>Ga0206125_10000662_pt1 | contig 43093 bp, 29 predicted proteins | sample Helgoland_Spring_4_FD_148598 | JGI IMG/M metagenome (GOLD analysis project Ga0206125, IMG submission 148598) | Pelagic subsurface seawater microbial communities from Kabeltonne, Helgoland, North Sea - Helgoland_Spring_Bloom_20160331_1 | ecosystem: Environmental > Aquatic > Marine > Epipelagic ... | reverse complement strand
CGTGCCGTTGTATATTCACAAAGCAAACCAAAGGCTATGCGCAACCTGATTGAGCAAATCCGCAGAGACACCCCAGCAGGCTTCGATTTTGAGTGGCTGGGCCAGTATGTGAGGGCCATCGATTGTGACACGTTGGACCTGACCGGCTTGGTCCCAGAATTTGAACCAAATTCAGGGAATTACGCCCGCAATATTTTGCTCATGGAGCCTTTTGAAGTGGTGGTGTTGCACTGGCCTCCCGGCGTGCAAAGTGCCATTCATCACCACGAAGGGTTCTGGGGTTACGTCCTGTGTGTTCAAGGAGAAGTGGAAAATGTGGAGTACACTTTCGACCCTGAGACGAAGGAGCTCAGAGAAATAAGTGCCTTGTGCGTCAAGGCAGGAGGCGTGTTGTCTGAACCAGATGGAACCATTCACAAAATCGTAAATCCCAGTCCGGACCAACCATTGGTTACGGTTCATTTTTATGCGCCTGCCCTCGAGAATTTGGATGGTATGGTGCTGTTTGATGCAGAACGTGGTTGGCGCGGAGAACTGAATGAGCAGGCGACGACAGCGTCATTCCATCAGGACGAAAAGGGATTCCGTTCATTGGAAAAAGACGCGTTTTCGTTCGTTCCAATGAACGCGATTCCTGGCAACGAGACGCACGTGCTCTACCCAGTGATTCCCAAGCCATCGAATGGAGAAATCCTGATGTCTATTTCTGAGTACTACGCAGAACAAGCCTCGACTTACGATGATTTGGACGGTACCAGCCTAAAGCGCAGTCGGTATACCTCGAGCATTGACGCCATTTTGGCCGAGGATCTCAAGGGGTTTGGGCCCAATCGCGTCTTGCACATTGCCTGCGGAACAGGACGTCGCGCGCTGGGTATTCGTGCGCAATCACAATTGAACTATGAAGTGGAGGGCATTGACATCAGCGCATCCATGATCGCACAGGCCCGGGAGCGCGGTGTGACAGGACGCATTGGTGTATGGAATGAATGTGGGGCTCAAAAAGACACGTATGACGCCATCACATTCCTCTATGCCTTTGGTCACATTCCATCTGGGCAAGAACGCAGGGAGAGCTTGGAAAAAGTGTTCTCGGCGTTGCGTCCTGGAGGCCGTTTTTATTTCGATGTTTTCAATCTGGACAATGCCAACGAATGGGGCCCCGAGGCCCGCAGGGCGTTTGACGAGTTGAACTTGGGCGATGAAGGTTACGAAGAGGGCGATTTGTTTTACAAGCGGCACAATGGCAAGGCAGTATGCTTCTTGCACTACTTCACCCGGGAGGGCATCTTGGACATGGTGAAAAGCTGTGGTTTTGTGATTTCGGGCATACACCGCATCGGTTATGTTGAACGGAGTGGCGAATCCCTGGAACTCGGAGAGGAGGGAGGCAACTTCTTGATCATCGCAGAAAAGCCCCAATAACAAAACAACCCTTGCCAAATTCGGTTGCAATAACATGACGGATTTCGAGGACAGGAAAGCCTATGCCAAAGGCAGCTTACAGGATTTGGACAACGCCGATATAATCGGACTGTTGACCCAATGGCTGGAAGAGGCCAAGGCGTCAGATCCCGACGATTACAACGCCATGACATTGTCAACTGTGGGCGGCGACGGACATCCCAATGCCCGCATTGTGCTGTTGCGCTCTCTGGAGCATACAGAATCAGGTTGGGCGGTGGCGTTCTACACCAACTACCAGAGCGTCAAGGGCCAAGAATTGTCGGCGCACCCCCATGCGGCTGCCACGTTCTTTTGGAGTGCGATCGAGCGACAACTTCGGGTCAGGGGGCCGGTGACACAAATGACGCCCGAGGACTCAGACCGATATTTTGCATCCCGGCCTCGGGAAAGTCAAATCGGTGCCTGGGCGTCGTCACAGAGTCAGGAAGTAGCGGACCGCAAGGCCTTGGAAGCCTCATGGGAGGCCCAGAACAACGTGCATTCTCAAAATGTACCCAGACCTCCACATTGGGGCGGCTACCTGCTACACATTCAGCAGGTTGAATTTTGGCAAGGACGAACTGGCCGCATGCACGATCGCATCAGTGCTGAGCGAACGGGGCCAGAATGGCGCATCAGCAGATTGCAACCCTGATTATCCCCTTATCAATCTCCCCCAAAGGCAGGGGTTAGCCAATGTGCAGCACCAGCCCTTTGAGGTAACGGGCTTCAGGATGTCCAGCACGGGTAGGATGGTCTGCAGGCTGTCCCAACCTCCTCAGAATGCGCACCTGCCGTCCTGATTCTACAGCAGCGGCTACAATCGTGTCTTCGAACAGCTGTGCATCGACCACTTGCGAGCAACTATAGGTCCAGAGCAAACCTCCTTGGGGCATCTTTTTGAGCGCCTCTGCGTTGAGCCTCTTGTATCCCTGAACCGCTTTGTGTCGTGCGGACCGGCTCTTGGCATAGGCCGGGGGATCCAAAATGACAATCGGTGGCAAGCTGTCGCACTTGCGCAGATAAGTCAAAACATCTCCTTGAATGCCTTCGTGCTGGTCCTTGTATCCGTTGATTTCTGCATGATGGCAGGCGGCTTGAACTGCCTTTTCTGAGGCGTCGAGGCTGATGACATGGGGACTGCCTCCCTTGAGAGCAGCCAAGCTAAAGCCCCCCGTGTAACTGAATGCATTGAGGACCGCCCGGTTTCCAACGCATTGCATCAACAGTCCTCGGCTGTCCCGTTGATCGAGGAAAAAACCGGTTTTCTGTCCATCGATGGGGGAGACTTCATAGCGGATGCCATGCTCAAGGACCGGCCGTTGTGCGCTGCCCTCATGGTCATCTGAAGATGACCAAACCACTCCATCTGCGACCTGCTCATCGACTCCAGGCAATTTGGCGATGAGTGAGGCGCTTTTGTTGACGATCAGATCAAGTGAATCACCTAGAGCTGCGCGCAGGCCGGCAGACAAATCTGGCCACGCGCGGTGCATGCCCATGGAGTGTGTTTGCACCACAGCCATCCCCGCATACCAGTCTACGACCAAACCGGAAAGTCCGTCCCCTTCTCCATGGACCAAACGGCAGCAGTCTGTTTCTGAAGATGTCCCCGGCCCAAGTCCAACGGATTGGCGCACGGCCAGACACTCAGCGATCCGCTCTTCCCACCAATCGGCTTGGGGTGGTGCGTTCAAAGTTCCTGAAGCCACAAGCCGGACCGCAATGGAGCCGGCGCCCCAGTGTCCCCATCCCAAGGCCTGGCCTTGAGAAGACATCACGCAGACCCAGTCTCCAGGTGAGGGCGCGGCATCGTCCACTTCAATGCGCTGTATGGCACCAGAAAACACCCAGGGATGCCCGCGCAGCAGACTTTTTTCCTTGCCGGGATGAAGGTGTACATAGGGGTATGATGGAGACGGCTCTGGCATGGGAGCAAGGTAGTTCCGCGGCGCTGGCTTTAGGACGGTTGAGCGACTTTGAACACCATGCCGTCTTTCCAAGTCACCCTCCCTTGGGCACGCCACATTTCGAGGACGCTGCGAACATCCTCCCGGTGCATGATGGGCACCAAGCGCTGCAGCTCAATAGAGGAGATGCCGTCTCCAATCCACGCTTCAATGTCGCCTTCAGTAGGAGGTTGAGAAGGACTGCAGCGGTCACAAATTCCACAAGGTGCGGCGATCTCTTGGTCGAACAGCCCCTCTAAAAACTGCGCCCGGCAACCCTCAGTGTGCAGATAATCCTTCATGAATTCCCAGCGTTCTTGGGCATCGCGCTTGCGGTCATCCAAAATGTTGTCAGGAAGGCGTGCGGTCCCGGCAGCTGGTCTCGCTGCTGTGAATTGAACGGCTGCTCTTTGCGTGGGGAGCGCCATGGCCACAAGGGCCAATTCGGAGAGCCGTTTGAGGTGCTCCCACCCGGCCTTTTCCGAGCATCCCGCTTCAGCAAAAACTGAAGCAGCATCCAGTGTCCATAATCGCCGCTTTTCCTTGCCGTGTCTGGAGAGCAAGGCACGGAGCATACGGCCATCGCTGCCAGCATCAATGGGGTGTTGGGCCAGAGAGTCAGGGTCCTGTATCCACCTCATTTGGGTGGATGGTCCCACAGGATGCAGCTCGATCCAGCCAGCCCGGGCCATGAGGTCCAATGACTTCCTGACTTGCTGTATGGGAGCCCCTGCTTTCTTGGCCATGGGGGCGATCCATACCTCTTCGGGAGCTTCCATAACGGCACCTTGCGCCATCGCAAGTTGGTTGGCCAAGGACTGCAATACACCTCGGACGGTGTCGTGGCTCGGCCATTGTCGCAGGACTTGATCGGCCGCTTCTTCTACCGCACGCGCATCGACAAACACCATGGCCTCGGCCTTCTGTCCATCTCGTCCTGCCCGTCCCGCCTCTTGGATATAGCCTTCCGGTGATTCTGGAATATGAGCATGGGCAATGTGCCGCACATCGGCCTTGTCAATGCCCATACCGAAGGCCGTAGTGCAAGCCAATATGCGCAACTTACCTGCGATCCACTGCTCCTGATGGTCATTGCGGTCGGAACGCGACATGCCTGCGTGGTAAGGGGCTGCTGTAAATCCGTGCGCCTGCAACATGGCTGCCATGGCTTCAGCTTCCCGGCGACTGCGGACATAGAGAATGGCCGATCCGGTGGTGCGATGCCCCCAATCAATAACGGCAGCATGACGGTCCGGGACGTCGTGCACAGAAAAGGCCAGGTTGGGCCGTCTCATGCCCACCCGAAGACGGGAAGGACGGGTCATGCCCAGAAGCCGTTCGATGTCATCGGCAACCTGCTCAGTGGCTGTCGCCGTGAGGGCAATCCAACTGGCCTTTGGATGCCAGCTTCTGATCTGCCCCACTTCGAGATAGTCGGCCCTAAAGGCATGGCCCCATTGACTCACGCAATGCGCTTCATCGACCGCAATGGTGCGAACGTCCATGGCTTGGCAGGCCGATTTAAAAGTCGGTTGAGACAACCGTTCTGGCGCCACAAAAAGAAAGCCACCCGGTCCAAATCTGGCATTGTCCAATATGCGCTCGGCCTCGTCCTGTCTCAGTCCCGCAGTCAGGGCTTCTGCCGCAATACCGCGTGCCCTGAGCCCTTGAACTTGGTCGGCCATCAATGCTACGAGGGGACTGACCACCAGGCAGATGCCACCCCGGACCAGCCCGGGAATTTGGTAGCAAATGGACTTGCCGCCACCCGTAGGAAGTATGGCTAAGGTGTCACCTCCTTGAGCGCCCGACATGACCACCGGAATTTGGGACGGACGAAAGGCAGGGTAGCCCCAACGATCGCGCAGCACCTGCTCCAGGGCGGCCAAAGTAGGAGGGGATGTATCTGCTGGTGTCATTTCCTTGTAAATGGCGATGTGGTCGCGGTGAACAGCTCTAACTTTCGTCGCTTAAACCGGGGACCATTCCCCATGCAAACCACCGAAAGATGCTCGTAGCAGGCAATTGGAAAAGCAACAAGTCATTCAACGAGGCAAAGGAATTTGCCAACGCCTTCGCAGCCATGCCCGCTGCGCCTGCCGGCGTAGAGGTCATGATTGCGCCACCAGCCCCTTATTTGGCGGCCATGGGTGAAGCGCAACTGCCTTTCCGTTTGGGTGCACAGAACGTTTCTGCGACAGGCCCTGGAGCCTTCACCGGTGAATTTACCGCTGAGATGTTGGCGGGAAGCGGTGTTCAGGATGTGATTGTTGGACACAGCGAGCGCCGGGATGGGTTTGGAGATGATGATAAGGTGGTAGCCGAGAAGGTGAGCCGCGTGTTGGATGCCGGATTGCGTGTGATCTTCTGTTGCGGGGAAAGCCTTCAAGACCGGCAGACAGATGTGCACTTTGACAAGGTTTTGAGACAACTAGAATCCGCAGTGTTGCATCTTCCGGCAGAGGCAATGGACCGGGTTGTTGTGGCATATGAACCCATTTGGGCCATCGGTACAGGGTTGACAGCGTCAGAAGATCAAGCCCAAGAAATGCACGCCGCGATTCGCGGTTGGCTGCGTGAAGCGTTTGACGAAGCGACGGCCAAATCGATTCCCTTGCTCTATGGTGGAAGCTGTAAACCGGCCAACGCAGATCAGTTGTTTGCTTGTGAGGATGTCGATGGAGGCCTGATCGGTGGCGCTGCGTTGGACCCCGATTCTTTTAGAGCGCTTGTCGAGGCAGCGGGTAGGGTGAGTGAAGCCCGTCAACAAGCTGAAGCCTCGTAAATGGCTTGGACAAGGATTCATCTTCGGTGTGAGCCTGATGCGCCTGGTCATGAAATCGCCACAGCATGGCTGGCTGATGCCGGGTGCAGCATGTTTGAAGAGACGACGGATGGTTTGCACGCGTATGCAAAAAATGAGGAGCTCGATACAGCATTGACCGAAGTCATCCACGCCGATCTTCAACCGATGGGGTTAAAGACTTGGCTCGTCTCCGAAGTAGAGGAGGAGAATTGGAACGCCAAATGGGAAGCGGATTACCCGGAGGTCACAATTGACCGGAGCATCCGCGTGAGGGCTCCTTTTCACCCCCTGGAATCTGAAACGGACTTTGAAACTACGCTGACCGTTCAACCCAGAATGGCTTTTGGAACCGGGCATCACGGCACCACCTATGGCATTCTCACAGAAATGGTGAACATGAAGTGGGCGGGCACTTCGGTGCTCGACATGGGTTGCGGCTCTGGGGTCTTGGGCATCTACGCTGCCCATAAAGGAGCGGCTGCGGTCATGGCCATTGACATCGATCCATGGAGCGTGCGCAATACCCAAGAGAACATGTCGCTCAACGGCATCAGCGAAACGGCCGCCTTTGAGGTTCGGGAAGGGGGCGCTGGTCGGCTCAATGACGTTGCCACTGGACATTTTGATGTGGTCGTGGCCAACATCAACCGAAACATCCTCTTGGAGGACATGGACGCTTATTGTCGGGTGTTAGGAGAATCGGGAACGTTGATGTTAAGTGGCTTTATGGAGCCTGACATCGCCGCTTTGGTGGATGCTGCGGGTCAGCACGGACTGCGCCTGGAGGCCACTCGCGCTGAATCTGAATGGCGCATCCTCACCCTTCGAAGGTGAAGCTGATGATGAAGCTGCGTGTGCGCAACTGATCAAGAGCCTGGCTAAACGGGGTATCGTCTTGGATCAGCACGTTGCGCATCCCAAACTCTGTCTTGAGCTCTACGGAAAACTTGAAGAACGGGAGGAAGAAATCTGCCCCTGCACCAAAGTCAAGGCTAGAATTGTTCTTGGCAAGTTTAAGGATGTAACCGTCCTGTAGGCTTTGGTTGACATCGGCTTGGGACTGCATGTCGCGGCTGATCTTACCACCGACCAAGGCATATGGAGCGAAGTTTCCGATGCGCTCCGTGCGCAGCTTAACAATCAGAGGAAAGTCAAGGAATACACTTTCAGTCCGAACAGAAACAGGATTCGTAGTGCCATCAGGGTTCCTAAACCTGAACAGCATGCCACGGTCTTGGAAGCTCAAGCCTGGAATGAAGCGAATTCGAATGGTCTGGTTGACGTTGAGCGAGGCCAGCAAGGCCAAATTGAATCCGGCGAGGGCATTGTTCTCGACGCTCAATAGACTGTCTGAGAAGGTGTAATCAGGCCTGAGTTGGAAGTTGAAGCTGCTGGTGTTTCCACTCAGCAAAAAGCCAAAATGATAGGCACGGTAGTCAAACTTGGCCAAGTTTTGCTTCGCCGTTTGACTGTGTGCACCCAATCCACAGCACAGAAGTGCGCCCAACGCAAGGGTGCGCCAAAGGGTAAATCGCCGTATCCTCAATCCCTTCACGTCCACCTTAACGTCTTTGCGTTCAGTGTATTGTCCCAAAGTGGTCATGACTTGAACCATTGCCCCAAAAATGAGGTAAATACGACAGTTGACATGGCTGCAGCAATCCACATGAGCAGGCTGGCTGTAAAATGCCAAAGGGGATCGAACTGGAAGCGCAAGCTGGCTTTGGCCCGTTCTCTGGCTGTTTCGATGTCCATCATCGCCAATTGTGGATCATCGGCTTGCAATGCGGCAAATGCAGTTTCATCGGCCAAAGACCGGTCGATGAAAGTCTCCCTCTCGAGCATTCTGAGCGCAGTGTTTTCGGCACAGACCACATGATGGTAGCACACAGTGCTTGCCGCAGCGAGCAGTGCATACAAAACAGCAGGTTTCAAAGAAGCCTTGAAGCGGCTTATGAATGAGGGTTCTCCAACGGCTTGAAAAGCAGCGATGAGCGCAACGACCAAGGTGAGTCCGAAATGTGTGAACACACCAACAGAAATGCCGGTTTCAAAAGGCACTAACCCTGTGGTTCCCAATCGTATGGCCCACCATATGGCTACAGCCAACACAGGAAGCCATCGATACAATGTGCGCTTGGCGCCCAAGGCGTCAGCCATTCATGGTAATCAAAAACTCCTCGTTGGAATCGGTTCGGCTCATGCGGTCTTTCAAGAACTCCATGGCTTCGATGGGATTCATGTCGGACAAATGCTTGCGCAAGACCCAGATTCGCTGCAGCAATTCCTTGTGCATCAACAGGTCTTCACGGCGTGTGCCAGAAGAAAGAATGTCGATGGCAGGGTAGATGCGGCGGTTGGAAATGCGGCGGTCGAGCTGCAGTTCCATATTGCCTGTTCCCTTGAACTCCTCGAAGATGACCTCGTCCATCTTGGATCCGGTTTCCGTCAAGGCCGTTGCAATGATGCTCAATGAGCCACCGTTCTCGATGTTTCTCGCTGCACCAAAGAAGCGCTTTGGCTTCTGCAGGGCGTTGGATTCGACACCACCTGAAAGCACCTTTCCAGAACCAGGAGCTACAGTATTGTAGGCACGGGCCAGACGGGTGATGGAGTCCAGGAGAATGCACACGTCATGGCCGCACTCTACCATACGCTTGGACTTCTCCAAAACGATCTCGGCAATCTTCACGTGGCGGTCTGCGGGCTCGTCAAACGTAGAGGCAATCACCTCTGCGTTCACGCTGCGCTTCATATCAGTGACCTCCTCAGGACGCTCATCAATCAGCAGAATGATGAGATAAGTCTCGGGGTGGTTTTCTGCAATGGCATTGGCCACATCCTTGAGCAAAGTTGTCTTACCCGTTTTGGGCTGCGAAACAATCATGCCGCGCTGTCCTTTTCCGATAGGGGAGAAAAGGTCCATGACGCGGGTGGACATGTTGCCGTTTTTGCCCGCCAGTTTAAAGGCCTCCTGTGGGAAAAGAGGAGTGAGGTATTTAAAGGGGACGCGGTCCCTAACCCAAGATGGATCCCGGCCATTGACCTTGAGGACTTCTACCATGGGGTAGTACTTGTCTCCCTTTCGAGGTGGACGAATGGTGCATACCACGTTGTCTCCAGTTTGGAGTCCTGCGGCTTTTATCTGCTTGTTGCTGACGTATACGTCGTCAGGGCTGTTCAAGTAGTTGTAGTCGGCACTGCGCAGGTAGCCAAACCCTTCGGGCATGACTTCCAGAACACCTTCTGCTTGCGCAATGCCATCAAAGTTGAAACCGTGTTCTTCTGGTTCTCCCAGACGGTCGCGGTCGCGTCCTCGGCGGTCACCCCGCTCATTGCGGTCGTTGCGGTCACCGCGATCGTTGCGATCGCCGCGTTCATTGCGGTCTTTCCGGTTGCGGTCGCGGTCGCGACCACGTCGGTCACCCCGATCGTTGCGGTCTCCTCGGTCGTTCCGGTCACCTCTGTCGTTGCGGCGGTTACCTCTGTCATTTTGATCGCCATCCTTGCTTGGCTTATCGCCGGCATTGGCGGCCTCTCCTGACTTTTCGGAGTTTTCCGTGCGCTCGCCGTCCCCGTCACCGTCTTTAGGTCGGTTTCCACGAGATTGAGCGCGCCCTTTGCGGTCACCACGCTCTGCTTTGTCGTTCCGGCGACCATTTCCTTGGTCTTCTGAAGAGGTCTTGTCTTCGGACGCATCTTCTTCAGTGCCTCGATCTTTCTTGGCAGCAGCGCGTTGTCGTCCCCGACCAGTACCGGTCGGTTTTTTGCTGGACTCCTTTTTATCGCCATCATCTCCATCGGCCTTGGCCTTGGCGCTGGTGGTCAATGCTTGCTCATCGAGAATGGCATACACCAATTCCTGCTTTTTGAGCTTGTCCGTTCTGGCAATGTTTAGCTCCTTGGCAATGTCCCGGAGCTCAGCAACCTTGCGGCTGTTCAAATCAATGATGTCGTACATGTGGGGGTCCCACTTGCGTGGGCAACTCTGTGTTCAAATTTCCCTGAGGGAGCCCGAAGGCTTTGCACCGACTCGGTGCGATACAAGTTTACAACATCTTTCTCGGACCTCAATGCTGGATCACTTTTGTCCCAATTCAACCACTTCGGGCGCGTGAATTTTCCCATCGGCCAGGTGAAACCGCAGCAAAGTCCGAACCTTGTGAAAACCCTGAAGCCCAGCAGCTCCCGGGTTCAAATGAATGCCGCCCCAAGTTTTGACGTGCTGCACCAAAAGCAAGTGAGAATGGCCGCACACAAAAATATCGGGCTTGTGGACACTGAGTCCACTGCGGATGCCCTTTGCGTAACGGCCTGGCCGGCCACCAATGTGGGTCATCCAAATGCGGCAACCCTCGCGTTCGATGTGTTGATGTTCGGGGAAATCACGGCGCATGAGGTGGTCGTCGATGTTGCCATAAACAGCCACCAGGGGCACGATGGCAGCAATGGCATCGGTCACCTTGAAATCGCCAATGTCTCCAGCATGCCACACCTCGTCACAAGAGGAGAGGTGATGCAGGATGCGGTCATCGATGTGGCCGTGGGTGTCGCTGATGAGTCCAATACGCACAAGACAAATTTCGTTCCTGTTGTGCGATTCGCCCCATCTTGGCGTTCTGCTAACGCACAAACTGTCACCATGATTCGAATGCGCATTGTCCTTATGCTCTTTTTGGTCTCGCTTGTCCCGCAATTCAGCGTGGCTCAGCCGGGGCCTCGTTTTCATACAGAGAGTAAAAAGGCGATCAAATTGTACCGCCGGGCGATGGAGATGAGCCGCGCAGCGATGGTGCCAGGTGCTGCCACCGAAGATGCCAAGCAACAAGTAGAGGAGGATTTGCGCAAAGCATTGGAGCTTGATCCAAACTTTGCGGAAGCTGAGCGGGTTTTGGCCGCTCTGGATTATGACCGAGGAGCTTTTATTGAATCAAGGGACCATTACGCCCACTACTTGTCCCGATTTGGTGAAGATTGGATCCGCGATCATTTTTCCTGGGCTGAATCGGCGCGTTTTGCGCTAGACCCCTCCGGAATGAAAGGGGCGATGAAGGCCATGAGCCAAATTCCAGGCGTTGCGGAGGGACCTGACGTCGATGCCATTGCGGCAGTATTCAAAGACGCTGAGTTCATGGAGGGCGCACTGGCCAACCCAGTTCTATTAGACAGTGAAGTCTTACCACCGCCCGTATCGACCCGAGACGATGAGTATTTCCCCAGTGTGTGGCTGGCCGGAGAAGCATTGGTGTTTACCCGCAGGGTCGAAGATGCGCGCTATCACCAGGGACAAGAGGACCTATATGTGGCCCAACGAGAAGGAAGCGGTTGGTCGGCGCCAGAACCATTGCGAGGGTTAAACACGTTGAGCAATGAAGGGGCTGCAGCACTTTCCGGTGACGGCATGACGATATGCTACACTGTATGTCGTGACACTGACCGTTCAGGAGAAGATGCCCATAAAGGAAGCTGTGATTTGTATATCGCCCAGCGCAATGAACAAGGGTGGGGACAAGCTGTAAACTTGAGCGCAGTCAATACTGCAGCTTGGGAAAGCCAACCTTGTTTGAGCCCTGATGGTCAGCAGTTGTTTTTCACGCGAGGGGCGGGCCGCGCAGGAAGGCGTAAGTATGACCTTTTCACCGCACGCCGCCAGTCAGACGGTAGTTGGGGCCAGGCATTTCGAATGGGGGGTGAAGTCAATTCAAATGGAAAGGAAATGCGCCCCTTTATCCATCCAGATGGCCAGCATTTCTATTTTGCTTCTGACGGCAGGACTGGAATGGGCGGCATGGACCTCTTTGTCTGTACCCTGATGGACAATGGAAAATGGGGAAGCCCCGTGAACTTAGGATGGCCCATCAATACGCCGGAAGACGAGAGCGGCCTTGTGGTGTCGTCAGATGGTGTGACGGGATTTTTTAGTCGATCCGAGGACGGTCAGCTGGACATACATGAACTCATCCTGCCGCCCAATGTCGCCGCCCAAGCCACCTCGGCCATGGAAGGGCGATTGAGCTCTGCTTCGGGCGTGCCACTTCAGGCCGCTCTGATTCGTCTGGTAGACAGCGATAGCGGAACACCTTTTGCCGAAGCCATTGCGGCGGCAGATGGAAGCTATCATGTTCCAGTTCCGTTGGACCGGGCATTTGTGGTCATGGCCGAGGCAGCGGGCCACATGTTGCTTTCGGAGCGGATAGAACAGGGGGAAATCGAAGGGCGTGTGGCCAGAAACTTTGTTCTTGACCCCTTGCAAGCAGGGAGTGAGGCCGTCTTAAAAAACGTCTTTTTTGAGAGTGGCAGCGCCATGTTGAATCCCACATCCAATGTGGAATTGGAACGGGTCGGTAGCTGGCTTGCTGCCCAACCCCATCTGATCATGGAAGTGGGCGGACATACCGACGATGTGGGGACACAATCAGAAAACATGATCCTTTCAGAGCAGCGTGCCGAGGCCGTTAAAACGGCCTTGCAGCAAGCTGGCGTTCAGGAAAGGCAGCTCATCGCCAAGGGCTATGGGCAGTCCAAGCCCGCCGTCACAGGCACTTCAGAAGAAGCCCGGCAGCAAAACCGGCGCACTACGTTGATGGTGCTGCCAGCGCGTTGATCACAACATCAGTCGACCAGCAGGTCTGCTGCACCAATGGCGGTCCAAACCACGTAGCGTCCTGAAGCAAAACCACTCAGGTCCAAATCAAATTGAGCGGTAGGCACCTGGCCTTCAAAGACCACACGGCCTGTCATGTCACGGACCACCAATGGACCACCAACAGCACCTTCCGTAGCCAGTACAGTGGCAGTGTTGTGCGCAGGCACGGGCTGAATCAACAGCGGCTTGATGACTGGACTGGGCACCAAAGAAGGGTCTGAGGTGCTGAACTGTTTGATGATATTGGGTGGGTTGCCGGGATAGGACTGACCATTAAATGCCAAATAGAAGGCGCCTGTGTAGGGGTTCACCGCAATGTCGCGAATGCGCTGGTTGAAGCTGCCAAAGAAAGCTTCTTGACTCTCTGCGGTTTGACCGTCTTCTGACAGTTCAATCATGATCAAACGGCCTGGAAGGGGGTCGTTGAACCCGCTCATAACGCCCATCATGATTTTTCCTTGAAATTCTGGAATGGCTTCGTGGGTATAGTACTCCAATCCATTGAGGGCGATGCAAGGGGTCCATGCGAGCAGAGGCTCTGCCACGTCCCATTCGTCACAAAAAGAGAATTCGGAGGGAGCATTACAGGCTCCTTGAACAGTTGGCCACCCGTAATTGCGGCCTGCTTCGACCAGGTTGAATTCATCGTCTTGGTTTTGACCGTGCTCAGAGGCGTAAATCAGACCATTGGGACCGATGCACAATCCTTGGGCGTTTCGGTTGCCCCATGTGTAGACATAGCTGTCTGGACCAAAGGGGTTGTCCTCTGGAATAGAACCGTCAGGATTGAGGCGCAGGATTTTACCGTTTAAGCTCTCGAGGTCTTGGCTGTTGCCGGTATCACCAGCATCACCGGTGGTCATGAGCATGGTGTTGTCTGGGAGCCAAAGCAAACGGCTACCATTGTGGATTTGAGCCCCAGGCAAGCTCAAAAGCTCCTGTTCATTGACCAGTTCTGTGCCGTTCCACTCAAACACACTGAGGTGCTCCGACACACTAAACTGACCATCGCAGTATACCACCCATACACGGGGGTCTTCTGGGAAGTCAGGGTGCTGGATCATACCCAGAAGCCCCGGCTCTCCAGAACCATTGTAGGTCACATTTAAGTCGAGCACGGTCGTGTAATCTCCGGATGAAGGATCGATTCGAATCACCCTTCCTTTCCGTTCGCTGCACCACAACATGTCATCGCCACCCCAAACAAGCTCCCAAGGAATTTGGCTGTCGTCTACCAAATCAGTGGCGAACAAGGTGGTGTTGCCAACGGTAAACGTGTCTTGAGCTTGGGCCTCTGTGCTCAAGAGTGAAACACAAAGAAGACCTACAAGGAAAAAGGCTCTATTCATGGTGCAAGAATAAGGAGTGGAATGCGATTAGAGGCCTGCAGCAAAGGCGAGGGCCGTGAATGGAGGGATTTGTTGCCCCATGGGTTTACCCAAAAGGCATGGAGCTTGATCCAAGTTGGGAATCTCGACGGGCACATCGCTCTGGTTGAAGAAAATGGTGGTGGTTTCGTCTAAGTATTGTCGGGTAATCTTCAGCAGCTGAGGAGCAGGGGAGGACAATTTGGTCTGTCCAAACATCATGCTCATTCGGCTTCGGCGAAGGGCCACCCAACGCGCGGCCATTTCTCGGGTCCGTTTTTCTTCCAGGTCGAGGTTGTCAAATCGGACCATGCGGCGGTTGTCTGGATCATTCCCGCCCACATCGGCGTATTCATCTCCTTGATAGATGCACGGCACGCCGGGCATGCTCATGTTGAATGCGGTCAGCATGCGCATGGCCTGATGTCCTCGCATCCCCTCCCTTTTAATCTCTCGGGTCCATCCGGCCAACTTGTGGTCCTCATCCCAGCGCACGGTTCCTTCTGCCAGAGACGCGAACCTTGGCCTGTCTTGGTTCCCCGTAATGGTGCCCATGAGGTGGTGCGCACCGTATTGGCTTAACCCCTCCTCGGCGACCTGAATGAGGTCTGAGAAACCCGCATTTTCCTTACCAAAAGCCACGATGGCCTTGTCATACAGGTTGAAGTCGAATTGCGCGTCAATCAAACCGGAACCCAGATAACTTCCGATGAGTTCAGCACTTCCATAGGTTTCTCCAATTTGATATATGCGCCTGCCAGTCCCTGCAGTGTGCCGCTTTACTTTCTGGGTCAAAAGGCGCCAAAAGGACAAGGGGATGTGCTTGGTAGCGTCGTGACGAAAACCGTCGATCTTGCTGTTCAGCACCCACCATGCAGCACTGTCTGACATGGCTTCGGCCACATCTTCACGTTCAAGGTTCAGGGTGGGCATAAAGGTGTCGAACCAGGTGGTCAGGCGTTCATCGTCCCACAATTGGGTGTTCTCCCTGCCATCGGGCAAATAGAGATCGGTGGCCCAGTCGGGGTGCTCTTTGTACAGTGGATGCGCCTCGTGCACATGGTTCGCCACATAATCCAGCAAGAAGTTCATGCCTTTGTCGTGAGCAGCGTCGACCAGGTCATTAAAGGTGGTGCGGTCGCCAAATCGCGGATCGATCTGGGTGTTTGAAATGGGCCAATAACCGTGATAACCACTGAATCGACTCGTGACATCGGTACTGGGGTCCTGCCAATAGCCGTAAGCAGAATCAGGATTGGTGGTGATGGGGCTGATCCACAACGCGGTAACACCGAGGTCATCAAAATAACCACCGTCCAGCGCTTTGCGGATACCGGCCAAATCCCCACCCTGGTCGTTTGCCTGGGGCAAAACGGAGGGGTCGTCAACCGGACTGTCGTTGGTTCGGTCCGCATTTTTGAACCGATCGACCAGCATGAAATACAAGACTTGTCCTTCCCAATCTTGGCGGGTGAGTTGTGCGGGAGAGTCAATGGGAATGCCGTCCATGAGCGGAATGCGCACTTCGTGGCTCGGTTTGCCATCTCCGTTGGCCCAAAGGCGCAGATTCGAGCGGCCGGATCCATAGGCCTGCGCAGGAATGCGCACGACCCCCGTTCCATCTTCTCCGAGCGTGGTTGTGGCGTACAGTTGATTTTCCCACCATCCCCAAACCCGTGCTCCCGGGGTTCCAAGAAGCCGGACGTCATGCACTTGGTTCCCGCCAAATCCAATGGCCGCCAGTTCAATGTTCTCACCGTTGCCCTCCATGGTCAAAATGGAGTTGAATCCACCAAAGCCATTGTCCACTTTGTGAGGGTTGACAGGGTCTGGCATTTCTTGGCCGTCCACCACCAATTGATAGGGATGCTGCCCTTCGGGCAATAAGAGTTCAATGCTCCATTGGCCATTGCGGTCCAGGGCCAAAGGATGACTGGTGCGCGACCAGCCATTGAACGCCCCCATGATGCGGACATCCGTGTGCTCTTGGTAATCCGAGGGCATCGTATAGGTGAAGCTTTGCTGGGTAGAGGAGAGGACAGGGACATGTGCTGCCCTGCCGTTGAGCCTCAATTCTAAGGCGCCAAACCCTTGAGCAGGCTGGCCTTGGATCCAGACGCCAGATTGAGCGTCTCGAACCTGCACGGCTTGCTGTATTCCCTGTCCCCACGCCGGAATCCAATACACTTCGTCGGGAAGGTGTTCTGGACAGAAGTCCGAAAGGGGGATCCATGTGGAATCTGGTGCAAGGCGGACGGGCATGGCAGTTCCCGGAATCACCTCTGCCAAATCTTGAACAGGCTCATCGGGAGCATGGCAAGAGGCAAGGGTGAAGCCAATGATGCAAAAGGGAAGAAGCGGTTGACGCATGGGGGTACAATATCAGAAACGCCCGGGACGTGGCCGGGCGCTTCGAAGTCTTGCTTGTGGCAAGTTGAATGAGACGGGAATTTCAATCACAGATCAAAATCCCCAAGCTGTTGGCAGGCGGAGGTCCCGTAAAGGTGTAGCCAGGCTTGGTGATGTACCAACGCACACCGTTTTCCAGGGGCTCGCCGGTATATGGGCTTTGGTCTATGTTGGAGAGCGTACCCAAGAAAAAGTCCTCGGGAACGAAAGTGAAGCTGAAAAATCCAGGTTTCCCTTCTACCGGCTCCATTTTTAATTCGGGCACTGTTCCCGCATCGAAAGGGGTAGAGGCCACGCCATCGTCACCATAAGTGTAGAGCGTAAAGGCATCGGTGCGTGCGGTCAAATGCAGGTAGACTTCGTCGAGGTCTTCGAGGTCTGGATTGGTTTCTTGGTTGTTGTCGTAGGTGAAGGTCACAAAGTCATCACCCTCCCTGAATTCGGGAAAGACACACATCCGTCCATTGCAAAGCTGAGGCACGATACCCACCGACAAGTCCTCTGTTTTAGCCTCGCCACCAAACTCCTCTTCATAGGCGTAGCCATTGTCAAATTTGGCCAAGCAAGAGATGCCTCGCGTGAAGAAGGTGGGGCCGTCGACACCGAAATACTCCGTGGGAATAAAGCTGAAGCTGTAGAGCTTTTCTGCCACCTTGGTCATCACCTGATGGTCGTCGCTGTCTCCCCAATCGCCATTGCCAGCAGCAGGTGCCGAGGGATTCCACGCCCAGAGGTAGACCGCTTCATCTGGATAGGCGTCGAGCATGTCGCTCAAGCGCTGGTCTTGACACTGGCTCAAGTCAATGTAAAGGGTGCACTCAGCGTCAGCAGCGGTTGGAGAGGGCAGGACATAAGCCGCTTGTCCCCATGCCACGGTTGTTGTGCAGGCCAGCAGGATGGCCAATCCCTGAGAAATGCGGTTCATTGAGGAATGCGGTTGAAGGTGAAGGTGTAGATCACAGTTTCGACAAGGGCACCCCCTTCGCCACAAGTGCGGCGGTATTCAATCGCCATTTGATCGTCGTAAGGGCGCACCGTGGTCCCGAGGTTGTACTGCAAAGTGTCAGAGGCACCCATGAGCAGCAAAAAGGTGGGGAACGCTGGGTCATCAAAAGCCCACATGCCCCCTTCACCAAAGTACGCTCTGCCCATTTCTTGCTCGATCGAATAAGAGTCGTCACCATTGAAGGTCATGCGCATGGGAGTGATGCCTTCTTGAATATACAGGGCGCTCAAATCGCGCGTTTCCTTCACGGGGTTGTTCAAGTCTTGCTGGGAAAAGGCGGACAGTTCCCAAGTCCCCAAAAATCCAGCACGTTTGTCAACGGGCTCTCCAAGTTCGCCTTCGATTTGTGGCTTGCATCCTGCGATAGTGGCCAATATGGCCAGGGCCATAATCGGGAGGAATGAATGTCGCTTCATGTCAATGCGGTTTCTAGGGTTCACAAGCAACCGCCTTCGTCGTTCAGAACGAAGCCAGCAGCGGTGGTAGAGGAGTTCGGGAATTGGAGCAATGAACCAGGACAGTCCCAAGGAGCGCCGCGAACGGTTTCAGGTTCACCCATGACACCGCGGAGCTTGACGTGGTCCAGAGCCCAGCCTTCGCACAGTGTTTCCTTGCGGTATTCTTCGCGGGCGGCGGCCAGCACCTCGGCCGCTCCGGAGCCTGCTGGCAAGTCATTCAGGTCTTCCCCAAATGCGCGGTCTCTAATGGCGTTGATGTCGCCAATGGCCGTGGCCAAATCACCTCCGTTTTCCGCAATGGACATGGCCCGCAGGAGGTGAAGTCCCGTCAAGTGAATGACGGGGACATTAAAGAATTGCTTGTCGTCGAAGCGGGTCACCTTGTGCACGACCCCATTGGACTCGACCCAGTTTCCTCGGTCATCTGCGGCGTTGAGCTGAAACAGGTCATTGATGTCGTCGCTAAAGGTCAGTTGCGGATTCAGGTTGTTGTCCTGTCGGAAGTTGTCCCTGAAGGCCGAACTGCGGTCGTTGAGCAAGCTGTCCCCATCCACGGCAAAATAGCCCCCGGTAATGCCGAAGACGGTTTCTGGGTTGATCTGTTCGCCGGCCAAAACGCTGTCGCTGCCCGCTTCATACCGGTCGAGGTCGTTGTCGAGCACAAACAAGCCACTGCCAATCACGCGCTCTGCTTCGGCTTGTGCTGCATTCCAGTCTTGGCGCATGAAATGAATGTGGGCCAAAAAGCCACTGGCTGCCATGCTGCTGGCGTATGGACCGTTTTCTTGAGGAAGGTTGGCCTTGGCGAATTCTAGGTCCGCGATGATTTGAGCGTAAACATCGGCCACTGTAGCACGTGGGCTGGGAGGCTCAACAGCATCGGTGCGCAAGGGCACGCCCAGGTGGCTATTGTCGGCAGTATACCCGTAAGGGTAAGCCCACATTTTGACCAGATACCAATGACATACGGCGCGAACAAAACGGGACTCGGCTTCCAACCGCAAACGCGTCACATCGTCCAAATCTTCGACAAGGTCAAAGCTGTCCACCACCACATTGGCCCGGTATATGGCGTAATAGAAGTCGGTGTAGAGCCCGCCTGTTGTAGGGGTAAAGAAATTGGTTTCCCGGTTCCAAACTGCGGTGTAGTCTAGACTGGAGTAGGGGCGCGCCATGTTGTCTGTGAGCAGCTCAGCGATGCACTGCTGGCGCCCATTCAATAGGTTGGCCAGGACATCGTAATTGGAGTTGAGCATACGCTGCAGATCGTCTGCATTGTTGATGGCATCCTCTGCTAGGATCACATCTCCAGGCTCGAACTCCAGCATTCTGTCACAACCGGACAACAGGAGAGCACAACCGGCGGCACTGGCAAAAAGGCGAAGGGATTTCATGGTCGTCTGCATGGCGAATCAGAAAGACATGTTGATGCCAAGGGTGAAGGCCCGCTCTTGTGGAGGCGTGAGGTAGGTCACGTTGGGGCTCATGTTGCGGTCTTGTGCGTTCTCAAAGTCACGCACCACTTCGGGGTCAAGTCCCGGGAAGTTGGTGATGGTAAACAGGTTGGTGACGCTGGCATTGACGCGCAGATTGCGGATGGCATGTGGACCGGTTCCGACTGTGGGGATGGTGTACCCCAAGGTCAAATTGCGAAGGCGCAAATAGCTGGCATCAAAGACAAAAAGACTGGTATTCCACCAAGGGAAACCGCTGGGGAGACCGTAGGTGGTTTCGTCCAACGTCAGGCGCGGAAAAGTGGCTTCGTCACCGGGTTGCCGCCACCGATCCAAGATCTCAGTCCGCATGTTCCAACCGGTCACCACACCGAGCTGTCGCTTAGAGGAGCTGTCAAAAATCTTGGCGCCGTAGCTGAATGTGGCGAGTGCACGGAGGTCCCAATTCTTCCAACGGAAGGTGTTGGTCATGCCACCCACGAATTCAGGGAGACCGTCTCCAACGTATTGCCGCTCGCTGTTGTCGTAATCAAATGTTTCATTGCCTGCCCGGTCCAAATAGACTGGAAGGCCAGTTTCGGCATCCACGTGGGAGAACATCATGAGGTAGAAGCTGCCTACGGGACTTCCCGTGATCACCCGGCTGTCGTTGGTGCCACCGCTGACCGCGTCAGGTGTGTAGTTCCCAATGCTCTGAAGCTCGTTGTAGTTCCGCGCCACATTGAGTTCGGTGGTCCATTGGAATTCTCCGACCAGGTTGCGGCTCTTGATGCTCCATTCCACACCACGATTCAGGATGGTCGCCACATTGTCCCAACGGTTGGTGAACCCCGTGCTTGGTGGGGTGGAGACGTTCATGATGACATCCTGAGAAAGCTTGTTGTAGTAGGCGAGTTCAGTGGTGATTCTGTCGTTCCACAAGCCCACCTCAATGGAAGCGTCGACGGTTCGAGAAGTCTCCCAGCGCAAGTTGGGGTTGGCCGGTTGGAGGGGGAATAGAATGGGCGCTCCATTGTAAAGGATGCCGTTGTCTGGGGCACTGTACGTGCCAAAACGCGCATAGTCTGGAAGGGCCGCATTGCCAGTCTTTCCCCAGCTGGTGCGGGCCTTTAAAAAGCTCATCGTGCCGCTTTCGAACCAGGGCTCGTCACTCACGACCCAGCCGGCACTCAAAGAAGGGAAGAAACCGTAGCGGTAATTCCGGCCAAATCGGCTGGAACCGTCCACACGCGCAGTCCCTTGAAAGAAGTAGCGGTCCTTGAGCGTGTAATTGGCGCGCCCGAAATAGGAGAGGAAGCTGTGCTGAGAAGGGTTGTTGACGGTGGTCTGGCCGTTGGCCAATTCCAGCAAGCTGTCATTGTCAAACACCGGCCCGGTCACGTCACCAAAACCGATGCCATAACCGTAGCTATCGGTGCGCTGAAATTCAGATCCGGCCAACAAGCCCAGAGAACTGAATTCGGTCAGGTCCATTTTGTAGTCCGCGGTCAAGCTGTAGTTCCAGTTCAACACATAGTTCGCGTAGCGGTTGGCATTGCCCAAATCACTGGTCAGGAAAATGCTCGGCGGGTTGTAGATGTCTTCCCGAACGTGCATGTAATCAAATCCACCTGACCCCTTGATGAACAGGTTGTCCATTGGAGTGAGGATCAGGCTGGCGTTGTTGATGGAGCGGTTCTCCGTGGTGACCCACGTTTTGCTCTCACGCACGGCCACAGGGTTTTTTGTGCCTCCCCATTCGTCTTGGTAGAGATAGTAATCTCCAGGAAGACCGTTCACCGTCCCGTCTGCATTGAACAGGGTGTCACTGCGGTAAACAGGGTAGTAGGGCAAGGCATTGGACATGGCATCACCCAAACCACCAGACCAGGCGGCATCGATGCGGTTGTTGATGCCTTGACTCAAGCTTGAAGACACCATGATTTTGGCCCAGTCCGCAGGTTCAAAGTCGGCATTGAGGCGGCCGCTTACACGTTCATAGCTGTTGCCCAAGAGGTAACTGCCGTTGTCGTCATAGCTGACGCCAGCGTAGAGGTTGTAGTCCTCGCCACCCTTGCGCGCACCAAAGCTGTAGTTGTGCTTCACGCCGGTCCCAATGGTTTCACTGACCCAGTCGGTATCGGTCAACATGGCCTGTTCAAAAGCGGTCTTCCGTGCCTCGGGACTGTCACCCGCGGAGCTGAATCCCGGCAGCCACACATAGCCAGTTCCTCCGTCGTTTTCCCATGCTTCTTGGCGCAGGGTCAGGTACTGCTCGGTATTGAGCATGTTGGGCAACGAGGCCGGGTTGGAGAAGCCTGCGCTGCTGCTGAATTCGTAGCTCGTTCCTGCTTGTCCACGTTTGGTAGTGATCAAGATGACACCATTGGCACCGCGCGATCCGTAGATCCCGGTTGCCGCAGCATCCTTCAGGATTTCCACCGATTCAATGTCGTTGGGGTTGATGGTGGCCAGCGGGTTGTTGTTCATTGCACCGCTGTTGCCCCGCAGGAAGTAATTCTGAGTGATGGGAATGCCATCGACCACATACAGCGGATCGCCTGCTGCGGAAACCGAAGCCACGCCACGCACGCGAATCAGACTTCCCGCACCAGCAACACCGGAGCTTTGGCTCACTTGCACCCCCGCAGCTTGTCCTTGCAAGGCCGCTTCGAAGCTCGGTGTGCGCACCGCCGTGATTTGCTTGGAGTCAATTTGAGCGATGGAACCGGTGACCTCCTTTCTGCGCTGGACACCATAACCAACGACCACCACGTCGTCCATCAGCACAGCATTGGTTTCCAACGACACATTCAAGGAACGGGTTTGACCTGCAGCCAAGGTCACCTTTCTGGTCACCTTGACGTAACCTACAAAGCTGAAGCTGATGGTGTGCTCGCCTTCACCCAAAGTCAGGTTGTAACGGCCATCCACATCGCTGGACACACCTCTTGCTCCGCCATTGGCGACGATGGTCGCACCAGGCATGGGACCTCCATTTTCATCTGTGACTAGGCCGGTCAAGGTTTGGGCAGATAGGCCGCAAGAAATCAGCACTCCCGCAAGCGTGAACAGGCTCGAAATGGTTCGGATCATGAATCGGTGAGATAAGACTCTGGTGATAGAGTCAGGCAATTTAGCCTCCGGAGTGTTAAGAGGACGGCAGGCCATTCTTGTGTGGGTCATTCTTGGTTCAACCAATAAGCTGAGGAGCTTGAGCCGCCTTGGGTAACCCGAATCAAATAAGGACCAATAGGCAAAGCCACAGGCATGGGTACAGTGTTCTGTCCGTATGCACATGGAATGGTGGCCACACAGCGGCCCATCAGGTCAAACACCGCCACACTGCACGAGGAAGTAACGGGGGTTTCCAGCACCAACGAAGGGGAGGTGCTGGGGTTCGGTACGACCTGAAAGGTGGCGGGATGCTGGGCCTCGTGGATGGCCAAGATGTTGCCGGGAGTCTCCAACGCCACATCGGTCCAAAGGTGGTACTCTCCGGGCTCAAAGTCCCACGAGGCTTCCAAATCTGTCACTTCTAAAGTGGCTCCACTAAAGAAGTCGTACCACGTTCCGGTATGCTGAAAACCAGGAGTCATAGACAGCGGGGTGACTTGAAAGTTTCCAGCAACCACCACATTCATGTCCGTGCCGTTGAGATGAAGACGTTTTCCAAATCCCCAAACATCCCAATTGAAGTCCGTCGTTTGGAAAACGGGGTGATCGCGCTTGAGCCCGGCCAAGGCAGACATCACCTGGTACACGCGATAACGGGCTGGCATTTCACGGTAATCCCACCTGACAGGCTTTGCAGCAACCCTGCAGTCCTCGTTGATCGTCACGCCATCACTGCAGGTGTTGATGGAGTAGTCATAGCCCAACTCACCGAATTGCCAGATCATTTTGGGGCCAGGCAAGGGGATGTTGAAGCAAGCGGCCAATTCAATGCGGCCCAATGCGGTCTCCAAATCCGTAATGCTGTAGCCCCCATTTCCATTGCCAAACTGCAAATTCTTGTACATGAGGCGCTCCTCATCGTGGCTTTCGGCATAGCTCACAGACCGGGGGTGGTTCCAACCCCGCTCTTGCCAGCTGGCCCAAGCCAGGTTTGACGGATATCCCATGGCGCCTTCTTGGTAGTCGTGGGTCACATTGGCCCACGTCATAAACCCAAGGTCGCTGAGTGCCTTCTCCTCATTGTTGTCGGTCCAATGCTCTAGGATCATGTAAAAATCGGGGTCTTGGGACCACACATGGTTTCCATAATCGGACCACAGGTTAATCCTGTCTTGGTCATAGCTGCCGCCTGTGCCATTCCATGTGAATCCTTGCGAAAGGTCCCACCGGAATCCATCGACATGAAACTCCTCCCTCCAAAAATCCATCACCCGCTTGGTGAAATCCTGGGTGGCCTGGGCTTGGTGATCGTAGTCAAAAAAGAAGTCGACGCCGTTGGGAGGGGCAACGGTGTTGAAGAAGGGGTTGTCCGCTGCGGGAGCATTGTTCTGCCACCACATCAGGATTTGCGGATTGGGCCAGTCGCTGTGGTTCATGACCATATCGAGGATGACCGAGATGCCGCGTTCGTGACAGGCATTGATCAATTCTTGCAGCTTGGCCTTGGGCCCATAAGCCTTGTCCACTGCGAAGTAAAAAGAGGGGTTGTATCCCCAACTGTCGTTCCCGTTGAACTCGTTGACGGGCATCAATTCCAAAGCTGTGATGTTCAATTCAGCCAAGTAATCCAAGGTGTCAATGATGAAGTCGAAAGTGCGCTCATTGCTGAAGTCGCGAACGAGCAACTCGTAGATGACCAGGTTTTCCTGTGCGGGCCGATCGAATTCACCATCGGTCCAATCAAAGCTGTCCTCACCTGTTTGAAAAACACTCACAGGCCCTTGGTTGGTCATGCCCGTTGGGTAGTCAATCAGGAAGGGGTAGGTAGACTCGGCAATCCAAGGGTCATTCCAGTAATCCAATTGCTTCTCTGCATAGGGGTCAGCGAACCGCTCGTCATTGGGCATGACGTGGTATTGATAGCGGTATTCTTGGTTGGGGTTCAATCCAGAGAGTTCAATCCAAAACCGATCTCCTCCAGGCGTCACGTTCATCATGAACGCCTCTTGAAGGTCCCAATTTGTGATGTCGCCGATGAAGAATACGTGGCTTTTCCCCGGAGCAAAAAGCTGAAGCACGATAGAAGATCCGTCGGCCGAAGGGTTCAGGCCATCTTGCGTTCCTTCTGGTGCTGCAGCCACATTCGGGGTTTCGGGAAGCACCAAGATTTCCGCAGTGACCACGGCGCTGTTGCTTCCGTTGTTGGCATGGAATTCCACAACGTGGGTGCCTGGTGTCGCAGGGATGAAGTCGTGGGACAGTTGCACCGCATCAGAGGCGGTAGCCAAGGTGTCGCCGTTGCTGACAAAGCTCAAGGCTGCAGGCTCGGATGCGGAAGCTTGCAGGGGAACAGTCTGTCCCAAGACGGCCAGTGAATTGTTGGACTGCGGCTGCAAGAAAACCGCAGAGAAACTCCCGTCGCTCAGTGGCAAGAAAAGGTCGCCCCCATCTGTGTCACGCCCCACGGCTGTGCCGCTCCCATTGCGAAACACCATGGCCAGTTGTTCGGCGGTCTCATTGGCAGGAAGTCCATAAAAATCCGCTAAGGTTTGGCCTCCAAAGTCATAGCTCCACAAATTGATGCCCACGTAATCCATGACCCATTCGGGATCGGTGCTTGCCCATGGCATGTTCACGTATTGCCAGTCCGTCGGAGTAGAACTCCCGGAAGTGATCAGTCCTGTGTGGATGTACACGGGGATCACCCCGGTGAGCTCCCCATTTCCTTGGGAAGCATCGTAATACAGCGTCACCTGATCGTCCGCTGAAGGAAATGGAGGGTCGGTCCACACCACTTGTGCGTTTGACCAGAAAGGGAGTGTGGCCAGCAAAGCGGGCAAAATCAACCTAATCGCCATGAAGTGGTAGGGGTGTTATCTGTTTCGAAGCAGAGACTGAATGTACACTTCAATCTTGTCTCCGATATGTGTAGAGCTGTGCAGGTTTGTGGAGTACACCCGCCTGCTTTTCATCGAGGGCGACGACATCAGCCATGCGCTTGACATTTTTCCGAAAATTCCTTTTGTCGAGGGTCTTTCCCAAAATGATCTCGTGCAGTCTTTGGAGCTGTCCAAGGGTAAACTTCTCTGGCAACAATTCAAAGATGATGTTCCTGTTGGCCACATCCTCGCGCAACTGCTCCAATCCAGCGTCAATGATCGCATTGTGGTCAAAGGCCAGTGTGGGAATATTGGACAGGAGGCACCATTCTACTTGGCTCGCAAAGCTATTGGGCTTAGGGCGGTAATCGGCCAAAGCCACCAAGCTGTAGTAACCCACCGAGACAACACGGCGATCAGGATATCGGCGCATCTTGGTAAGCCACTCCTTGTCTTTTTCGTGAAAAACGCGGTCAGGCGCTCCAAAGGTGTAGAACTGTTTGAGGAAGATGCCCTTGATGGAGGTGAGGTTCGACAGAATGCGGGACGCCGCTTCATCGAGTCCTTCCTCGGGAAGCACCAAGTCACCAGGAACGGCCATGTGAAAACGTTCTTGGCCCATGTCCTGTCCGGGCAAGCCCTGACGAATCAGCAAAATCCGGAGGTCATCACCGTCAAATCCGAAGACCACATTATCTACACTGACATCAAATGTCATGCTCCGTTTGTTGGAGTTGAGGCTGGCAGTCGTGGAGGTGTTCATGTTGACTTGGTGTCAAAAGTACACCAATTTCGAATCGTCACATCTCGCGCTACATTCGCGGTCCCTTATCTGATGAGTAAAATTGAACGCATAGGCGTCCTAACGAGTGGAGGCGACGCCCCAGGAATGAATGCTGCAATCCGCGCTGTGGTGCGTTGTGCAGTATTTCACGGCATCGAAGTGTCGGGCATCTTCCAAGGCTATGAAGGCCTGATATCCGGAGACTTAAAGCGCTTGCACGCCCGAAGTGTGGCCAAAATCCTTGGCCGTGGAGGCACCATTTTAAAGAGTGCCCGGTGCATGGATTTTCATGAGCCATCGGGTAGGGCAAAAGCGGCAGGTGTACTCCGCGATTCCAAGGTCGATGCCCTCGTTGTAATTGGCGGAAACGGCACATTTACCGGAGCTCAAAAACTGGCCGAAGAGCACGATGTGAGGGTGGTCGGCATCCCCGGAACCATCGATAACGATTTGGCGGGTACGGATTACACCATTGGGTACGACACCGCCACAAATACGGTCGTGGAGGCCGTCGATAAAATTCGAGACACCGCGAGCAGTCACAACCGTTTGTTCTTTGTGGAAGTGATGGGTCGTGACAGCGGCTACATCGCCCTCAAGACCGCCATTGCCACTGGCGCCATTGCCGTCATGACGCCAGAAGCGGGCATGAGCGTGGAAGACCTGATCGACATCCTCGAGCGGGGCGAAGAGTCCAACAAAACAAGCAGCATTGTCATTGTCGCCGAAGGGGACACCAATGGGGGGGCAATGGAAATTGCGGCCAAGGTGCAATCCAAGTACAACAAATACGACACCCGTGTCACGGTACTCGGTCACATTCAACGCGGAGGAGACCCCAGTTGTTTCGACCGCGTATTGGCCAGTCGATTGGGTGTCGGGGCCGTCGAAGCTTTGATCAGTGGCCGCAATGCCGTCATGGCAGGTTTGGTCAACGACGAAGTGGTATACACCCCGTTCCCAGAAGCGATTAACAGAAAGAGTAAGGGCCTCGACGAAGAGCTTCGCGTCGCCCAAATCCTGAGCATTTGAATTTTAGAACATCATATAGATCATGACCAAAGTTGCGATTAACGGATTCGGCCGCATCGGCCGATTGTCCTTCCGACAGCTCCTTGCCAAGGAGGGTGTCGAAGTGTGTGCCATCAACGACTTGACCAATGTTGAGACCTTGGCACACTTGCTGAAGTACGACAGCATTCATGGACGTTTCCCGGGCGATGTGAAAGTGGAAGGTGGCCACCTTGTGGTCAACGGCAATACGATTCACGTGAGCGCTGAGCGCGACCCAGCGGCTTTGCCATGGGCCAAGTTGGGCTGCGATGTAGTGGTAGAGAGCACAGGTGTGTTCCGCGACGCTGCCGGGGCAGGCAAGCACCTCACAGCAGGGGCCAAGAAGGTGGTGATTTCAGCACCCGCTAAAGGAGACATCAAGACGGTGGTTCTCGGTGTCAATGACGACATCATCACGCCTGCGGACACCATCATGTCCAATGCGAGTTGCACCACCAACTGTTTGGCTCCAATGGCCAAGGTCTTGAATGACAACTTTGGGTTGGTCAAAGGCTACATCACTACGGTGCATGCGTACACCTCCGATCAGTGTCTTCAAGATGCGCCACACTCGGACCTTCGCCGGGCCCGTGCCGCTGCCATGAGCATGATTCCCACCACGACTGGCGCAGCTGTTGCAGTTGGCCTTGTGCTCCCTGAGCTCAAAGGCAAACTCGATGGGGTAGCCGTGCGTGTACCAACCTCAACAGGATCTTTGACGGACCTGGTAGCTGAATTGGGACGCGACGTGACTGCAGAAGAAGTCAACGCGGCCATGAAGGCGGCGGCTGAAGGGCCTATGAAGGGCATTCTGGAGTACACCGAAGACCCCATTGTAAGTGCTGATATCGTTGGCAATACACACAGCAACATCTTGGATTCAGGCATGACATCCGCCCAAGGAAACATGGTCAAGGTCTTTGGATGGTACGACAATGAAATGGGGTATTCCAGCCGTGTGGCTGACCTCGTGCAGCGCATCGGCTGAGTAATGCGGGTGCTCATAGCCGATAGCGGCTCGACTAAATGTGATTGGCAGCTTCTTGACGCCTCCGGAAAGGAAGTCATGGAGTTTCATACCATGGGTTTCAACCCTTACTTCCATTCTGCGGACAAGGTGGAGGAGGTCATGTCAGCGCATGCCGATGTGGAAGCCATTCAGGGCGAAGTGACCCACGTGTTTTTCTATGGTGCTGGAAGCAGCTCGGCGCCCTTGTGTGCCATCATCGAAGAAGGGCTTCAGCGGGTATTCAAGCAAGCCGCGGTCACGGTCGATCACGATCTCGTGGGCGCGGCGTTTAGCACCTACGATGGCCGGCCTGGCATTACATGCATCATCGGAACAGGGTCCAACAGCTGTCACTTCAGCGGCTCCACGGTGAGTGAGGAGGTGCCCGCATTGGCCTACATCTTGGGAGATGAGGCGAGTGGGAGTTGGCACGGTAAGAAACTGCTGGCCGCTAAGCTATACCACCAATTGCCTGCTGAAATCGAAGCGGACTTTGACGCGATGTACGGGTTGACAAAGGACGATATCGTGGACCGCGTTTACTTAAAGGAAGACCCCAACGTCTTCCTGGCGAGTTTCATGACCTTCATTGGCAAGCACAAATCTGAGCCCATGTTCAAAGCCTGGCTTGCAGAAGGTTTTAGGGCGTTTATAGATGTGCACGTCAAGTGTTTTGATGGCTGGACCAATGAGCCTGTGCATTTCATCGGCAGTGTGGCCTATCATTTTCAAGAGGAATTAAGAGCTGAGTGCGCCAAGGATGGCATCGAAGTGGGACAAATCATCAAGAAGCCCATCGATGGTTTGGCCGCCTATCACTTAAAGCACATCTTGCCTCACGTGGAATCCTGACCTTCCAGTTCATGGCATTTACCCCCAAAGCCTGCCTGTTCGACCTTGACGGCGTCATCGTAGACACTGCGAAATACCACTTTACAGGTTGGAAGCGCCTTGCCGACGAGCTAGGTATTCCTTACACCCACGAGGACAACGAGCAACTCAAAGGCGTGAGCCGGGTGGGATCACTCGAATACATCTTGGAGAAAGGCGGATTGGTGTTGGACAATGACACCAAAGTGCGCCTGATGGAACGCAAGAACGCGCAATATCTCGAGTTGGTTGAGACCATGTCATCCGCGGAATTGTTCCCTGGGGTGGTGGACTTCATCGACGAACTTCTGGGAGCGGGTGTAAAAGTGGGGTTGGGCTCAAGCAGCCGCAATGCCGCCTTGATTCTGGATCTTTGCGGCATTGCCGATCGGTTCGAGGTGGTCGTCGACGGAAACGGCATCACGTTTTCTAAGCCGGATCCCGAGGTCTTTCTGAAAGGCGCTCATTACTTCGGTTTTGCCCCCCAAGACTGTGTGGTGTTTGAAGATGCCGTGGCAGGAATCCAAGCAGCTTTAAATGGCAAATTCCGAGCGGTAGGGGTGGGCAAGCAGGAAGTCCTGTCCCAAGCCGAAGTGGTCATCTCGGGCTTTGAAGGGTTCACCCTTTCCAAATTGGAAGAGCACCTTTCCTGACCCTACCTTTCTGAACCATGCGGAGGTACCTCGATGTAGACCCTTGGAAGATTGTCGAGTCCGGTTTTCATCCGGAGCGCCAACGCGCGTCCGAATCCATTTTTAGCATTGGAAATGGGCGCTTTGGCCAGCGCGCAAACCATGAAGAAGCGTATACAGGCGACACGCTGAGGGGCAGCTATGTAGGTGGGGTATACTACCCCGACAAGACCAAGGTGGGGTGGTGGAAGAACGGATATCCGGAATACTTCGCCAAGGTGCTCAACGCACCAGACTGGACCACCATCCGACTTTGTGCAAACGGAGAAGAGCTCGATCTGGCCACCCATGCCCCCCTTCATTTTAGGCGGGAACTCGACATGTTACGCGGTCTGCTAACCCGGACATTCGAAGTGAGCGTCGGAGGGATGCACCTCTCTGTAAAAGCCCAGCGCTTCTGCAGCATGGCAGATGTCGAAACAGCGTTCCTACGCTATTCAGTGGATGTTTTGGACGGCAGCGGCACCTTGACGCTGGAACCGGTCATGGATGGGGACGTCACCAACGAAGATGCCAATTGGGACGAGCGGTTTTGGGAGGTGAACGCTGCAAGCGGTGACGCTACAGGCGGTCATCTGACGGTCACGACCAGAAAAACGGGGTTCCAAGTCAGCCATGCCATGCGCGCCACGGCTTGGTTTGACTCTCGCTCATTAGAGGGCTCGGCCTTGCCCATGAAGCATGGTCACGCCGTGCGGTTCGAATGCGCAGTAGAAGCCGGTTCACGTTGTGTGGTCGACAAGACCATCAGTCTGTTGAGGGGCATGGACCACTCCAAGGAGTCCATCCTAGAAAAGGCAGAGCAGAAGGTGGAGGAGGCCGTGGCCCTGGGCTGGAGCGCCGCATTACAGGACCACATGATGGCCTGGGAGCGGATTTGGGAGCGGTCCGATGTAACCATAACGGGTGACGATGCCGCACAACAGGCCATCCGCTTCAACATCTTCCACCTGAACCAAACGTTTACTGGAGATGATCCGCGCCTGAATATTGGTCCCAAGGGATTTACAGGCGAGAAATACGGTGGGGCAAGCTACTGGGATACCGAGGCGTATTGCCTGCCATTCTATCTCGGTACCCATCCACAAGGTGTAGCGAGGCAGTTGCTCGTATACCGCCGCAATCACCTGGATAGGGCCATTGAAAACGCGGCCAAACTGGGGTTCGATGGCGGAGCCGCCTTGTACCCCATGGTCACCATGAACGGCGAGGAGTGCCACAACGAATGGGAGATCACCTTCGAGGAGATTCACCGCAATGGGGCCATGGTGTATGCCATCCACAACTACATCCGATACACAGGGGACGAAGCCTATATGGCGGAAGGAGGCTGGGAGGTCATCCTTGGTGTGGCCCGATTCTGGGCACAACGTGTGAACTGGTCAGAGGCCAAAAGTGCATGGGTGATTTTGGGGGTGACGGGCCCGAACGAATACGAGAACAACGTCAACAACAACTGGTATACCAACTATTTGGCTGCATGGTGCTTACAGCAGGCATGTGACGCGTTGGAATGGATGAAGGCCCACGCGCCAGTCGCCTTGAGCGCAGCATCGGCCCATTGGCAGTTCGACGAAGCCAAGGAGCGTCCCCATTGGGAAGCTGTATCGGCTGGGATGTACTATCCAGAACTCGAGGGAACACGCGTCTTCTTGCAGCAGGATGGCTTTATGGACAAAGCCCAAGAGATGGCAGCAGACCTGCCCGATACAGAGCGCCCCATCAACCAGCATTGGAGCTGGGACCGCATTCTGCGTTCGGTATTCATCAAGCAGGCTGACACCTTGCAAGGCTTGTACTTTTTTGAAGACGCATTTGACACAGCCACCCACCGGGAGAATTTTGAGTTTTACGAGCCCAGAACCGTCCACGAGAGCAGCTTGAGTCCTTGTGTACACGTGGTGCTCGCGGCCAAACTGGGCCTTGAAACCAAGGCCGTAGAAATGTACCTCCGCACAGCACGGCTTGACCTGGATGATTACAACAATGAGGCCTATCAAGGCTTGCACATCACCAGTATGGCAGGAACGTGGATGAGCGTAATCGAAGGGTTCGGAGGCTTCCGGGTTCGCGATGGAAAGCCTCATTTCAATGCCATGCTGCCAAAAGCATGGGGCAGCTACAGCTTCCAGCTTCAGTTCAGAGGCCGTCAGCTCAAAGTGTCTGTGGATGCTGAAGGCACCCGGGTCCAGCTCCAGGAGGGAGAACCGCTTGAGGTCGTGCTCGACGGCAAAGCGGTCCGCCTCTCCTGAAACCGAAACAATCAATCCACCCAGAGGCTGTTGATGGCTCCTGGAGTGCCGCCAACATTGATGGACGCCGACCACTGGTCAGGGGAGCTGGGATCACCCGATAGAAATAGGCGCTCCAACGAAGGCCCGAGCCCATCTGGAGCGCCATCCCAATCGCCTGAATCCGAATAAGTCACCGACTCTACGACCTGGCCATCTGGTGCGCGAAGGGCCAGCAATTCGCCGGAATTGTGCAGCCCCCCAGAGCCCCAATCGTACACGGGATAGCCCAACCCTGAGTAGGTCACAGCATGGGCAGTGACGACCACAAAACCGCCAGCATCAATCACGGCTCCGGAAGGAAAGGTGAACGAAAGCCCTTCAGAAAGTGACCAGCCCTCCAAATCCACTGCCGAGCTATCGGGGTTGTACAGTTCCAAGAACTCGAACTCACTGTCGCTGCCTTGGACAGAAGCAGGGTTGTAATGCAGCTCAGAGAAATAGAGGGTGGGCCATGGGCCAGAGGAAGGTGGCCCTTCGTGGCAAGTGGTACCAAAGTCGGCCAGTACAATGAGCAGATCAGACATGCCGACCACACCGTCGCCATCGAGCTCTGTGGGACATCCACCTGTTGCGGTGTTTTGAGAAAAAGCGACCACAGGAGATGTGGCCATCAATACAAGTAGAGAGAGAAAGGAAGGGTAACGCATGGGATTGTTGGATGATTGTCATCCCGAAACAACCCTTTGAAATGCCACGTTTTACCTTGGCTTCACCAACGCCAACGCTGGATTTGTTCGCGCCTCTCCATGCGAGGAAATGCGGGAGAGATTCGCCAGAACGTGAAGAAAAACCCGGTGCTAACCTCAGAGGTGTTCGTTGGCAAGGTTGGCCAAATCGCTTCGTTCTCCCTTGTCCAATGTGACATGGGCGAACAACTCTCGTCCCTTGAGTCGGTCGATCACATAGCTCATGCCGTTGGACTGTTCGTCCAGATAAGGGGTGTCAATCTGCCGCACATCTCCCGTTAGGATGATTTTGGAATTCTCTCCAGCACGGGTAATGATGGTCTTGACCTCGTGGGGCGTCAGATTCTGGGCCTCATCCACAATGAAAATGACATTGGACAGGCTCCGGCCTCTGATATACGCCAATGGGCAGATGGTGATTTTGCCCTCTGCGCGCATTTCCTCAATCGCTCTGAATTTCCGCTCATTCTGTCCGAACTGGCTCTTGATGAAGTTCAGGTTGTCCCACAGTGGCTGCATGTATGGGTTGACCTTGTCCTCGGCGTCACCGGGCAAGAACCCCAAATCCTTATTGCTCAGCGGTACTATGGGGCGTGCCAATATGATCTGGTCGTAGCGGTTTTTCTGCTCCAATGCGCCCGCCAAAGCCAAGAGGGTTTTCCCCGTGCCAGCCACACCACTTACCGTCACCAAATGAATGTCTGGATTCAAAATGGCATGCAACGCAAAGGCCTGTTCGGCATTCTTGGGTTTGATCCCATAGGCATAGCTCTTGTCTACGCGCTCGATGAACCTATTGGACTCACTAAAAAAGCCCAGTGCAGATGCGGACTGGTTCCGGAGAATGTAGAAATGGTTGTTTTTGCGGTTCTTCCCCAGGACGCTGATTTTCCGGGTTTGACCAGACACGTACATCTTGCGCACCACGTCGGCATCCACATCCTCGAGGAGGGTTTTTCCGCTGTATAGGTGTTGCTTGTCCTTCACCTTTCCCGTCTTGAAATCTTCAGCGGGAAGGCTGAGCGCCTTGGCCTTGAGGCGCAAGTTGATGTCTTTGGAGACCAGAACAACCTTCATGTCCGGCTCGTCGTGCTGCAACTGGAGCGCCGCGCTCAAAATCTTATGGTCGTTGGTCTTCTTGTCAAATACCCGAGCAGCGTCCAACCCGCTGGGATGGCCTTCTGAGCTCAGCACAATGCGCAAATGCCCAGCGCCTTCATTGTCCAAGGGGATCCAATCTTGTAAGGTGAAGTCCTTGCTCAGTTGGTCGATGATCCGGATGCACTCCCGGGCTTCAAAATTCTTGGTGTCGTTGCCCACCTTGAAGGTGTCGAGCTCTTCTAAAACCGTGATGGGAATGGCAATTCTGTTGTCTTCAAAGCTCCTGATGGCGTTGTGGTCGTGGAGCAACACAGAAGTGTCGATGACAAAAACCTTGGTGCGCAAGTCCTTTTTGTTGACACTATCGGATGCAGGCGGCGCGGAGGGGCTGGCAAGTGGGGCAGGGGCTGCCGGTGTTGTTGCCTTGTGTTGCGCTTGGTGCTCTGGGGCGAGAAAGGGATTCTTGGTCGTCAAGGTCAGATCTGTTGTGGATTGTTCAGGTCCGAACATCAGAATCAAAAGGCGATCCCTTGAGCGGCTGAGCGATCCGAAGCGTGATACCAAGCTATCGAACGCTCACAGCTGCGCTACCCCATCTGAACAGACTTCTTCACCAAGAATGGGGGACAGTTTTGACAGCCCTCGCAAACCCAGTATACACAGACCGTTCAAGGCGAATGCTGACTGTCCCACTTTTGAACAGGAAACAGCCTACAGTGAGGTCTAGCCAAAATACAGTTCGGGGAGGCCCTCGGGCATCTTGACCTCTATGGTCTGCGTGTCACGGTTGATCGAAACCAGGGTTTCGTCCTTAATGGGGAAGAAGCCCTCCTTTCCGTCTTGCGACGTCTTGAAGAGCGGATTGCCAGGAAGGTCCATTACAGTAGAAATGGTTCCCAGAGCACCGAACTGTACATCGAAGAGTGCATATCCTACTACTTCGTGGTAATAGAACTTCAATCCGGTCAAAGGAGGCAAAGCCGCTACCGGGAGCAGCAGCCTGTGACCAGAGAGGGCTGCTGCCGCATCCACATCCAGCACGCCGTCGAACTGCACCACCGTCGTCTTGGGGCGAATGGAGATGGATTGAATCGTATAGGGAACCAATGTGCCTTGACGCTCCACCCACACCATGTCCAGAGAGGCGTAGTGCTGGGGAACGTCAACGTCCAATTTGATGGCAACCTCGCCTTTGAGGCCATGGGGCTTCAAGGTGCGTCCCAATTCAAACATGTCGTCCGTGATCGCCATCGTACAAATTTCGGGATTGTCTGTAAATGAAGAAGCCACCCGAAGGTGGCTTCCAATATCGTTGTGTTGAAGAAGGAGATTAGCCTTCCTTCTCCTCGTTGCCTTCTTCAGCAGCGGGTGCCTCTTCAGCAGCGGGTGCTTCTTCAGCAGCAGGAGCTTCTTCAGCAGCGGGTGCTTCTTCAGCAGCAGGAGCTTCTTCAGCAGCAGGAGCTTCTTCAGCAGCGGGTGCTTCTTCAGCAGCGGGAGCTTCTTCAGCAGCGGGAGCTTCTTCAGCAGCAGGTGCTTCTTCGGCAGCGGGTGCCTCTTCAGCAGCAGGTGCTTCTTCGGCAGCGGGTGCTTCTTCGGCAGCGGGTGCTTCTTCAGCAGCGGGAGCTTCTTCAGCAGCCGGAGCTTCTTCAGCAGGAGCAGCAGCAGCTTCTGCAGCGGCCTGTGCGGCAGCAGCTTCAGCGGCCAACTCAGCTTGCTTTCCAGCGAGCTCCTTTGCACGTGCGTCGTTCACCTCTTTCTCTTGAGCAAGCGCCTTGGCGCGGGCTTCGTCTGCCGCAGCAGCAAGCTTATTGGATGCCAAGGCCACTTTGCCTTCTTTCTCACGCAACCACTCCTCAAACTTGGCCTGGGCCTGTTCCTCGGTGAGGGCTCCTTTTTTGACGCCGTTCAGCAAGTGGTTGTGGTACACCACACCTTTGTACTTCAAGATGGCGCGGGCAGTGTGGGACATTTCTGCACCAACCTGCAACCAATAGAGGGCGCGATCGTGCACGATGTCAATCGTGGCGGGGTTGGTGTTGGGGTTATAGGTACCGACTTTCTCGATAAAACGACCGTCGCGTTTTGCGCGGGCGTCGGCAGCTACAAGATGGAAGAAGGGCTTCCCTTTCTTACCGTGACGTTGGAGGCGGAGGCGTGTTGCCATTTGAAAAACGTTTTAGAAGGGTCCGAAACCCCGTTGTTGATACTTGTGAAAATGGGGCGCGAAGATAGGCAGTGACCAGCGGTCTAACAACCTTTTCAACTGGAAAACCAATCAGCCGCGAATGTGGTCCAAAAATTCACGCCGCACCGCAGGGTCTTTAAAAGTCCCGTGGTAGTCCGCAGTCACGGTTGAACTCTGCTCGTCTTCAATGCCCCGGCTTGAAACACACATGTGCTTGGCTTCTATAATCACCGCAACATCTTCGGTGTCCAAAATGGATTTAAGAGCCTCCGCAATCTGGCGAGTCAAGCGCTCTTGAACCTGAGGACGCTTGGCATAATGGTCCACCAAACGGTTGATCTTGCTCAAGCCAATGACTTGCCCAGAAGACTTGTAAGCGACATGGGCCCGACCGGCAATCGGCAAGAAGTGATGCTCACAGGTTGAATTCAAGTTAATGTCCTTCTCGACCAACATCTCCCCATACTGGTAGGTGTTGTTGAACGTCTTGCACACGGGGTGGTTTTCTGGATTCAGACCACGAAAAATCTCTTGCACATACATCTTGGCGACACGTTTGGGGGTGCCAGCCAAGCTGTCGTCGGTCAAGTCAAGCCCTAAAGTCTCCATGATCTCCTTGAACAATGGAGCGATGCGCGCCATCTTTTCTGCATCCGACAACGCAAATGCATCCGCACGCAATGGGGTATCCACCGAGGTGCCAACATGGTTGTCACCAATGGTGTCGTTGTGCGCGGCCCGTTCAAATGCACCGCTGGGGAGGGGAGTGGAAGTCGTCATTCGTGCAATGGTGTACCCTCTAAAGCAAATGGCGCCCGGTGATGTTCAATTCACCGGGTATCCACAATCCGCGGTTGGGCCATCTAAATGGCCGAAATTGCTCCAATGATTCTCGTCTATGATACCGAGACCACCGGCCTGCCGCGCGACTGGAATGCGCCGTTGACCGATGGGGAGAACTGGCCCCGGCTGGTTCAACTCGCCTGGCAGCTGCACACGCCAGAAGGGAAGTTGGTGTCCAGGGGCAATCGAATCGTGCGCCCGGACGGCTTTACCATCCCTTTCAACGCGGCCAAAGTACACGGCATCACGACCGACCGAGCCGAAGCTGAGGGGATCGATTTAGACAGTGTGCTCGAAGAGTTTGGGCGGGATCTTGACCGTGCTGATTTCGTGATGGGCCACAACATCAGCTTTGACGTGAGCATCATGGGGGCGGAGTGGATCCGCCGCGGTGCCAGCGCCGAGCGCGTCACCAACAAGGCCCTGATCGACTCCAAGGATGAAGCCACAGAATTTTGCGCGATTCCGGGAGGAAGGGGCGGCAAGTTCAAATGGCCCACTTTGACCGAGCTCCACCAGAAGCTGTTTGGTACAGGGTTTGGTGATGCCCACGATGCCGCTTATGACGTAGACGCCACGGCCAAGTGCTTTTTTGCTTTGGTCCAGCACGGGGTAATCCAGAGAGAGGGCTTTCCCAAAGGAAGTGCGGTTCAGTATGAGGCGCCCCAATTGGAGGTGGCCAACTTTGCCCAAGCCCAGCAGCCATCCGCCACCGTCCAACCCCGTAAATCGCCATCGGGCAGTCAGCCTGTAGCCGCTTCTTCTGCGGCGGCAATAGATGACGTGCCCTTTTCTCACCTGCACGTCCACAGCCAATTCAGCGTACTCCAGGCCACTTCGAGCGTACAGGCCCTGATCGACCATGCTGTTGAAGCCGGCATGCCCGCCATGGCGCTGACCGACAGGGGGAATATGATGGGGGCCTTTCACTTTGTACGGGCCGCCAACAAGGCGGGGATCAAGCCCATTGTCGGGGCAGAGCTCAATGTGTGCAGAGACCATGCCGACCGAACCAAAAAAGACGACGGCTACCCCATTGTCATGCTCGCGAAGAACCGCGCGGGCTATCACCGGTTGGCCAAGCTCAGTTCACTGGCCTATACCGATGGCTTCTACTACGTGCCGCGGATTGACCGGGAGCAACTTCTGGAGTACAAGGAAGACCTGATCGTGACCACAGGCGGTCTGTTCAGTGAGGTGCCCAGTTTGCTGCTCAATGTGGGGGACCGCCAAGCCGAAGAGGCTTTCTTGTGGTGGAAGGCTGAATTCGGTCCGAATTTTTATGCCGAGCTCAACCGTCACGGACTGGAGGAACAAAAGGTGGTCAATGACTTCCTGCTTCAGATGTGCAGCAAGCACGATGTCCGTTACATCGCGGCCAACAACAGCTTCTACACGACCCGGAAGGAAGCTGATGCCCACGATATTTTGTTGTGCGTGAAGGACGCGGCCAACGTGAGCCAACCCAAGCGTTACGTGGGCAAAAGGGGCAGGGAGTTCCGCTTTGGATTGCCCAATGACGAGTTCTATTTGAAGTCGCCACAGGAAATGAAGCGGCTCTTTGCGGACGTTCCCGAAGCCTTTCACACCGTTCGTGACATTGTAGACCAATGCGAAGGGTATGTGTTGGAGCGCGACGTCTTGCTGCCTGCTTTTGACATCCCGCAAGAGTTTGTGGACCCCAAAGACGCAGAGGACAAAGGCAAGCGTGGAGAGAATGCTTACCTCAGGCACCTGACGTACAAAGGAGCGGAGAAGCGGTACGAAGAGATCACGGAGGAGGTGCGGCAGCGCCTTGACTTTGAACTCGAGACGATCGAGCGAACAGGGTACCCTGGGTATTTCTTGATCGTACAGGATTTCACCACGGCCGCCCGAGAGATGGGGGTGAGTGTAGGGCCCGGCCGTGGTTCTGCCGCAGGAAGTGCCGTGGCCTATTGCACGGGTATCACCAATGTGGACCCCATCGCTTACGACCTTCTGTTTGAGCGCTTCTTGAACCCGGACAGGGTCTCACTCCCAGATATTGACATCGACTTTGACGACGAGGGCCGGGGCAGGGTCATCGACTACGTCATCGACAAATACGGCGCCAATCAAGTGGCGCAAATCATCACGTATGGCACCATGGCGGCCAAGAGTTCCATTCGGGACACGGCCCGGGTTATGGAACTGCCTTTGGGCGATGCAGACAGACTGTCCAAGCAGATGCCCGACATCTCGTTGTCCAAGCTGTTCAAGTTGGACGACAAGTCGCTCAAAGACAAGCTGCGTGGCCAGGAAGGGCTGGATCAGGTCAATGCCATCAAAGCCATTCACGACGGTCATGGGCTGGAGTCAGAAGTGCTCAAGAAGGCCCGCGTGATCGAAGGCTCGGTACGCAACACCGGCATCCATGCTTGCGGGGTCATCATCACCCCAGACGACATCACCAAGTTCGTTCCGGTAGCTACGGCCAAGGACAGCGACATGGTGTGCACGCAGTTCGACAACTCGGTGGCGGAAGACGCGGGCTTGCTCAAGATGGATTTCTTGGGGTTGAAGACCCTCACCATCATCAAAGACGCCGTGCGCAATGTCAAGAAGCGCAGCGGTGTTGAGCTCGACCCCGAGGCGTTCCCTTTGGACGACGAGGCCACTTACGAGCTGTTCCAACGCGGCGATACCGTGGGCATTTTCCAGTACGAGTCGGTCGGAATGCAGCGTTACCTCAAAGACCTCAAGCCCACGGAGTTTGCGGATTTGATCGCCATGAACGCCCTGTACCGCCCAGGTCCATTGGAATACATTCCGGCCTTTGTGCGGCGGAAACACGGTCAGGAGCCGGTCAAGTACGACCTCGATGCCTGCGAAGAGTACCTCGCCGAGACTTACGGCATTACCGTATACCAAGAGCAGGTGATGCTGCTCAGCCAAAAATTGGCAGGATTCACCAAGGGCGAGGCGGACACCTTGCGGAAGGCGATGGGCAAAAAGAAGGCGGACTTGATCGCCAAGATGAAGCCCAAGTTTCTCGAAGGAGGCGGAGAGCGGGGCCATGATACCGAGGTACTCGAGAAAATTTGGAAAGACTGGGAGGCCTTTGCCAGTTACGCCTTCAACAAGTCGCACTCAACGTGCTATGCTTGGGTGGCCTATCAAACGGCCTACCTCAAGGCCAACCACCCCGCGGAGTTTATGGCAGCCGTATTGTCCAACAACATGTCGGACATCAAAAAGGTGACCTTCTTCATGGAGGAATGCCGGCGCATGGGGACCCCGGTGTTGGGACCCGATGTCAACGAATCCGAATTCAAGTTTGCGGTGAATGCTGAGGGTGCCATCCGTTTTGGCTTGGGCGCTATGAGCGGCGTAGGAGAAGGAGCGGTGGCTTCCATAGTGGAGAGCCGCAATGAGGAGCCGTACAAGAGCATTTTTGACTTCGCGGTCAAGGTCAACCTGAAGGACTGCAACAAGCGCGTGTTCGAAGCTTTGGCCCGTGGGGGTGGTTTTGACGATTTGCCACAAGCCATTTTCCGCTCCCAATGTTTTGCAGAAGACACCAAGGGGCGGACCACCATTGAGTTGGCCATCCGTTACGGACAAGCCACACAGGAGAGCGAGAATTCCTCACAAGCTTCACTGTTTGGCGGTGACTCCGGAGCCATGGAGATCCCTGAACCTCCAGTGCCTGTATGTGATGAATGGGATCCGTTTGACAAACTCGCCCGCGAAAAGGAAGTGGTCGGGGTCTACCTCTCGGGCCACCCACTGGACGAGTTCAAGGTGCAGCTCGACCAGTTTTGTACGCCCGGAGGATTGTCCAATCTAGAAGACATGGTCGCGGCCCGGGGTCGCACCATTTCATTCGGAGGTATGGTCACAGAGGCCGAGCATAAAATCGGCAAGAACGGCCGGCCTTGGGGCGGGATGACCGTAGAGGATTACCACGGCTCTCAGCGCATGATGTTTTGGCGCGATGACTACCTGAAGTTCAGGGAATACATGGTCTCGGGCTGGTTCCTCTTCATCAAGGGCAAGGTCCAGATGAAGCAGTTCCGTGGGGCGGACGAGCTCGAGTTCAAAGTCACCCGCATCGAGCTGCTCTCCGACGTACTGGAGAAGATGGCGGGAAGGCTCAGGGTACAGGTCAACCTGGCCAAGTTGGACAGTGGATTGGTGGAGCAAGTGTGCGCCTTGATCGAGTCCAATCAAGGAGGGGTAGGGGTCACAGTAGAGTTGCACCATCCTGAGGCCGTACTGGAAATGCCATCGCGGAGAAAGCGCGTGGCACTCTCCTCTGAGTTGCTTGAAGGACTGGAGGCTTTGGAGGGTGTAGAATACAAGGTTGTCACAAGCGGTGGATAAGTTGACACCCTTTGGCGACTCGAGCCCCCTTGGGCTAACCAAGGCCGGCTAAATTTGAATTCAAATAACGCTCCCCATGGCTATTGAAATCAACGAAGCAAACTTCGAAGAAGTCGTGATGAACACGGACAAGCCCGTGATGGTCGACTTCTGGGCAGAATGGTGTGGCCCTTGCCGCATGGTCGGTCCCGTCGTCGAGAAAATCGCAGGTGACTACGAAGGAAAAGCCGTCGTCGGCAAAGTCGACGTCGACTCCAACCAAGAAATCAGCATGAAGTTTGGCGTGCGCTCCATTCCCACCATCGTGTTCTTAATGAACGGCGAAGTGGTCGACAAGTCGGTCGGAGCAGTTCCCGAGAACGTGCTGACAGAAAAGCTTGAGAAGCTGATGGCCTAAGGCCTCAACGAATCCAGTATTGGAAACGCCCCGCCATACAGCGGGGCGTTTTCGTGTCCGTATCTTTGAAGCAGCCGTGCCCATCAACCTACAGCCCCACCAGTTCCGCCAGATCGGATCCCTTGAATTCCTCGCCAAGCAAGCGGTGGAAGGCTTTATCACGGGCTTGCACCGCAGTCCGTACCACGGGTTCAGCGTAGAGTTCGCCGAACACAGGCTGTACAACCCCGGGGAGAGCATGCGGCACATCGACTGGAAGTTGTATGCGCGGTCTGACCGCTTCTATGTGAAGACCTACGAGGAAGAGACCAACCTGCGTTGTCAGATTGTGATCGACACCTCCGGCTCGATGTACTACCCGGCCGATGTGTCGCCAGAAACGGGGATGAACAAGATCAAGTTTGCCACCCACGCGGCGGCCACATTGATTGAACTCTTTAAGCGCCAACGCGACGCAGTGGGCTTGAGCTTGTTTGACAGCAGCTTGCACGCTCACCACAAGGCCCGTTCCACCCAGGCCCACCAGCATCTGATGTATGCTGAGCTTGAAAGGGTGCTCGCAGGAGTAGGCCAAGGCGGCGGAGAAACCGCAGCCATCGAGGCCATCCACACCATCGCGGAAGCCACGTCCAAGCGCTCGCTCGTCGTCTTGTTCAGCGACATGCTCGACCGCACACAAGACCTCGATGCTGTATTTGCAGCTTTGGCGCACTTGCGCCATGCCAAGCATGAAGTTGTGGTGTTTCACGTCTTGGACGAACAGACCGAGCAACGGTTCGATTTTGCTGACCGCCCGACCACTTTCATCGATTTGGAGAGTGGGGAAGAGGTCCGAGCCAATCCAGCAGAAGTCCGAGAAGCCTATGTGTCAAAGATGTCAAGTTTGCGGCGCGATCTCGATGTAAGGTGCGGTTCCGCAGGGATTGACTGGGTAGAGGTGGACATTGCCAAAGGGGTCAATCCTGTATTGACGGCCTATCTGCTCAAGCGGCAGAAGATGCGCTAATTGTTAATTTCTTTACGCTGATAACTAGTACTATAAGTGGGTTATCAACATTTCAACAGTGTATTTCCTTGCGCAATTGTGAATAGCGTGCTTTCTTGCCCGCCCTTCACAACCGCTTTCGGGCACGCCATGGCAAAACACTTCCTTATCCGTCGCGCAACACGAACAGCTGCAGCATCAGCTGCCCTGCTCGCCCCAGCCACATATTCGTTGGCTTCCACAGCAGAATCGGCATTCGCACTGCCATCGCATCGCATCACGGTAAAGGACCCCATCCACAAGAAGCACCTTCTGGAACGCATACAGATCG
>Ga0206125_10000658_pt1 | contig 43431 bp, 35 predicted proteins | sample Helgoland_Spring_4_FD_148598 | JGI IMG/M metagenome (GOLD analysis project Ga0206125, IMG submission 148598) | Pelagic subsurface seawater microbial communities from Kabeltonne, Helgoland, North Sea - Helgoland_Spring_Bloom_20160331_1 | ecosystem: Environmental > Aquatic > Marine > Epipelagic ... | reverse complement strand
GCCCAGCCACTGTAATCAGTGATCAGTGCGCCCGCATCAATCTCAGCAGTACACTCAGCGCCAGCAGCATTGTCGATCAGGTTCTCTTGAACACCGTCAACAACCCACAGGTACTCCATGTTTTCTGTTGGAGCAGCCATTGTCACTGTCCAGGTGCCGTCGCCATTGCTGACTGCTTCTGGACCACCGCTTGCATCCCAGCTCCACCATGGACCGGTCATACGAACTGCATCACCGTCGGTGGTTAGGGTTAGAGAAACATCTTGCGCATATACACTTGGTGCTAGAAGAGCAAGCAAGGATAAAGATAGAAGACGCTTGGTTATAGGCCTAACCAATGACCTAGACTTAGAAAGCGCCCCCCAACTGAGGCGTAAGGGCCTCATAATTGTTGAACTACACGCTCCTAAAGACCGTAATTTTGTGTATATATTCATTAATTCCCCCGGAATTTCTTTTATTAATCCCACTTCAACTAATCATTTAACATAAGAAGAGTGAGTAGCTTTTTCATTATTTTGTTGTCTTAGCCCATAAGCAACGGTTCAAAATGAACCCGCAAATCAACCTGACTACTTTATTTTTCTTTTAACTTATTCATCTAACGGTACTGCAATACTTCAACAAACTCGGGGGAATTACTTAAATAATTTCCCCGAACTTATTACAACTGCACTTCCCAAGTCTGGCGAAATGAGCTTAATGGTATTTTTAGCAGGATGAATAGTGTTTTAAATTCATACAAAAAACAAGCTCTTTATCTAAATTCATTTAAGTCTTTATACATAGATTAAAACCATTATTCTTCCTATCCGCTCAAAGCTCACAAAAATCTATTTAATGTCAAATAAACCCGTCAACCGGGCGCTTAACCCAGACTTCACGACAATTGAGTTGATGGGAATTTATTTAATTCATAAATGCATTAGCTGCAGCTGTATATTGGCCTCCGTCCTCTAGCACGAAACCAACATTACAATAAAAATAATGGGGCATAACAACGATAATTAACGGAGAGAACCCTTGAGAAACCTTAACGCTACACTGGCATCCCTAACTCTCTTTGGCTTTGCGTCGGCTACTTCAGCAGCGACCCCAACCAATCAAGAGTTATTCGAAATGTACAAAGCGGCTTCCGACAAGCTTGCAGCACTTGAAGCGAGCATCGAAGAAAGTACTATAGATGCACCATCTAACGGCCTAGTCGGATCAAATAGCGCCTATAACTTTAAAGTTTTAGACCACTCAAGAGACACCAATACAAAACAGCTTGTTCAGCTACAGGCACTACGCGACGGTGAGCTCAAGCAAAAACTGACTCTCGGCGGCCAGATTACAGCTCTGGTGAACTATCAGAAATCAAATATAGATACCAAGTTTGGCTGGTTGGTTCGTCACCCCACCTCATCAAATCAAATCGGTAAGACTGTCTCTGAAGCCGTTATCCATTCGAGCAACCTGAATGTAACCGCACGCTTGACTGATAAGCTAACTGGCTATGCTGAGCTGCTTTACAATCCCGAGCAAAACTTTGCCTCTGGCTCGACCATTACTGGCTTGCCGCGCAACAATATCAATATGCGTCGCGCCTACCTACTCTACGGCAACTTGGCAAATTCAAATGTCTATGCATCTGTTGGTAAGATGGATATTCCCTTTGGCTTAAACGATACCGTCAGCCCATTTACTAACTCAACAAACTGGCACTCATTTGCTGGCCTGGCTTATGGTGGCCTACTGGGTTATGCATCAGATAAGTTACATTTGCGTGCAATGGCGATTCAGGGTGGCGCACAGTTTAGAAATGCCAACACACCTGTTGGAGACACTGCCGTTCCCTCTCTGGTAAATAACTTTGCAGTAGATGCAAACTACACCTTCGCAGTTAATGACGGCACTCTGTTAGCTGGTGCTAGCTACCAGTACGGAACTGCCTACTGTCAGGAATATGTGGTTAAGCACTTCCGTCCCTGTGAAGACAACGTAGACGCGGCTTCTGTTTACTCTCGCTATGAGAATGGCCGACTGACACTGTTATCAGAATTTGCCGAAACATTAAAAGTTTGGCCTGGCACAGCTAACCCTAACTTCCCTGCATATGCCGGATTTGAAGCTGTAAAGAACTTCACCTGGACTGTTGGTGGCAGCTATGCCTACGACTTTGGTCTTGAGAAGAATGTAGACCTCTCAGTTGAGTTCAGTGAATATGTGGCTGGCGATAAAGGCGCACCCTGGGAAAAGCAGGATCAGCTAGTGATCGGCGCATCCTATATGCCAACGAGCAATGTTAAGTATTTTGCTGAATATGTTCAGGCAATTGGCTGGGTTCCACTTAACTTCCTGAGTGGCGGCCATATGGATCCTAACAATGCACAGCCTGATATGCCTTTCCTGCATGAGTCATGGTCTGAGAGCGACGCCAAGACCGAGGTAATTGTTTTTGGTGTGCAAGCGGCGTTTTAAACAATGCCTAGAGAGCGAATACGAAAAAGCCGTGATTTATCACGGCTTTTTTTATGGGCAAAAATATAGACGAACAAATAATTGATATTACTGACTTTGTTAATTCTTAAGCATACAGGCCATTAACTGCGCTTCCCATTGGCTATCAATATTATCAGAGATAATCTCAACACGACTTTCTAAACAGTCATCCAATTCGAGTTCCGTCAAGGTGTCGGGCGTTAGGTTATAGCCGAATACACCGCTTTCAGTAATAAAAACCGCCTTCATTCTCTCGGCATTTATGCCACTGAGAAATGAGAATAACTGTTTGTGATTAAACACACAGCTTGGTGAAAAGCGCCAACCAACACTATGGAAGCCTTCACCCTTATTGACCGCTTTAATATAACCACAGTCGGGGATGGGCAGCTCGGAGAGCAGGGGCTTCTCTTCGCCCGAATGGTGATGATGAGCTTTCGCTTTGGCGGCAGTTTTACCCTGCAAGTGCTCAGGCGCTATCTGACCATTTTGGGTAAATAGCACCATAGCGCCGGCTGCCCCCTGCTGGTTCACATAGGTTTCAAGGTTGGCTTTATCCTCGCGCTGATATAAATCCTGCTTGTTACCCAGAATAATATCCCCAATGGCAATTTGCTGATTGAATGTTTGATGAGAGGTGTAGCGATTATCAGATAGTTTACGAGCGTCGACCAAAGTGAGAATTTTCTGTATCTCAAGGACAGACTGGTAATAGTCTGCAGAGAGCACTTGCAAAACCTCTTTGGGGTGCCCGAGGCCAGTTGGTTCAATCAATAAACGATCCGGTTTGGCCCGCGCGATCAATTGATTTAAGGCAACCTGCATAGGCAGCCCTGCTGCACAGCACATACAGCCACCGGGGACCTCGCGAATAAATACGCCCTGCTCTTCACTGTGCTGACCTTCAAACAGGCTGCCATCGACCCCGATCTCACCAAATTCATTGACCAGAACGGCCCAGCGCTCATCCGCAGGCTTGGACTTCAGCAGATGTAAAATAGCGGAGGTTTTTCCGACCCCTAAAAAGCCGGTAATAATATTGGTAGGTATAGCCGAAATACGCTTATTCATAGGTACTTTGCAACAGCTTTTGTCACCGGCAATATCTTATGCGCAAATAGAAGCTCAGGCATTGCTAAGCGGTCATCGCCGAGCAGTTATTACACAGGCACTGCAGTTCTATTTGCGGATTGGTAAGCCTGTAGTCTGCTTTACCCACCAGATCACCCAACTCATCGATAATGCTTTTGGAAATTGCGATTTCTTTAGTGCTTTGGCATTCACCGCAGATTAAAAATTGCGGGATTTCGTGGGCGTGATTACAGCTGATATGAGAGCAGGCGACGTATTTATTGGTTGAGCTAAGCTTGTGGACTAAATCTTCCGCTTCGAGAAATTCTAAAATGCGATACACCGACATTGCCGGCATGGATTTTTCAGCAACCTTTTTGTAGGCATCGGTAATTTCATAAGCCGATAAAGGCGTATTGGAAACTAGCAAAAGCTTTAAAACCCCTTTGCGCTTTTCGGTCAAACGTCCACCAGAGCCTGCACAAAGGTCCTCTGCTTTTTCGATAACGCGATTAAGTTGCTGTTCATTCATTGGAAGGACCTACTCTGTGCCTTTATTTAAGCCTTATTTGACCAGCTTACGCCGCTACTGATCAACCCCACCGGAAATCTGTTTAACGGCGCCCACTTTCTTCGATATCAAGAATACTGCACTACTTCTGGAAGTCAATGATATAGAGCCCTGGCTGATTTCTGATGGCGATAAATCAGCCGCTAAAATCAAGGGTTAACAACAGGCGACTTTCCCCCACCGGCAAGGCGGGCGAACGATGAACCAGCCCCGCCTTTTCATTGCCTTCCCAGAGCTCCCCTTTTAACAGGGCAACCTCGCCACAACTAAGCTGCTGAATATCGTGGGGGTTCTGATAAAGACCAGATTCGCTATCGGGTTTGCCATTGCTGCCCAGACCCAATTTTTCACGGTTAACCTTTTGATGAGGCAACCACTCTGTAGCAATACCCTGAAAAGTTGTAATCAGACGAGTGGGCACCCTGTCGACATGAAACTTGGGACACATTGCGCGATTAAGCACGGTTAAACGCAAGCCCACGCGCTTAAGCTCAAACAGACAGCAAAACATCTCTACCAGTTCAGCAATGTTTTCACTAAGTTCCTGCTGAGCGGTATCACCCAAAGATTGACCAATACTTGCAAGCACAGTTTGGGGTGTGACGGTCATAGAAGCTTGGAATGTTGGATTGGCCTTTGCAAAGATATCGACAGAATTTTTAAGGGTTTCAGATAACTCGCGCTGCCAGATAACCATATTAGTTTCTTCGAGGTATATATCACCCAAAATCTCCGGCTCGCTGCCTTGAGATGCACGGCGAACTTTTATCTCACTGTTATTCAGAGCATTGTTATTCAGAGCATTAAAACTGGATGCCTGAGCCAGACCTATACTGCTCATGCTTGCTCCCATGCAGGGAATGGATCCTGCAATGTCGTCCAGTACGCTTTGCCGCGCAATACTTCTACTTCGCTTAACAGGCAATCATCAAGCGCTTGAGTGAAGCCGCTTTGATCCAGGCCCTGACCGATAAATACCAACTCTTGGCGCATATCACCAAAGGGTTCCACCCACTGCTTTTCAATCGAGGAGAGATATTCTTCGTCAGTGGGCCATTTTTCTTTGGGTAGCGCTTTCCAAAACATTCCGGCGAAACCATAGCGTGCAATGCCGCCCGCTTGGCTCCATTGACCGGCAAATTCGGGGCGTGAAGCCAACCAAAAATAACCTTTGGAACGGATTAGCTTGCCATACTTATCTGTGCTGTGTAGAAACTGGTGAAATTTTTCCGGATGAAAAGGTCGCCGTGCTTCATAGGTAAAACTGGCAATGCCATATTCTTCCGTTTCCGGAACATGCTCACCGCGCATCTCTTTAAGCCAGCCCGGCGCCTGCTGGGCACGCTCAAAATCAAATAAGCCAGTGCTAAGCACCTCATCGATATTCACCTGTCCCTGAGAAATCGGAACTATTTTGGCATGGGTATTTAGGGTTTTAAGAATCGCAGTTAAGCGGTCTATATCAGCCGAAATCGCCAAATCAGTTTTGCTGACCAGAAGAACATCGGCAAACTCAACCTGATCAACCAACAGATCAGCGACACTGCGCTCATCTTCTTCACCTAGAGACTCACCGGTATCCTGAAGGTACTTGGCCTCGTCATAATCTTTTAGAAAGTTGACCCCATCGACCACTGTAACCATTGTGTCCAGATCGGCAACATCAGATAGCGAGACACCATCCTCATCGGCAAAGGTGAAGGTTTCTGCTACCGGCAAAGGCTCTGAAATCCCCGTCGACTCAATGACTAAGTAATCAAAACGTCCCTCTTGAGCAAGATTATTGACTTCCTCCAACAGGTCTTCCCGCAGCGTGCAGCAAATACAGCCATTGCTCATCTCAACAAGCTTTTCTTCACTGCGGTTTAGGGAAACATCGTTCTGAACTATGGCTGAATCAATATTGATTTCACTCATATCATTGACGATAACAGCGACTTTCTTGCCTTCTCGATTGTTTAGGATATGGCTAAGTACGGTGGTTTTACCGGCACCTAAAAAACCTGAAAGTACGGTGACAGGGAGTTTTTTTGTATGGATCATTAGTCTCTCCAGCTTGAGAATGCTTGATCACTGGGTGATCAAATAATTAGGTATTATGATATAACATATCATTTATTAATTGAAACTATTTCCTCAGCATGGACTTTGATTTGTGGGGTTGGAATAGGGTTTTCGGAATTGGCGTCTTTATGCTCTGGGCCACGCCAGTGCTGGTTATGGCGTTAGTAAGGACTGAGATTTAGTGCGAAAGGTAGTGGGTTAGAAATTGAGTTTGTTAAGAGTGATTAGGGTTTAGCTTAGGGCTTTTAGTATTGGGAGTATTGCTGCATAGGGTGCTTGGGGCTGAAAAAGATAGGAGTTTTAAACTAGCATGAGGGCGGTATTTATTTCTCGGAGTTTAATGGTGCCCGGGGCCGGGTTGATCAAATCAGCCTTTGGGCTGCTTTGACCCCTTCGGGGCTTTATTGCCAGGGATGGCATGTATGCAGATTTTGCAGGAGCAAAAATCTGCCCTCGTTCAAAATGCTTCGCATTTTGTGAACCTCACCGATTCAAGTCCAAAGTTAGGGGTTTTAAATTAACTTGGGCGGAGGTATTTGTTTCTCGGATATAAATGGTGCCCGGGGCCGGGTTGATCAAATCAGCCTTTGGGCTGCTTTGACCCCTGCGGGGCGCCCTCAGCGGGCGTCCAAAATACTCAATCGTATTTTGTGAACCTCACCGCTTCAAGTCCAAAGATAGCAGTTTTAAATTAGCATGGGCGGAGGTATTTGTTTCTCGGATATAAATGGTGCCCGGGGCCGGACTTGAACCGGCACGGTGTTGCCACCGAGGGATTTTAAGTCCCTTGCGTCTACCAATTTCGCCACCCGGGCATACTAAAAGGTGGGCTTTCAAACTACTTCTTAATCTTCAATTTCTACCAGCCTTTCTGGCTGGACCTTGCGGTCGCTACCGGCGTCCTGCCTAACGCGACACTCGAGCATCCTGCTCATCGTCTACCAATTTCCGCCACCCGGGCAGGATAATCGTGCAAGGCTGGTAAAGCCTATGGCTAATAAGAATGATTAGCCGGTGAAACATCTTTTTCAAATTGGAGGCGCGGGTCGGAATCGAACCGACGATGGCGGAGTTGCAGTCCACAGCATTACCACTTTGCTACCGCGCCTTTAATATCGTTTAACGTCGTTAGTAATCACTGATATTTTGACGAGGCAGTATTCTAGGGAATACGAGCAATAAATCAACTACTTATCGCCCTATTAGTTACTTATCTTCACCGGCGCTTAATTGCGGCCAAGCCGCGCGCAGATAGTGAATCATTGACCAGAGCGTCAGTGCTGCTGCAACGTAGATCGCAATATAGCCGAGCATCGACAGAAACTCCTGCTCGGGGCTGGCGGCAAGTAAAAGAGCAATCGCAACCATCTGCACCCAGGTCTTAACCTTGCCTATAGTAGCCACGGCCACGGTGCCACGATAGCCCATCTCTGCCATCCACTCACGGAGGGCTGAGATCACAATCTCACGACCAATAATCACAATAGCGGGTAATGCAAACCAGGGCGTTGCATGAACTTCCAGCAATACCACCATTGCCGCAACCACAATCAGCTTATCAGCCACTGGATCGAGGAATGCACCAAAGGCGGTAATCAGATTATATTTTCGCGCTACATAGCCATCGACCCAGTCGGTAGCGGCCGCCAAACCAAAGATCGCCGCCGCTGCCAGATTGTGCCATTCCCACGAAGTCATGTAATAGACAACGATAAATACCGGAATCATGGCAATTCGCAACAGGGTTAGGATATTCGGTAGGTTCCACATTACTTGGTCTTCTTCTCTTTTGGCTTATGGGCGGTTATTTTAAAAAACTATTGTTTAGCAACCGCGAACTTATTCATTATACAGCGCGCTGTAAATAGCATCAGCAACCTTTTTGCTTATATTGGGTACTTTCATCAAATCGGCGACGCTGGCTTTCTGAACTTCACGTATTCCGCCAAAGTGTTTTAACAGGTCCCGCCGCCGTGTTGGCCCAACACCGGGGATACCTTCCAGCGGTGAGGTGCGACGCTTTTTATCGCGCCGTGCCTTATGGCCGGTAATCGCAAAGCGGTGCGCCTCGTCGCGAATCTGCTGGATCAAATGAAGTGCTGCCTGCTGCGGGCGGCCAATAATCCGATTATTCTGGTCCGCGATAATCAGCGTTTCAAGACCCGGTTTGCGGGTTGTTCCTTTGGCTACACCCAGAATCATCACCCCCACTACCCCGAGATCATTTAAAACCTCTTTGGCAATACCAATCTGGCCCTTGCCACCATCGATCAGAAGAATATCCGGCAGCTTGCCCTCGCCTTTCATCAACCTTGTGTAGCGGCGGCGAATGGCCTGCTCCATCGCTGCGTAATCATCGCCGTCGGTAATGCCTTCAATATTAAACCGACGGTAATCGCTTTTTAGCGCGCCATTGCTATCAAAGACCACACAGGAGGCAACCACTGCCTCACCACTGCTATGACTGATATCAAAACATTCAAGACGCTCTGGTGTTGCCTCCAGTTCGAGGGTATCGCGCAGGGATTCAAAGCGCTGCTCTTGAGTCTTTTTCGACGCTAGCTTGCCGGCCAGATTTTGTTCGGCGGTGCGTTGGGCCAACTCTAGCCACTTTGCGCGAAAACCGCGCACCGAATGGCGTATTTCTATATTCCGCTGCACGTGCAGTTTAAGCGCCTCAGTTAACGCCTCGGCACTATCAATATCGGCATTTAATAATATTTCTTTGGGCAGATCCGGTCGCCCGCCACCCGCCAGATACAGCAGCGGTAGAAAATCATCTAGCAACTCACCACAATCCTCCGCAAGTGGTGCCTTGGGGTAGTAACTGCGACTGCCTAAAACTCTTCCCTGACGGATATAGAGCATATGCACACAGGCCTGACCATTACTGATTGCTGCAGCTACCACATCGATGGTGCCCTTGCCCTTTTCGATCACCTGCTGCGCCTGAATCTGCCTTAGGGCGGCAATCTGATCACGGCTCTCTGCGGCTTTTTCAAACTGCAGCTGCACCGATGCTGCTTCCATATCGCGCTCAAGCTGCTTTAATATTTTGTCGCCCTTGCCATCAAGATAGAGTCGCGTCAGATTGACATCCGCGGCGTAATCTTCAGTACTAACAAGATCAACACAGGGTGCGGTACAGCGCTTAATCTGATACTGCAGGCAGGGTCGCGAGCGGTTTTTAAAAAACACATCTTCACATTGGCGAACTTTAAAGGTTTTCTGCAAAAACCCCATGCTTTCACGGACTGCATAGGAGTTCGGGAAGGGACCAAAATAGGTGCCTTTGGCTTTTTTTGCCCCGCGATGAAAAGCTAGCCGCGGCCACTTATCCTGATCGGACAAAAAGATATAGGGGTAGCTTTTATCGTCGCGCATCAAAATATTGTAGGGCGGTCGATTTTGCTTAATTAGGTTGTGTTCGAGTATCAGCGCTTCGGTTTCGGTCTCAGTAACCGTGACATCAATCTGCGCAATACGCTTGACCAGCGCTGCAGTCTTGGGGGTTAAACCGGTGCTGCGGAAATAGCTGCTTACCCGGTTCTTTAAGTTTTTGGCCTTACCTACATAGAGTATTTCCCCCTCGGTATTGAACATCTGATAGATGCCGGGACGCTGGGTGAGGGATTTTAGGAAAGGTTTGTAATCAAAGGCCATGGGCAATTGTAACGTCTTTTTGGACTGATTTGATTACTCTAAGACTTATTGTTGGGAGTTTATTTTGGCTCGCTTGCCATTGCAAACTGCCACCGCCAAGGATTCAATAAAGTGACGCAGGTTAAAGTACTGGGGGTATCTGTCATGCGCCAATACTTTACGATAATTATCTTGCAATTATAAATCTTGCTTTTTGATTTTATAAAGAGTAGTTTTATGTATACAAATTGGATTCAATGGTAATAATCCCATGATTAAGCGCAAACTCGCCAAAAATATTCTTAGCGGATTGCAAGTATTCCCTATCGTTTACGTCAATGGCCCAAGACAGGCAGGTAAGAGCACTCTTGTTCGTAAACTGGCGCTTAAAGAATGGCCCGCTGATTATGTCACTTTTGACGAAGCAAGTATGTTGGGGGCCGCCGAGGCAAATCCCGAGAATTTTTTGCGTACCTTTAGAACCCCGATCATTCTGGATGAGGTGCAAATGGTGCCCAGCCTGTTCCGAGTTCTAAAAGTGATGGCGGATGAGGCCCGATTGGAGAGCAAGCGAAAGGCCAATGGTCGCTATTTACTGACCGGGTCAGCCAATATCATGGCCTTGCCAGCGCTATCGGATGCTCTGGTAGGCAGAATGCGAGTACTGACACTATATCCATTGTCCGCGCTGGAAATCAGCGGTGGTAAGGGCGGCTTTTTAACACAATTGATGGATAACAATTTTCAACCCGGCGCCCTTAAGAAAAAATTTTCTCTGATCGAGATTATCCAGCAGGCAACCTTTCCTGAAATCACTGAACAGAGTCAAGAGCAACGCAGGCAGTGGTTTGAAAGTTATATCACAACGATCCTGCAACGGGATGTTCGACAAATTGCAGATATTGCCAAACTGGGTATATTGCCAAACCTGCTCAGAGTACTTGCAGCCAGGGCCGGCGGTCTTATTAATGAAGCCGATATCGCCCGATCTATCAGCCAAAATGCGGTAACTAGCAAAAATTATCGCATTCTGCTGCAGATGCTGTTTCTGACCTTTGAGGTCAAACCCTGGTTTAGAAATATTGGCAAACGGTTGGTAAAGGCACCCAAAGGCTATGTTATTGACACAGCCCTACTCTGCCACTTGCAACAGATAGACATAGCCAATGCAGAGAAGAGTGACCCCCATATTTTTGGGCATCTATTTGAGAATTTTGTCGCTACTGAGCTTATAAAGCAACTAGCTGCAGACGATAGCGGAGCAGAACTACACCACTTCAGAACTAGTGACGGCAAGGAAGTGGATTTTGTACTCGAACACCCCAACGGCAAACTGGCCGGGATCGAAATTAAAGGTCGCGACGCTGTTTCTGAGAGGGATTTCAAGGGACTCAAAGTCTTACGCGATCAGGTGGGGGATGATTTTAGTTGCGGCATCGTATTGTATCGAGGCAACAAAGTAATTCCGTTTGATGATCGCCTCTGGGCGGTGCCGGTTGAAGCAATGTGGTCTTAACTTGCTTTAAAACCTTTATCTGAGCCCGGCCTCAGAATCTAATACCATAGCGCTTTTCAAGCCCAGATTGATCACTTAAATCTGAGTTAACGATGAATGTTTACGGACTTTTCGCTTCAGGGCTTCTATAATTGCCGCCTGCTCAAATACTGGGCCCTAAATTAATTTGCTGCCTGTAAAAACCATGCCCTTAGATAGAAAATTTTGTGTGGCCCCCATGCTCGACTGGACCGATCGCCACTGTCGCTATTTCTTGCGCCTGATCAGTCAGCATTCGATGCTCTATACCGAGATGTTGACCACTGGCGCAATCCTCCACGGCGATAGCGATCATCATCTGCAAATGGATGCCTTTGAGCATCCGGTGGCACTGCAGCTTGGCGGCAGCAATCCGAAAGACTTGGCGCTGGCCTGCAAGATGGCCGCGAAGTACGACTACGCTGAAATCAATCTAAACTGTGGCTGCCCTAGCGACCGTGTTCAGAACGGTATGTTTGGCGCGATTATGATGAAAAATGCGCAGGTCACTGCTGACTGTGTATCCGCTATGCGCGAGGCTGTTGATCTTCCAGTTACGGTTAAGCATCGCATCGGTGTTGATGAGCATGATTCCTACCCGTTTTTAGCGGATTTTGTCGGCACTGTTGCCGAGGCTGGCTGTGAGGTATTTCTGGTGCATGCGCGCAAGGCCTGGCTCAAAGGTCTCAGCCCTAAACAGAACCGCGAGATACCGGAACTAAACTACGATCGGGTCTATCAGCTTAAAAAAGATTTTCCCGATCTGGACATCATTATCAATGGCGGCGTGACGACTCTCGAGCAGTCCACGGAACATCTGAAGCATCTCGACGGGGTGATGGTTGGGCGCGAGGCCTATACCAATCCATACTTACTGGCTAGCGTAGATCAAATTATCTACGGTTCTCAGAATCCGATCAAAAGTCGCGAAAAAATTGCTGAAGAGTTTCTTAAATACGTGGATAATGAGCTCTCGAAAGGCACCAAGCTAAATGCCATGACCCGCCATATATTGGGTTTATTTCACGGCATGCCTGGAGCCCGTCAATTTAGACGACATATCAGCGAAAATGCACATAAACCCTCAGCGACAATTGAGGTTTTAACGAACGCACTAGCAAAAACATCTGGAGTAAATGGTTAATGAGCAACAACAAGAGCAAACTCGCCCAATTAAAAGAAATGACCACCGTAGTAGCAGATACCGGTGACTTTGATGCGATTGCGCAATACTCTCCCGAGGATGCCACCACCAACCCCTCACTGCTGTTAAAAGCGGCACAGATGCCCGCCTATCGCGGTCTTGTTGATTCGATTGTCGCCAACACTATGAATGGCCGACAGTCCAGTGACGAGCAGCTTGCAGACTGTATGGATAGACTGGCTGTGGGTTTTGGTGAAAAAATTCTTGAACAGATTCCCGGACGTGTCTCTACAGAAGTTGATGCGCGACTTTCCTATGATGCGGATGCCTCTATTGCCAAGGCTCGTCACCTGATCAATCTCTACGAGCAGGCGGGTATCGGCAAAGAGCGCGTTCTGATTAAGATGGCGTCTACCTGGGAAGGCATTCGCGCTGCAGAGCAGTTGGAAAAAGAAGGTATTAATTGCAATCTGACCCTGCTGTTTAACTTTACTCAGGCAGCGGCTGCGGCTGATGCGGGTGCCTATTTGATCTCGCCTTTTGTTGGCAGAATTCTCGACTGGTACAAAAACTCGACCGGTCTTACTGAGTATGCGCCGGCCGATGATCCCGGCGTACAGTCGGTGACTCGTATCTACAACTATTACAAGCAGACTGGCTACAACACCGTAGTTATGGGTGCGAGCTTTAGAAATACTGAAGAGATTACCGAGCTGGCTGGTTGTGACCGTCTAACTATCAGCCCGCAGTTGCTGCAGGCGCTGGACGATGATTATGGTTCTCTGGAGCGCAAACTGGATCCGTCCAACACCGGCTCAAAAATTCATTATCAGCTGGGCAATGAAAGTGATTTCCGCTTTGAACTAAATCAGGATGCTATGGCGACAGAGAAGCTCGCGGAAGGTATTCGCGGTTTTGTCGCTGACCAGATTAAACTTGAAGCCTGGCTAAAAGACCTCAACTAATGATTGATAAGATTAAGGCGTTTTTTGCCAAAAATGTTATTGAGGCCGACGATAACTCACTGAGTGGCGATCAACTCGCCACTGCTGCACTGCTTATTGAAGTAATGGTGATTGACGGCAATCTTGGTGAAGATGAGCTGATTTCGATCAGTAATACCCTTGCCCAGATGCTGGAACTCAGCTCGGAACAGGTGGATGAGTTAATTCTGCTGTCTCGGGATGAGGTGGCTGAGGCGACTTCGCTCTATCAGTTTACTCGCGAGATCAACAGCCACTTTGACCATGACAAAAAGATCGACCTGATGACCGCTATGTGGCGAGTGGCTTTTGCCGATGGCCATCTGGATAAGCACGAGGAAGGGATTATTCGTCGGGTTGCGGATCTGCTGCATATTCGTCACAGCGAGTATATACAGTGCAAGTTAAGCGCTAGAGATCAGGCCTGACTCTCTAGTAAAGAGCTCTCTAGCAAAAAGCTCTCTGCTGAAATATCTCTATTGGTCTGATTCGAGCGCTCGGATCAGATCAATAAATTCTTTACTGTTATCCGGATTAAGCTCCATTAACAGCCTGTGTGCTTCGACCACCTGCCGACGAATCTCATCCACTTCAGGACTTACCGACTCTATGCTGTGAAGCTCTGCATTAATCGTTGGTACCTCTTGAATAATATCGAATATCTCCTCCAGACCCATACAGTCCAGTGTGCGCAAGATACTCGGGTTTTGGCAAAACACCTGTACGTTAATGCCATATTCTTTGCGGCAGTGCAGGCCCAGCTTGGCCATCAGTCCAAGGGTGGTACTGTCGAGCCCTTCTGCCTCGAGCATATCGACAATCACATTTTTGACATCCTGACGGCCAAAGATGGTTTCCATATGGTGATTTAACGAGCCGCAGAGCGTCACTCGAACATCGCCAATCAGCTTGAGCAGGTAGTTGCCCTGATCATCGGAGACCAATATTTTGCCGACACTCATGGCTTGATACCCCGGGTCAGCAATAGCACTGAAATATCATCTTGAGGCGCTTCTACCGAGTCGATCAGTAGTGCTTGCTTTAACTTATCGATATTGTCGGAACTGGTGGCGAGATAGCTGAGCAGCGTCTGTTCTTTATCGGCGATTTCTTTATCCGGAATCAGATCAAATACGCCGTCGGACAAGAGTATCAAGGCAAAACTTTCCGGCAGGGTCATCTCTTCAATCACCCAAGCAGCATCTTCGAATATCCCTGCGGGCTTGCCTTTACCGGGCAGGTATTCAGCACGGCCATCGGTGATTAAGATTGGTGACGGCTGCTGTGCGCCAACCACATAGCGCAACTTACTGGTCTCTGTATCTAGCGAACCGGCGACTATGGTCAGGTGCTTGCCCAGACCGGTGGCCAGTAGTTGATTGTTGATATGTTCCACTAACCCTTCAGGGGCCTGTGCTAGCGCCGTATAATCTTTTTCCAGCTGATGGCGGCGTATCACTCGGCCAATCATAAAACGCAGCAGAACGGTAACAAAGGCCGATGAGGCGCCGTGACCGGAGACATCGGCAAAATAGAACAGCAGGTAGCGACCGAGGACAAAGTTGTAGCCGACAAAGTCGCCACTTAAATAAAGTGATGGGGTGATCGAGTGAGAGATTTCATAGTCGCCGAACTTTAAGGGACTCTCCGGCATCAGGCTCTTCTGTACTTCCAGTCCTGCTAGCTGATCCTGTTTTAGCAGCCGCAAACTCTCTTGCAGTTCGAGATTGGCCTTTTCCATTTCGGTGCGATAGAGCCTTTTTTGCAAGCGCGACTCTGCTCGCCTGTCCATTCGCACTAGGGTATCTTTTATCTTCTGCTCGTTGGGCTCGGGAAAGACTACATCGGCAACACCGAGTCGGAAATATTCGGCAATATTATCAATGCCCGATTCGCTCAGGGCGACAATCACCAAATATTTAGCTGCCATGACTTGCAGCTGTTCTCGCTGACTGTCGGTTTTAAGAGGAGAACTTTCAGAGCTGATAACCACCGGCTGAATCAGCGGGTCGCTGCACAGGCTGCCTATGGCTTGGTAATTTTCTGCTGTCGCAGTCTCGCGGCCAAGGGCTTGGAGACTGTCTCCGATACTTTGGACACTGGGTTCAGTGCCATTGAGAAGGATAATCAGGCCTGAGGCTTTATTCATTGTTAACCCAGCGCCCGCGGTTTCAACGAGCGCTGTTTATACTCGCACTGCTTAAACTTGATTAGCTTAAAACTGATTTGCTGAAAAGTAGATTCCATTAGTTGCCAATATACCGCTGTTATCATTTAGTCTTTAATCAATAATCTTCAAAATCACCGAAATCACCGAAATCGTCTTCTATAGCCCCATCATTGACCAGATATCTGTTGCGCTGCAGGTAGACATCACGGACAAACAAATACTTATCACCAGAGATAACATCATCGAGCTCTAACAGGCCTACTCTTTTAGTCAAAAGATCGACACCTCTGGCAGTATTTCGAGCTCGCACATCATCTACATAAGAAAATGGGCTGGTTATACTATCGACGAATTTACTCGGGGCATCCCTCAATGTGGATGGACCAATAAGCGGCAACATTAAATAAGGGCCTTCACCCACACCCCAGACTGCCAGAGTCTGACCAAAATCTTCGCCATCACTTTTTTCCAGGCCAGCGCGCTTGGCAACATCAAAGAGGCCGCCGAGACCAAGGGTGGTGTTGAGCAGAAAGCGTCCACTGTCATGGGCTGCCTGATTGAATTTTCCCTGAAAAAGATCGTTCACTACATTACCCACTTCATCGAGGTTGCTAAAGAAGTTCTCAATACCTTTCTCCAGAGGATCTGGCATCACTGTGGTGTAAGTGACTGCCGCTGGGCGCAGAGCATAGTGATCAAGGCGATCATTAACATAAAACATCTTTCGATTGAGATTTTCAAATCTGTCGTCATCGGCGCAAGCCGGTATTGCTGCAAGTCCTGAAACCAGCCCTGAAACCAATAGCGCAACCGCTGCCAAGCTTTTGTTAAACATAAATTTACTCGCAAATCATGTGCATAGGGGAATATCGAAGCATTCTACTGCTCAATTAAAGCCGCGTACACAGCCTGAGGGACTAGAGGTTAAAAAATTAATGAAAACCGCAAATAATCTCTTTACTGCGTAACTCTAATAATAGATCGAGACCGAATTGAAGCAAGGCCTCTGGGTCGGGATGGTTGAGCTCAGCAGCTAATTTTAATAGCGCTTCGCGACCGCTTTGGTTCTCTTCACGGAACAGTTCAAGTAGTCGACAGGTGGTGGCATTGGTTTCGATAAAGCCAATTTGCATACTGCGGTTGCGATAGACAATTAGATGCGTCGGGACAGCTTGATCCGCTGTCGGCTGAAAGTCCGGACCGATCATCTGTACCTGATAGCTGTAGCTCAGAGGCCAAGCCAGCGGTGAGACTATCGGGCAGTCGTCGAGCAGATCGCCATCACTTTTTGCCTCGGGAAATTCCACTGTCGAGGTATCCAGCGCCAGCTCGACCCATTCGTAATGAGCCAGTTCGAGAAGAAACCCGGGGTCGTTTTCCAGAGGCTCACGCTCATTTTGCAAATAGTCTAAAAATTCGCTGCCTATTTCTAAAAAATACGGGCTGTGGCTCTGGTGATGGTGGATAAAATCGCGAACCATAACCGTCCACTGATCGGGATCGGTGATCGATTTAAGGATTGGAAATCCATTGGCGATAAATGATTCGATATTATTGAAAAACAAGTTGCGGTAGATATCCAGGCGACGATCTTCAATACCCTGAGGTGCTGGATTGCTCTCAGGGCTGCGAATATGAGCAGCAAACTCTATCTGGGCCTGTTGAAAGGATGGCTTTTGAGAATCTCTGGTCATGCCATATTCTCTGCTAGAGCTTGCCGGCCAGCGTATTTGGCCTGCCGCTCTCTTATCTGTTCAACTTCTTTAAGTAGCTCGTCCACCGGAGGGATATTAAAGTCTCTCTCAAGCAGTGTCGGAAAAGCACCAAACTGCTGATAGGCCGCATCGAGAAGCGCCCACACCGGATCTATAACATCGGCGCCATGGGTATCGACGCGCAGGTCTTCAGCTTCGTCGTAATGGCCGGCAATATGGCCGTAAGCAATGCGCTCGCCAGGCAATGCTTTAAGAAATTCGAGAGGATCGTAACTGTGGTTAATACTGTTGACGTAAATATTATTCACGTCGAGTAGCAGCTTGCAGTCGGCTTTTTCAAGCACTGCATTGGTAAAGTCGATCTCTGACATTTCCTGCTGTGGGGCGGCATAGTAGGAGACATTTTCCATGGCGATACGCTGCCCGAGAAAATCCTGTATCTGCAGTATGCGCTCGGCCACGTAGTCGACAGCCTCTTCGGTAAAGGGAATCGGCATCAGATCATAGAGATGGGCACTGTCGCTGCAATAGCTTAAATGTTCGGTGTAACAGCGAATCGAGTGTTCGGCCATAAAGGCTTTGATAGCTTTCAATAAATCCCAGTCAAGTGGTGAGGGGGAGCCTATTGAGAGTGATAGTCCATGCAGGACAAAGGGAAATTTTTCGGTGTATTCTCGAAATACCGCACCGTAACGGCCACCTACATCAATCCAGTTTTCTGGCGCTACTTCCATAAACTGAACCTGTTCGGGAGACACAGAAGAAAGCGGGCCACAAAGTGCCCGCCTTAATCCCAAACCTGCCCCCTGAACTGGGTAGCTTTGTTTTTCTTGAACCATTTAATAGTGTGTTCTTATTAGATGATTACGCAGCGCCGCCACATTTGCCTTCACCGCACTTACCTTCATCATCAGCTTTGCTTTCGCCACACTTGCCTTCACCACATTTGCCCTCAGACTCGGCTTTCTCTTCACCGCATTTGCCTTCGCCGCACTTGCCTTCGGATTCAGCCTTACCTTCGCCACACTTTCCTTCACCGCACTTACCCTCGGCATGACCGTCAGCAAGGTTATAGCCAGAACGCAATTGATCGGCCTGGAAAGGGTTTTCAGCGGCAAACACTGGCGTTGAGATGGCTGCAGTGGCGAGAAATGCTGCGCTTACGGCAGTAACTAAAGGTTTGATATTCTGTTTGTTCATTGGACTTTCTCCATGTGTTGGTAATAGCTGGTTAATCATTCAATTTTTACCTGCATCCCAATTCCAAGTTAGTTTTGGGATGCAGTTCTGACAAATGAGTTTATACGAAGTTCCGTTGTTGAGGGTAGTTTTTAATAAGGCTCTTTTTAGTCTCAATTAATAGACTAAACACGAAACCGTCGCAACTGCTCCTCAATTTCATCCCAGCGTTTTTGCAGCCGCTTTAAGGATACCGGAACACGGGTTTTTAACTGCTGGGCAAATAGCGAAACGCGGTACTCTTCTAGCAGCCAGTAAAAATCCCGCAGCGCTGTCTCAAGTTCCGAGGAGAGTGGCTGATCTTCAACCAGTGCCAGTTTACAGGGCTCCACAAGGACCTGTAGTTCGGCAATATGCTGTCGATCTTTGCTGACCTGAGCGGCGAGCTTTTCGAGACGCACCTGCAGTGCTTTTATATAGCGTGGATATTGCCGGATCGATTCGGTGGTGATGGTCGATAAGCTGTCACGACTAAACAGCCAATCCAACTGACTGCGAATATCCTCTGCGGCATAAATAGCTGGCAGACCCAGTGCTCTAAGCTTCTTTTGCGTGTCGTGCAGAGGCAACAGCAGTGACTCTATAACCTGCCCCTTCTCCTGAGCAATCATCACTACATCGCCAATTCCCGCTTCAAAGGCACGATCAAATTGCTGCTGCTCTCTGAGCACCTCGGGGTTGGCAAAGATTGCCTGCTGAAAACTGGCACTGATCAGGGCATCAACTAGCGGTTTGCGCTCACCAATTTTGGCGGCGGTGATTGCAAGCTCTTTACCCCGCAGCAGGTGCTTGGTGAGATATTTAACCTGATCGCGACCTTTTAGTAGTGCCAATCGCAACTGACCCTGACGGCTTATTTTTTCTGCTTGCAGCGGGTTATCGATTACTTCGAGAGATACGGACTCTCCACAGTCACGCAGTGTTGGCCAGGCTTTGATGGTTATTTTGCCATGCTTTAAGGCCACCTCTTCAGGCAATTCATCAAAGTCCCACTCGGTGATTCCCTGCCGGGTCCTGGTCTGCTCAGTGTTCTGATCGGCGGCCTGTTCTAGGCCCTTATTAATTTGCTGCTTAAAGTCCTGCTGCAGCTTCTCAAGACTTCTGGCCATGGCAATCTCGACACCATTTTCATCTTCGAGCACAAAATTCATCTGGTACCAGGCATCGAGATTTTCCGGTTTCCACTGCTCCGCAGGAATGGTTATGCCAGTCTGCTTGTGCAGATGTTCTGCGAGTACTTCAGTGAGCGGCCGATCCTGAGCTCGAGCTTTTAACAGGAATGCATCCACATAGTCCGGGACTGGAACAAAATTTCGCCGGGTCTGTTTCGGCAGGCTTTTAAGCAGGGCGATACATTTATCCCGCAACATACCGGGCACTAACCATTCAAAATAGTATCTCGGCAGCTGATGCAACAGGGGCAATGGCACCACAGCGCTGACCCCATCTTCGATATGATTGGGTTCAAAATGGTAGCGCAGGTTGTAGCTGATACCCTGATAGCTAATGATTTCGGGGAACTGAGTCTGCTCTTCCTGAGACAGACCACGCAGCAGTAAATATTCTTTTTCCAGCTTCAATAGCCGTGGATCGCTTGCCTCGGCCTGCTTACGCCATTTTTCAAATAGCGGCAGGTTGTATATGCCTGCGGGAATTCGCTCGTTATAAAACTCGAAAATCACCTGCTGTTCGACTAGCAGATCCCGGCGACGAAAACGGTCTTCAAGGGCCTGCAGCTCTTCGACCAGTTTCTGATTCTCGCTGTAGAAGTCACCTTTGCCGCGATAGCCCTTTTCTACCAGTGCCTGCTGAATAAATATTCTCCGCGCTTCATCGGGATTGACCTGTCCGTAGACGCGACGTTTATTTTCAACAATGCTCAAACCAAATAAGGTCTGCCGTTCACTGGCCATGACCTGACCGGATTTAATACTGTAAAACGGCTCACTGTAAGTTTTCTTAACTAGATGGGCGGCCAATGGCTCGAGCCAGTCTGAGTCGATTTTGGCTACTGTAAGGGCAAACTGTTTGGTGGTTTCCATCAGCGAGGCTGCCATCACCCACTTGGGTGGTTTTTTACTTAGGCCTGAACCGGGAAAGATAAAGAATTTGCGATTGCGGGTGCCAAGAAACTCCCACTTCTCTTGCAGAATACCCACCTGCCCAAGCAGTCCGGAGAGCAGTGAGCGGTGAATATCATCGGCTTCTGCCGGCTTGCTGTTATCGGTCAGCTTTAATGCGCGACAGGCGCTGTGTACCTGATGGTGCAGGTCTCGCCATTCACGCATACGCAGGTAGGAGACATGGTTGGCTTTGCAGTAGCGGCTGTATTGATTGCCGGAGAGCTGCTGGCGCTGTTCTTCAAAATGACGCCACAGGTTTAACAGCGAGATAAAATCGGAGTTGGGTTCCTGCCATTTTTTATGGCTTTGGTCTGCGGCCTGTTGCTTGTCGGCGGGACGCTCGCGGGGATCCTGAATACTCAGGCCGGTGGTGATAATCATCACTTCGGAGAGACAGCCGTTTTTTGCGGCTTCTAAAAGCATTCGGGCAAATCTTGGATCTAGCGGTATATGCACAATACGCTTGCCGAGGGCGGTTAACTTGCCATTGGCGGTGACTACCTGAAGTTCTTCCAGTAGCTTAAATCCATCGCTGATCATGCGAGGATCTGGCGCATCGACAAACGGGAAGCTGCGGATATCACCAATTTTTAGATGCAGCATCTGTAGAATAACCGCTGCCAGATTGGTGCGAACAATTTCCGGATCGGTAAACTCAGAGCGCCCGTTAAAATCATCCTCACTATAGAGGCGATAGCAGACCCCTTCACTGACTCGACCACAGCGTCCAGCGCGCTGATTGGCGCTGGCCTGGGAAATTGCTTCAATAGGCAACCGCTGTACCTTGGTACGGAAACTGTAGCGAGATACTCGGGCGCGGCCGGTATCAATCACATAGCGAATGCCCGGCACGGTCAGTGAGGTTTCAGCAACGTTGGTACTCAGCACTACTCTTCTGCCGCGGTGGGCGGAAAATATTTTACTCTGCTCGGCAAGACTTAAACGCGCATAGAGCGGAACAATTTCGGTATGGGCCAGCTGCGCGCGTTTAAGCGCCAGGTTAACTTCACGGATCTCGCGCTCGCCACTGAGAAAGACTAAAACATCGCCCTGCTTTTGATTGGCTTGAATATCTTGCAGGCAGTCAACAATCATCTGATCGCGATCAGTCTCTGTTTCGTCCGGGTGGTTGTAGATAACTTCGACCGGAAAACTGCGCCCGGAAACTTCGACTATCGGGGCATTATTAAAATGCTTTGAAAACTTTTCGACATCAATGGTTGCCGAGGTAATAATTATTTTTAGATCTGGTCGCTGGGGCAGTAGATTTTTCAGGTAGCCCATTAGAAAATCAATATTTAGGCTGCGCTCGTGAGCCTCATCAATAATCAATGTGTCGTATTTACTGAGAAATCGATCGTTTTGAATTTCTGCCAACAGAATGCCGTCGGTCATTAATTTGATATAGCTGTTCGGTGAACTCTGATCGGAAAAGCGCACCTGATAGCCGACCGCCTGACCCAGTGAGACTTTGAGTTCTTCGGCAATTCGATTGGCGACCGTTCGCGCAGCAATTCGCCGCGGCTGGGTGTGACCAATCATGCCTTTTACCCCGCAACCGGCTTGCAGGCAGATTTTTGGCAACTGGGTGGTTTTACCGGAACCGGTTTCACCGGCGACAACAATCACCTGATGTTTGCTTATTAACTCGGCGATCTCTTCGGCTCTGGCGCTAACCGGTAGATCCGGGTATTCGAGGGCGGGCAAATTGCGCTGGCGCTTTTCGATCTGCTGCTGATCTTTAAGCAGTGCAGCGTGCCACTTTCCCCAGCGCTCAGTAATTGCTTTACCCTGCTCGGCGAGCTTATTTAACTCGGCGAGCTGACGACCTAAACGGAAACGCTCACGGGTGCTTGTCGATTGTTCAACAAGGCATTTTAGTCGCTGAAAATCCTGCGGGGTACTAGGAGGAGTATTTAACTCTTGCGCGGTTGACATGGGTGCTTATCAGTCGCTGCTGCCCATCCAGATGCAGGCCCCGCTGCTCTTGTTGATGGCATCGAGTTTTTGTTGGTGAAGGGCCAGCTCTTCTTCGCTAGGCTTAACGATTCGCAGCGGCGTGCGATCTGCAGAGAGTCGACGGATGCTGCTTTTACTGTTGACTTCACCACTGGCAGAGTTGGATTGGTCACTGATATTCAGGTTGACCTGTCCACCGGTCATCAGCAGGTAGACATCGGCGAGAATCTCGGCATCGAGAAGTGCACCGTGCAAGTCACGGGCTGAATTATCTACGCCATAGCGCTTACACAGCGCATCGAGATTATTTTTCTGTCCGGGGTGCTTTTGCCGTGCCAGTGCCAGGGTGTCAATAATCCGGCAGCTGGTTTCGATCACCTGGTACTTGCCTGACAGCTTGGCAATTTCATGGTTGATAAAGCCGACATCGAAAGGCGCGTTGTGAATCACCAGATCGGCTCCATCCACAAATTCCAGAAATTCTTTGGCGACCTGATCAAACAGCGGCTTATCTTCCAGAAACTGATCGCTGATACCATGCACTTCCATGGCACCTTCATCGACTTTGCGCTGCGGGTTGATGTACTGATGGTAATGCCTGCCCGTCAGCTTCCGCCCTACCAGCTCGACACAACCAATCTCGATAATACGGTGGTCCTGGGAAGTCTCTAGTCCGGTAGTTTCTGTATCAAGTACGATTTGTCTCATGCTGCCTGCTTTTTATATGCTTTTTTAGATCCGAATTTACAGCTCATCAATGCCACGATTGGCCAACTGATCGGCAATTTCATTTTCACGGTGACCGCTGTGGCCTTTTACCCATTGCCAGTCTATCTCATGGGTGCCAATAAGGGCATCAAGCTTTTGCCACAGATCAACATTTTTTACCGGCTTTTTACTGGCGGTTTTCCAGTTGCGTTTCTTCCAATTCGGCATCCATTCCTGAATGCCTTTCAATACGTAGGTTGAGTCTGAGGTAAGGGTGATTTTGCAGGGCACGTTAAGGGCCATCAATCCCTGAATAACGGCCATCATCTCCATGCGGTTGTTGGTGGTTTCAGCTTCGCCGCCAAACAGTGATTTCTCACTGTCGCCGTAACGCATCAATACACCCCAGCCACCGGGACCTGGATTACCTCGACAGGCGCCGTCTGTAAATATTTCTACCGATTTCATTAACTTCCTTTATCCACAGCTATGGCTGCAGTTTGTTGTGATTATTTATTATTTTTTACGGCTGTGCTCTTGAGGCCCTGAGTCGCTCGGTAACTTTTAGTAGCCGCCGCCCGCCATGGGTGGCCGGAACTTCTAATCCCTCGGGAGACTCGTTTAACCGCGTGAATCATATAGAAATTACCCATAGGTAAGCGAATCTTTTTACAGGCCTTTTCCCATTGGCTATTGTTTGCAAGAGACTGGTTTTTGGTGCCATATCGAAACGGTAAATTATAAGCACCATGTTCAATGCGTTCTACGTGAAAATTTAACAGTGACAACCAGTCAGTTAAACGCCCCAAACGCAGATTGTGAAAGCGAAATTGCGCTTTCTCAGAGCACAGCTGCATGGGGAATTTGGCGATACCCATAGGGCCGTAGGGATTAAACAGACAGAGCAGCAGGTGACCGCCCGGCATAACAACTCGACTGGCCTCGGCAAGCACCGCTTTTGGCGACAGGGAAAACTCCAGCGCATGATGCAATAGCATCACATCGATAGTTTCTGACATCAGCGGCAATTCAATATAGTTTGCCAGGGCCGCGTGCCCGCCACGAAGCTCTGAGGGGTGCAGACTAAAGCGGTGAATATGTTTAAAACAGTCCAGGGTCTGTGGATCTTCGCTAAGACCGAGACGCATAAAGCGGTATCCGGGCAGTTCGGCAAACTGCTCCTGAAAAACCTGTCGCTCCCGAGCCTGCAGGTAGCGACCAAAATCACTGTCCAACCATCGCCGCAGGTCGGCAGAGGTGCTGGCGATATCCGCAACCTTAAGGCGATCCGCAAGATTCTGTCCGATGTTGCTAATAGGCGTTAGGGGCATAGTGGCCAATAGAGGGTTAATAAGGGGTTATTATGTTCGCTGAATTGAATAAAAACCAGCGTCTGAAGAGTAGCGTTTTGACAGAGATATAGGCTCACTGAGAATCTGGTTATTGTTTCGACCTCGACTGACCGATACAATCGCGCCCCAATTTAGAATAAGGGTCAAAACTTGCAGTCTGTGCCTCGACATTTTCAAGCGCTTCTTTTAAGTACCGCTCTGTGTACCGTTCCACTGTTGTCCGGTTGCGCGCTTTTGCCTGAGATTAAAAATACAGCTGCCAAGAGCCCCACAGAAACCGCAGAGAAGCTAACAGAGAGCCCCTCTAAGAGTCCTGAGACGGCCCAAGGCGGCTTTACCAGCGTACAGATAGAACCCTCTGAGAATCCCATCCCTATAGTTTTCGAGGAGATCCCTGAACCTAAGGCTATAGATCTTTGGCAGAGGATTCGCGAGGGTTTTAAATTAACTCCTGAATCTATGCCCGCCAGCGTGACCAAACAGCGTGACTGGTACCTGCGCAACCCAAGTTATTTAAAGACCGTTTTTAGTCGCGCTCAGCCCTATATCTACTATGTGACCGATGAACTGGATAAGGCTGGCCTGCCTCTTGAGCTGGCACTGCTGCCGATTGTGGAGAGCACCTACGATCCTCTCGCCTACTCCCACAGCCATGCTGTTGGGCTCTGGCAGTTTATTCCCTCTACCGCCAAGTCTCTCGGCTTGCGTCGGGATCGCTGGTTTGATGGCAGACGCGATGTTATCTATTCGACTCAGGCGGCCATTACCTATCTCGAGAAACTTAATAAGCGTTTCGATAATGACTGGCTTCTGGCTCTAGCCGCTTATAATTCCGGACAGGGCAATGTCGGCAAGTCGATTCGGCGCAATCGAAAGCTCGGCAAGGGAACTGACTTCTGGTCAATTTCGCTGCCGCGAGAAACTCGCAACTATGTGCCTCAGCTTCTGGCGCTAGCAACCCTGATACGCGATCCAGAACAATATGATCTAAAGCTGCCCGCGATGCCAAATCAACCGTTCTTTGAGGTAGTTGAGATTGAATCACAGATTGATTTAAACAATGTGGTCAAGGTGACCGCTGTGGATGTGGCTGATTTCACTCGGCTTAACCCCGCCTATCGCAGAGCGATTACACCACCTGAGGGCAAACATAATCTGCTGCTGCCGGTGGGTACTGCGCAACCATTAAGGGATATGCTGGCAACCACGGATCCAAAAACCTGGGTGCCGCACACTGAGTATGCGGTGGCTAATGGCGATACCCTTTCGCAGATTGCTGCGCGCTTTGATATACCGACCAGCTGGCTGAGAAGCCGCAACAATTTGCGCAACGATAGGCTGCAGATTGGTCAGGTTTTACTGATCCCTCACTCCAGAGACAATATCGATTATCTCTCCAATACCCTGAACACAGAGGTGCAGCCTGATTACCATTTGGTGCGTCAGGGCGACTCTCTGTGGACGATTGCCCGAAAATATAACACCAGCATCAAGCGCCTGCGTGAGAGAAATAAGCTCAGCAGTAATACGCTTCGTATCGGTGATCGTCTGGTAGTGGGCAGCCGCGCTAAAGAAGTCACGGCAAAAAATCTTCGCAAACTCTCCTACCGAGTGCGCCGTGGGGATTCACTATCACTGATTGCCAGTAAGTTTGATATTGCGATTAGGGATATTACCCGCTGGAACAAGATTAGACGCAGTGATCTACTGCAGCCGGGGCAGAGGCTAACGCTGTTTATTGATGGCTTAAAAATATAGGGCTGGTCTGAACGCTTTTAACTAGCAACTATCCATACCCTGGAAACAAAACTGCCAGCTAGAACGATCGCTCTGCTGGCAGTTTGTAGTCTTTCTTTTTGAGCTCTTTTACTAGAGCAGCTAGTTTACTCAGCAGATGAAACAACCGCATTTTCAACTATCTTGGCATCAGCCAGTAATCTATCTTGTAGGGCCTTTAGCTCACGAGTGCTGTTAGCTGCAGATCCAGCATAGATCAAATTGTTCTTCTGCTCGGCGCTTAGCTTGCTGCTATCGCCTGGGGTAACTTCAGTCAGTACAACCACCACAAAGTCACCATTGCGCGTATAGAAGCTTTCAGTGACATCAGAGGCTGCTGTGGTTGGAAGCTGGAATACAAAGCGGTTTACATCACCATTAATATTACCGGTGCTGCGCTTGGCATCCAAAACTACCTGCCAATCCAGATCTTCGCTTTTAGCCACTGTTTCAACGCTTTCACCGCCTTCTACACGGGCCAGAAGTGCGCTGCCCTGCTCAGCCAGTTCGGCACGCGCCAGATCAGAACTGATAGCAGCTACAACTGAATCTTTAACCTCAGCCAATTCTTTTTGACGGGCTGGAATGCTTTTATTTAGCTTGAGAACCACATAGCGGTCGTCGCCCAGATCAATCACTTCACTGGCATATTTCTCATTGACAACTTCATCGCTAAAGGCGGCCTTAATCACTGTTGGGAAAGCGGCTATGCCAGCTGCGCCAGAGCGAGTAAAGGCATCAGATACCTGAGCGGTTAAACTTAGGTCTGCGGCAACTTCGCCAAGGCTTTCGGCGTTAAAGCTAAGTTCTTTCAGGTTGGCGAGCTTCTCAACTAACCACTGATCTCTTAACTCTGAAACCAGCTCTTGCTCAATACGACCGCGCTCGGTGGAGAATTCGATAACCGTTTCCTGCTTGTCGACAAGCTTAATCAGGTGAGTGCCACTTTCAGTTTCTACTGGTGCAGATACCTGACCCACTTCGAGAGCTGCCAAAGCAGTTTCGAAACTATCCGGAAAGGTGTCACCAGTGGTAAAGCCTAGATCGCCACCGAAATCAGCTGAACCCACATCTTCAGAGTACTGCTTAGCTAGCGCGGCGAAGTCTTCACCGGCATCCAGTTTCGACTGTATTTCACTGATTAACGCGGCATCCGGCTCTGCTAAGAGTATATGCGCCGCCTGCAGAGAAACAGCTGACTCCAGTGATTGAGCCTGCTCTTCAAATCGAGCCTTTACCTGCTCTTCGCTAACCGCGTCTGTATCATCAAACTGGGCAGGGCTAAGTTCGATATAGTCGACTACAACCTGCTCTTCAGCCTGATAGCTGTTTTTGTTTTCTTCGTAATAAGCCGCAACCTGCTGATCAGTGACTTTAACTGACTCAATCACTGGCTGAAGTGGCGCTGTCAGGTAGTAGTAATCACGTTCCTGCTCAACAACACTGGCAAGCAGTTCTAGCTCATTGCTGGTAGTAAAACCAGAGGCAACAAAGCCGCGTACAAATTGGTCTATAAGGAGGTTTTCCTCTAGCATCTCTAGGAAGCTGGCACTGGTATAGCCCAGATTGCGAATTCTGTAGAGAAATAATTCTTGGTCAAAGCGACCGTCAGTCTGAAAAGACGGTGTATCCAGAAGCAACTTACCGGTGGCTCGCGATGAGATCGCCATGCCGCCAGTGCTGGCTTCCTGAGAGAGCAACTTGCGTCCAATGATCTGTTCAACAACCTGTGGTCGGATTAAATCATCTTCAAGCAGTGCTGCATCAAGACCTTCATTTTCATTGAGTATTCTTTGCTTCTCGGAATTAAGTGCCTGCTGAACCTGCAATTCCGAAACTCGTTCACCATTAACTTTTACTGCGGTTTCCGATGCGCTTCCGGAGACTGATAGCGAGCCAATTCCAGAAAAGGCGAAGACAATGGCGATTAATACAACAATCGCGAAAGCTATACCTTTCATATTAGTTCTAAAACTGTCCAACATGTTTCTATCCCCATTTCAGATTGTAATCATCTGTTTTTTATAATATTAAAAAAGGCGCATCACCGATGCGCCTTCACTTAAAGCAAAAAGACTAGCTGTAAATTAATTTACAGAATCTTTTAGAGCCTTACCAGCTTTGAAGCTAGGCACGTTAGCAGCTTTGATCTGGATCTCTTGACCAGTCTGCGGGTTACGGCCTGCACGTGCTGCGCGGTGCTTTACAGAAAAAGTACCAAAACCAACCAGAGATACCTGGTCGCCATTTTTTAGTGATCCTGTTACTGCTTCCAGTGCTGAATCAAGTGCACGTCCAGCAGATGCTTTAGAGATGTCTGCGCCAGCAGCGATTGCGTCGATAAGTTCAGATTTATTCACGGTATTCCCCTTTTCTTAGAGTTAGTATTTCCTAGTCAGAAAGAAAGTGTATTTTTAGGAGCCAAACTCGCTAAACATATGGCCTCGAGCACTTTCTTGCGTACGTTATACCAATAGCTATTTAGCGGGTCAAGCTCCGTTTGACGAAATCGGTAAATTCTTTAACACTAGTGTGTGCTTGGCCTAGAGGAAGAATCGTCTTTTTCCTGCGTTGTGCTACTGCGATTAAACTCTTCTTCGCTAAGTGATTCTGGATGTTTTTCCAATGCTATGGCTAAAACTTCATCGATCCACTTAACCTGACAGATTTTAAGGTCTGCTTTAATATTGTCCGGTATCTCCTTCAAATCACTACCATTATCGTCAGGAATAATAACCGTGGTAATGCCACCGCGATGGGCTGCCAGCAATTTTTCCTTGAGACCACCGATCTTTAACACCTGCCCGCGCAGAGTAATTTCACCGGTCATGGCAACATTGGATTTGACTGGAATACCGGTTAAAACAGAAACTAGCGCCGTACACATACCCACACCGGCCGAAGGGCCATCTTTTGGTGTTGCTCCCTCGGGAACGTGAATATGCAAATCATTTTCCTGTTGGAAGTCTTTGCGAATTCCCAGTGCTTTGGCACGACTTCTGACGACTGTAAGCGCTGCCTGAATCGATTCCTGCATCACATCGCCCAGTGATCCTGTTTTGATCACCCGCCCCTTGCCGGGAATCGCAGCAGACTCAATGGTTAGCAACTCGCCGCCAACCTGCGTCCAAGCCAGACCGGTAACCTGGCCTACCTGACTTTCAACCTCGGCACGGCCGTAATCGAATCGTCTTACTCCCAGCAGCTTTTCCAACTGCTCTGGACCAACGCTGTCGGTAGAGGCAACGCCATCGCGAACGTGTTCGGTAACAATTTTGCGGCATATCTTTGCTATATCGCGATCCAGACCGCGAACACCGGCTTCACGGCTGTAGTATCTGATTGCATCCCTAAGAGCCTCTTCACTAATCGCCAGCTCATCGTCTTTAAGGCCGTTTGCCTTGCGCTGTTTTGGCACCAGGTATTTTTCGGCAATGGCGACTTTTTCACCCTCGGTATAACCGGGGATACGAATCACTTCCATTCGGTCGAGCAGTGGCTCAGGAATATTCATCGAGTTTGCGGTGCAGATAAACATCACTTCAGAGAGATCGTAATCAACCTCTAGGTAGTGGTCATTAAAGGTATGGTTTTGCTCTGGGTCCAGCACTTCAAGCAGTGCTGAAGCCGGATCGCCACGCTGATCCATACCCATCTTGTCAATTTCATCGAGCAGGAACAAGGGGTTCTTGACCTTCACTTTCGAGAGCTTCTGAATCACCTTGCCCGGCAATGAGCCAATATAGGTTCGACGATGACCGCGAATCTCTGCTTCATCGCGTACACCACCTAGGCTCATACGAACAAACTGTCGACCGGTCGCTCTGGCGATAGATTCTCCCAGCGAGGTCTTACCCACACCTGGAGGCCCTACCAAACACAGCACTGGACCTTTTAATTTCTTAACTCGTTGCTGAACCGCAAGAAACTCGAGGATGCGCTCTTTGACCTCTTCCAGACCGTGATGGTCTTTATCGAGGGTGCTCTTAGCTGCCACCAGATCATGCTTTACACGGCTGCGCTTTTTCCACGGTACACCAATCATCCAGTCAATATAATTGCGCAGCACTGAGGCTTCAGCGGACATTGGCGACATCATTTTTAGCTTGCTGACTTCCGACTGGGTTTTTTCCAGTGCCGCTTTGGGCATACCCACTTCGGCGACTTTCTTTTCCAACTGATCGAGCTCCGAACCCTCATCATCAATATCGCCCAGCTCCTTTTGAATCGCCTTCATCTGCTCATTTAGATAATACTCGCGCTGGCTTTTCTCCATCTGCTTCTTAACTCGGCCGCGAATTCGCTGCTCGATTTGGAACAGATCAATCTCAGACTCCATCAAACCCATCAGATGCTCAAAGCGCTCAGTGAGATCGGCGACCTCTAGCACGTCCTGCTTCTGTTCGATATTCAGGTTCATATGCGAGGCAAGCGTATCGGCGAGACGGTTGGCGTCTTCAATAGCGCTTACAGTGGCTATAACTTCAGCGGGTATCTTTTTACTTAAGTTAACGTATTGCTCGAATAGGGATATTGCCGAACGCATCAGCACATCAGCTTCTCGCTCATCCAGATCACCGCTGGGCAGGGCTGTTGCCTGTGTCTGCATAAACTCGGCATCGTCTTCCACAACGTTCTCGAGGCTGACTCGACTCACGCCTTCGACAAGAACTTTTAAGGTGCCGTCGGGTAACTTCAGCATTTGCAGAATAGTCGCCAGGGTACCCACGGCATAGATATCCTCTAATTTAGGATTATCCTCAGCGGGATTTTTCTGCGCGACCAAAATAACTTGCTTGTTTTTTTCCATGGCATCTTCAAGTGCCAGAATAGACTTCTCTCGGCCAACAAAAAGCGGCACGACCATATGCGGATAAACAACCACATCACGCAAGGGTAAAAGTGGGTAGATTGTATCTTTTGACTCAACTGGATTAGCAGCCATTGTTACCTCTGGTTATCTGAAACTGGGCAGAATACCGTTTTAAAAAAACGGTCTTATTAGTAGATTAGACTTTTATATTGGGACGCGCACGCTAAAAACAACCTTGCAGTGAAGCATAAACGCAAATAGTGCCCATTAATTACGCATGAAGAGGTCGAGAGGTTTTGACTGGCGAAAAAAAAGGCGACTGTCGTCACCTTTTTGTTGCTTTCAGGTTGCTGCCTTTAGAAGAAGCAGTGCCGAAATCTAGATCTAGGCCTCATCAGTACCTGACTTCTGCTCATTCTGCTCGTAGACAAGCAATGGTTCGTTTTCACCATTGATCACCGCGGCATCGACAACCACTTTGACAACATCAGTTTCCGAAGGAATCTTGTACATAGTGTCTAGTAGTACTGTCTCAAGAATTGAGCGCAGGCCTCGGGCACCGGTCTTTCTCTCAATGGCTTTATCGGCGATGGCATTTAGCGCATCGGGACGCAGATCAAGATCGACATCTTCCATCGCAAACAGCGACTGGTATTGTTTGAACAGGGCGTTCTTGGGTTCAACCAGAATATTGACCAGCGCATCACGATCCAGTTCCTGCAGTGTTGCCACTACCGGAAGACGACCGATAAACTCGGGAATCAAACCGTAGCCAATCAGATCACTGGGCTGCACGTCGAGCAAGGTTTCACCAATCGACTTCTGGCTGTCTTTACTATTAACCTCAGCTTTAAAGCCGATGCCACCCTTCTCTGAACGCTCGCGAATGACTTTTTCAAGTCCGGCAAATGCGCCGCCACAAACAAACAGGATATTCGATGTATCAACCTGAAGGAATTCTTGCTGGGGATGCTTGCGACCACCCTGAGGGGGAACCGAAGCAACCGTGCCTTCGATTAATTTCAGCAGTGCCTGCTGAACACCTTCACCAGAAACATCACGGGTGATTGAGGGGTTATCTGACTTGCGGGAAATCTTGTCGATCTCATCGATATAGACAATGCCGCGCTGGGCCTTATCAACATCGTAATCACATTTCTGCAAAAGCTTCTGGATAATGTTCTCAACGTCTTCACCCACATAACCAGCTTCGGTAAGTGTTGTTGCATCAGCAATGGTAAAGGGAACATTGAGCATACGTGCGAGAGTCTCAGCCAGCAGGGTTTTACCACTACCAGTTGGACCGATCAGGAGGATATTGCTTTTACCTAATTCGACGTTGGAGCTGTCTGAACTGCCCTCACTAACCTGCAGTCGCTTGTAGTGGTTGTATACCGCTACCGATAAGATTCTTTTGGCGCGCTCTTGACCAATAACATACTCATCGAGGTTACCTTTGATCTCAGCGGGTATGGGCAGACGATCGCTGCTCTCACCGGACTCGGCAACCACGGATTCTTCAGTGATTATATCGTTGCAGAGATCGACACATTCATCACAGATATACACAGAAGGGCCGGCAATTAGACGGCGCACTTCATTCTGATTTTTTCCACAGAACGAACAGAAGAGCAGTTTCCCGCCTTCATCCATAGTGTCACTATCACTCATAACCTAACTCCTGAAAAACCCACAAAACCGATAAAAAACAACAACCTATAAAGGAAAGACTAGCGCCTCTACCCACGATTGTCCAGCACGTCATCTACCAGCCCATAGGCTTTGGATTCTTCTGCACTCATAAAATTATCGCGCTCTGTATCTTCGGTGACTTTCTCTACTGGCTGGCCAGTATGCGAGGCCATCAGATCGTTAAGGCGCGCTTTGATCTTGAGAATTTCCTGGGACTGAATATGAATATCCGTCGCCTGACCCTGAGCACCGCCACTTGGCTGGTGAATCATGGTTCTTGAATTGGGTAGACAGTAACGCTTGCCCTCGGCACCGGCAGCTAATAGGAAAGCGCCCATACTTGCAGCCTGACCAATACACATAGTGCTTACATCTGGCTTGATAAACTGCATGGTGTCGTAAATAGACATTCCTGCGGTTACTGATCCGCCGGGAGAGTTGATATAGAGATGGATATCTTTGTCTGGATTTTCAGATTCCAAAAACAGCATCTGGGCGACAATAAGATTGGCCATATGGTCTTCAACCTGACCGACCAAGAAGATCACTCGCTCTTTTAATAGCCTCGAATAGATATCGTAAGCTCTTTCACCGCGAGAAGTTTGCTCAACCACCATTGGAACCAATCCACTGGCTTGAACATCGTTGGGGATACTGCCGATATTTGACTGCTGAAAATTCATTGCTTCCTCGCTATTGTATTTTTCTTCGATTCAAGATCACCAGTATATACGCAGGACAGTCAAACACCGGATTTACATCTCGACTTAACTGCCCTGCCATAAATCTTTCTACTCCAGCAGCAGATTGTCAATAACTGACTTCTATAGAGTCAGTTATCTCTAATCAGCTTTCAGCAACTGTTAGAAGCTTAGGCGACAGCTTCGGGATCAGGCTTGATTGCTTCTTCATAAGAGAGAGGCTCTTCACTGACTGTCGCTTTTGACAGCACCAGTTCAGTGACCTGATCTTCCAACACTACCGCTTCAACAGAGCTTAATAATTCCTGCTGACTGTAATAGTAGTCGACAACTTCCTTTGGCTGATCATAAGTTGAAGCAATTTCATTAATTCTTTCACGCACGCTATCTTCATCGGGAGTGAGTTCCTCAACTTTAACTACTTCAGAGACGATCACGCCCAGTGCTGCACGGCGCTCGGCCTTGGCGGTAAACATCTCATCCGGCAACATACTTGGATCAAACTGCTGGCCACCGCCAAACTGCTGGATCATCTGCTGCTTAAGCTGAGTAATTTCATTGCTAATAAGAGCTTTTGGCAACTCAACCTTATTGAGATCAAATAACTGATCCATAACGCGGTTTTTTACCTTGTTGCGAATCGCATTGCGCAATTCACGCTCCATATTATTGCGAACATCTTCGCGGAACTTCTCTTCGCCGCCTTCGCTAACACCGTAGAGCTTGAAGAACTCATCGTCCATTTCAGGCATCTGCTTTGCAGCAACAGAGTTGACCTTAACAGCGAACTGTACAGCCTTACCTTTGAGCTCTTCAGCATGATAATCTTTAGGGAATTTCAATTTGAGAACAGTTTCGTCACCAGCACTCACACCCACAAGTCCATCTTCGAACCCGGGAATCATGCTGTTTGAACCTAGAATCAGGTCCTGTGCTTCTGCGCTGCCACCAGCAAACTCAACCTTCTTCTGGGTGCCAACATAATCGATATTAACCTGATCACCTTCTTCAGCGGGTCTTTCAACCACATCAAAAGTAGCCTGCTGATTGCGCAGCACTTCGATCATAGTCTCAACATCAGAATCATTTAGATCGGTTACCGGACGAGCGATAGAAACCTTGCTCAAGTCCGCTAGGGCAACTTCCGGGTAAACTTCGAAGACCGCAATATATTCCAGATCCTGACCTTCAGCATCAGTGACATCATCGATACGAGGCTGACCTACAGGATTTAAGTCTTCTTGCTTGATAGCTTCGTAGAAGCTCGAATTGACCACTTCGCCAACTACTTCTTGGCGAACACCTTTGCCATATTGCTGTTTAACAACTTTAAGAGGTACCTTGCCTTTGCGAAAGCCAGCGATTCTTACTGTCTTAGTCGCTTTTTGGAGACGTTCAGTGACTTCTTTTTCAATACGGTCGGCAGGAACACCGATCTTCAGCTGACGCTCTAGACCTGTGCTCGATTCGATGGAAACCTGCATGGATTTTCCTCTTGATCAAACTAGATAAAATGGTGCGAGTGGAGAGACTCGAACTCTCACATCCTAAGACACTAGAACCTAAATCTAGCGCGTCTACCAATTCCGCCACACTCGCAAAAAATGGGCTTTTAAAATACGGAAAACTCTGGATCCACCCAGTTGTTGAAGGGGGTCAGTTAAAAGCGGCGTGAAGTTTGCCACAGCACCCTGTAATCGGCAACCACTTCGACAAAAAATTAGCCTATTTATCTCAGATTACGGTTTAAATTGAAATATAACCGGCTGCAAGAGCTGCCAATAAAAAAAATTGCTTATAACCATCCACTATTAATAGCCTTGGACTATGCTTTATTGGAGCAACATTTTTCTCACATAATTCAAACAACTAGGTAGGAGTAAGGATATGAAGAAGTACCACGTTTTGCTGATTGCCGCTATGGCAACCCTTGGGTTAAGTGCCTGCGATAGCGGTGACTCACCCACTGATGGCCCAGCTGCCGTAGAAGAATCAACTGTTATGGATACGGTTGAAGAGGCAAGCGAAGATGCCATGGAAACCATCGAAGAGGTAATTGATGATGCGTCTGACAGCATGGATGAGATGATGGAAGAAATGTCTGACAGCGCTGAAGAAGACCTCTCCGAGTCCGTCGACAAGATGATGAATAAATAACTGCACCTTATTTCTAAACAGTTATTTAGAAATCCATCTTAAACAAAAAAACCCCAGCAATGCTGGGGTTTTTTATTTGCAGTTAATTGCTTAACGAGAACTTAAGCGGCAACTTTACGGCGGCGCAATCCGGTCAAACCAAGGAGTGCTGAACCAAACAACCAAGCCGCAGCAGGAATTGGCACTTCATTAATGCCTGCAACATAGAGGTTAGCTGTTGTTTCAGCTTTATAGCCAAAATCACCTTGCCCAAAAATCTTCAAGGTTGTCAGATAAAACCCTAGCGTTATCTTATCTGCAGCAATCTGAAGATAATCCCAGCCTTGGGTATCAGTCCAAATACTAACCCAAGCACCATTTGCATGCTTGTGAGCACCATTAACACCAACAACAGAGACATTCTTGGCGCTGTCGAAAACAAACTCCAGCATTTCGTCAACCTGAAGATTGTCGTCACTGGCTGGATTACACCAGTTAGTGCCGTCCTGCTGATCAAGCAGAGTCCCACAAACACCCATACCAGCAAGATTGCCACTATCTAAATAGGCATTGGCAGCATTGCCGTTCTTGTAACCATAAACATTGAGATCACCAAAATTTAACGGCTGACCACCACGCTCATTTTCATCAGCATCAAAATCGTATGTGTAGGTTGCTGCCATCGAAAAACTGGCCATTGATAACAGTGCTACGCCTGCGAATGACTGCAGTAATTTTACAAAACTCTTATTCATATCTAACTCCTCAAACTCCTGAAACTAATATTTCGCAGGGATACTTAAAATCTAAGCATTTGCGACCAAATCCATATTTTGAAACTAAAAAACATAACTGCTTAACAGGCTAGTTAAAAGTAGTTCTCATTTTTGATGATGTCAAAAAATAAAGTTGTTTTATTTGCAGGTTTTTATACGAAGAATCAATCACTTACCCCAATATCAAGAAGGTAACTAACGATTATAGAAGTGCGCTGAAAGGCAAAGCGTTTTAAAAACAATCAGTTAGACAGTTTTATTAACAAACATTTTCACTGCGCAGAGAGAGACCTCCTCAATTTGAGCTAAATCAGTATAAATCCCATCAATCCATAGTTTGGCTATACCGTGCACCGTGCCCCAGATGACCTGAGAGGTTCGCAGAGCGCTTTCGCCGCCGATAAGACCGCACTGCTGCCAACTGCGAATCATCTCAAGCTGATGCTGAAAGCAGGGATAGGCGACATCACGGAGTTCCTGAGTGCTATTTTTCTGCTTCCAGATATTGCGCCCAAACATCAGCTCGTACTCTTCGGGGTTTTCGGCGGCAAACTTAATATAGCCACAGATAAACTGCTCAAACTGCTCGCGGGGCGACAAGTCTGGATTATCAAAGGCCTGGGCCGCAGCCTTATGGCGGCGGCAGAATCCCTCAGCAGCGATGGCACAGAGCAGATCGTTTTTATCCGAGAAATGGTGATAAGGCGCAGTTCGCGAGACACCGGCCCGCTCAGCCAACTTGCGCAGAGAGAGACTTTCTATACCTGCCTCAGCGATTAGTGACTTGGCAGCCATTAATAAACTCTGGCGCAGGTCGCCGTGATGGTAGCTTGGGCGGGCGTTTTCTTGAGCAGCGCCTTGATTAACTGATAGGTTCATCCCAGCAATGTAGCAACACATCTTGACAGTGTCAAAATTGACCCTTAACCTGCTTTTACAGACATCCAAAACCACCGGAAGTGTCGTAAGAAAATGCACTACTAAAAATAAGAAAAGAATGACGAAAATAATAGTCAACGGAGAAAACAATGCCACACAATAACTACCCAAACCTTTTGGCCCCGCTAGATCTAGGCTTTACCCAACTAAAGAACCGTGTACTTATGGGCTCAATGCACACTGGCTTAGAAGAAGCCGCCAATGGTCATACGCGAATGGCCGCTTATTTTGGCGAGCGCGCTAAAGGGGGAGTTGGACTTATTGTGACCGGTGGTATTGGACCTAACACCGAGGGCAGCACCCACCCCAACACCAAAAACCTGGTCAGCGATGAAGATGTCGCCAATCATCGTCAGATTACCGATGCAGTCCATCAGTACGATGGCAAGATTTGCATGCAGATCCTACACACTGGCCGCTATGCCTATTCACCAGACCAGATTGCCCCATCGGCGATTAAGTCCCCAATCAACCCCTTTACTCCCAAAGCTATCAACGAAGAAGAGATTTACAAACAGATCGATGACTTTGTGTTTACCTCGTTGCAGGCACAGAAAGCCGGCTACGACGGCGTGGAGATTATGGGTTCCGAAGGCTATTTTCTAAATCAGTTTATCGCCGCACGCACCAATCAGCGCGACGATGATTGGGGGGGCAGCTATGCGAACCGTATTCGTCTGCCGGTCGAAGTCGTGCGTCGAGTTCGCGAGGCTGCAGGTGAAGACTTTATTATTATCTTCCGCCTCTCAATGCTTGATCTGGTGGTTGGAGGCAGCACCTCAGATGAAGTTGTTGAACTGGGTAAGGCGATTGAAAAGGCCGGCGCAACCATTATTAATACAGGTATAGGCTGGCACGAAGCACAGATTCCAACCATTGCTACCAAGGTTCCCCGCGCCGCTTTTACCTGGGTAACGGCACACTTTCGCAAAGAACTTTCGGTTCCAGTTATTACCTCTAATCGCATCAACACCCCAGAGGTTGCAGAAGAAGTCTTAGCTCGCGGTGATGCCGATATGGTGTCCATGGCGCGACCCTTTCTTGCCGACCCTGACTTTGTACTTAAAGCGCAGGAAAACCGTGCCGACGAAATCAATACCTGCATTGGCTGCAATCAGGCCTGTCTGGATCATGTATTTGCCGGCCAAATGACTAGCTGCTTGGTCAACCCACGCGCCTGTCATGAGACCGAATTCCAGATTGAGCCCGCCACCCAGCTGAAGAAAATTGCCGTGGTTGGCGCAGGTCCTGCAGGACTTTCTGCAGCCACTACAGCCGCCTCGCGAGGCCATCAGGTAACATTATTTGATAGTGCCGATGAGATTGGCGGACAGTTTAATATTGCCAAGCAGATTCCCGGCAAAGAAGAATTCTTTGAAACCCTGCGCTATTACCGCCGGCAGATTGAATTGACCGGCGTCGACCTTAAGCTCAACCAACGAGTTAACGCTGAGCAGCTTAATAGCGGCGGCTTTGACGAGGTAATTATCGCCACCGGCATCTCACCGCGAACACCAGATATTGAAGGCATAGATCACCCAAAAGTGATGAACTATGTGGATGTTATTGCCGATAAAAAGCCTGTCGGTAAAAAAGTGGCGATTATCGGTGCTGGTGGTATTGGTTTTGATACGGCGGAATACCTTACCCACAGCGGCGAATCCACCAGCCAGAATATCCCGGCCTTTATGAAGGAATGGGGTATTGATATGAGTTTTGGCTCACGCTCAGGCATCGAAGGCGTAAAGGCTCAGCCGGCGCCCTCTCCACGGGAAGTCTATCTGCTTCAGCGCAAGGCCTCCAAAGTCGGTTCCGGTCTCGGCAAAACTACCGGCTGGATTCACCGCGCTGGTCTGACTATGAAAGGCGTCCGTATGATGCCCGGTTGCGATTACAATCGCATTGATGATCAAGGCCTGCATATTACCGTAGGCGATGAAACAAAAATTCTGCCGGTAGACAACGTAATTATTTGTGCAGGTCAGGACCCACTGCGTGAACTGGCAGAGGGACTTAAGATGCCCTGCCATCTGATTGGCGGTGCCGATGTGGCCAGCGAATTAGATGCCAAGCGAGCGATTAATCAGGGCACCAGACTGGCCGCTGAAATATAGAATTTGTGTGATAACCCTTGCAACCGATGGGCATTCAACCGATTATGCGCGCTGCCTTGAGCGTGCATAATCTGTATGCTCAACAACATTACTCACTGAAAGAGACTCCGTACCCTAAAATTATGTCGACTCAAAAGCCTGAACAAATATCCGGGAAAGACCAGCAAATAATTGATTTCCGCAATGCCCTCGGCAGTTTCACAACAGGCATAACCATCGTCACCGCAGTGGGTCGCGATGGTCAAAAAATCGGCATGACCGCAAATAGTTTTAACTCGGTGTCTCTCGACCCAGCCCTTGTGCTGTGGAGCATTGCCAAGGATTCAAGCTGTTTTGAGGATTTTATGGCGGCCAAATCATTTGCTATTCATATACTCAGCGACGAGCAGCAGGAACTATCCAACCGCTTCGCCAAGAGCGGTGCCGATAAGTTCGCTGACGTTGAATGCCTCGAAGGCCTCTCGGGCGTACCTATTTTGCCCCACTACAGCGCCTGCTTTCAGTGCTCACTTGAACACCAGTACGAAGGTGGCGACCATATTATTCTGGTTGGCAAAGTCCTTGAGTTTGTCGACAACGGACATAATCCACTGGTCTTTTACCGCGGCCAATACAGCGCCATCTAACCGCTTAAACCCTTTTTAACCACTATTTCATTCTCATCTACCCCCCCCCATTAGTTTACGTTGACGTAAACGTAATATTTATTTTACAATGCCCGCCTACCCAGAATCTGTGAAATAACTATTTATGCCTGAAACCCCATCCAGAGATTCAGCACAGATGCCGCTCGAATACAGTATCAGCCAACTTTCCAAAGAGTTTGATATCACCACTCGCAGCATCCGTCACTATGAAGATATAGGACTGCTGGCCCCGGCTCGCCGTGGCCAGACCCGAGTTTACAGTCCCGCGGATCGCACTCGCTTAAAGTTAATCTTGCGTGGCAAGCGCTTGGGGATCTCCCTTGAGGACTCGCGGGAGATTATCGATATGTACGAGCCGGGTAAAACCAATCTCGATCAGTTAAAAAAGTTGATTGATGCGATTCAGCAACAGCGCACCAAACTCAATCAGCAACTAGACGACATCACCAAGCTTCTAAAGGATTTAAATAAAGCTGAAACCGACTGTGTTGAGGCACTGAAAGACAACCACTAAGAGTACAAACTCTAATTGCAATGGAACCTGTGATTTATGAATACTGCCTACCCTAGCCTGAATTTCAATCTCGGCGAAGATATAGATATGCTTCGCGACAGCCTTTTTCAATTCTGCCAAAATGAAATAGCACCCCGCGCTGACGAGATTGACCAAACCAATGAATTCCCCAATGAGCTATGGCGCAAGATGGGCGATATGGGCCTGCTCGGTATGACCGTCGCCGAACAGTATGGCGGCTCAGGCATGGGCTATCTGGCTCATGTGGTGGCCATGGAAGAAATCTCTCGCGCCTCCGCCTCAGTGGGTCTCTCCTATGGCGCCCACTCCAATCTCTGCGTCAATCAACTGCATAAAAATGGCAGCGAAGAGCAGAAAAATAAGTACCTGCCAAAACTTTGCAGCGGTGAGCATATTGGCGCTCTAGCCATGTCCGAACCCAATGCGGGCTCCGATGTAGTGAGTATGAAACTTAGCGCCAGAAAGGTAGGTGACAACTATATCCTCAACGGCAATAAGATGTGGATCACCAATGGCCCCGATGCCGACACCTTTGTTATCTATGCAAAGACCGACACTAGCGCCGGCTCCAAAGGTATTACTGCGTTTATTGTTGAGCGCGACTATCCGGGCTTTTCCCGTCATCAAAAACTCGACAAGCTCGGTATGCGCGGCTCCAATACCTGCGAACTGGTTTTTCAGGACTGCGCGGTACCTGCCGAGAATATACTTGGTGGCGAAGGCCGTGGGGTTGCCGTATTGATGTCCGGACTGGACTACGAGCGCACGGTTTTATCCGGCGGTCCGGTGGGCATTATGCAGGCCTGTCTGGATGTAGTGCTTCCCTATATTCACGAGCGCAAACAGTTCGGTCAGGCAATCGGCGAGTTTCAGCTTATGCAGGGCAAGATCGCCGATATGTACACCGAGCTAAATGCCTCACGGGCCTATCTCTATGCAGTGGCAAGAGCCTGTGATCTAGGTCAGGACTCACGCAAAGATGCCGCAGCGGTAATCTTATTTACCGCAGAGAAAGCCACCCAGATGGCACTGCAGGCGATTCAGGCACTGGGCGGCAATGGCTATACTAACGAATACCCTACCGGTCGGTTGCTGCGCGATGCGAAGCTCTATGAGATTGGCGCCGGCACTTCAGAGGTGCGACGTATGCTGATTGGTCGTGAGCTGTTTGGGCAAAGCGCGTAGCTATAAGCGAAAGTAAGGAACATATTAAAAGGAAATAATATGGCTGTAATCCACTCAAAAATTAACCGCAAAAGCAGCGACTATGAGAACAACTACCAATCGATGCAAAGTATTGTCGATGATCTAAAAAGCACGCTCAACAAGATCGCCAGTGGCGGCGGCGAAAAAGCCTGCGCCAGACATATTGCTCGCGGTAAATTATTGCCTCGCGAGCGGGTTAAGGCCTTACTGGACCCGGGCTCCCCATTTCTCGAACTCTCGCCATTAGCGGCGCACAATGTTTACGACGACGATGTACCCGCCGCAGGCATGATCACCGGCATTGGTCGAGTCAGCGGTCAGGAGTGCGTGATTGTGGCCAATGATGCGACGGTTAAGGGCGGCAGCTACTACCCACTTACGGTAAAAAAACATCTGCGCGCCCAGGCTATTGCCGCAGAAAACAATCTGCCCTGCATCTATCTGGTCGACTCCGGCGGTGCCAATCTGCCCCTTCAGGATGAGGTGTTCCCCGACCGTGAACATTTTGGCCGAATCTTTTTTAATCAAGCCAATATGTCGGCGCAAAATATTCCCCAGATTGCCGCGGTGATGGGCTCCTGTACTGCCGGCGGCGCCTATGTGCCAGCGATGGCCGATGAATCTATTATTGTTAAAAATCAGGGCACTATTTTTCTCGGCGGCCCACCGTTGGTTAAGGCGGCCACCGGTGAAGTGGTCAGTGCAGAAGACTTGGGTGGTGCCGATGTGCACTGCCGTAAATCCGGAGTTGCTGACCACTATGCCAATAACGATCATCATGCACTGGAAATGGCGCGGGCTTCGGTGGCTAGACTCAACCGAGTAAAACCGCTGAATGGTGATTTTAAGGAGGCCGTGGAGCCTCTTTATGACAGCCACGAAATCTACGGCATTGTCCCCAGTGAATCCCGCGTCTCTTACGATGTTAGAGAAATTATTGCGCGGATTGTCGATGGCTCGGACTTCGATGAATTCAAGGCGCTTTATGGCACCACTCTGATCTGTGGCTTTGCCAGAATTTTTGGCTATCCGGTGGGTATTGTTGCCAATAATGGCATTTTATTTGGCGAGTCGGCGCAGAAAGGTGCGCACTTTATTGAGCTCTGTGCGCAGCGCAAAATTCCCTTAGTCTTCTTACAAAATATCACAGGGTTTATGGTCGGCAAGCAGTACGAGAATGATGGTATTGCCAAACACGGCGCCAAGATGGTGACGGCGGTTGCCACCGCCAATGTGCCGAAATTTACTATTTTAATTGGCGGCTCTTTTGGTGCCGGCAACTATGGAATGTGCGGTCGCGCCTTCGATCCAAGGGTTCTATTTATGTGGCCTAACGC
>Ga0206125_10000657_pt1 | contig 43463 bp, 15 predicted proteins | sample Helgoland_Spring_4_FD_148598 | JGI IMG/M metagenome (GOLD analysis project Ga0206125, IMG submission 148598) | Pelagic subsurface seawater microbial communities from Kabeltonne, Helgoland, North Sea - Helgoland_Spring_Bloom_20160331_1 | ecosystem: Environmental > Aquatic > Marine > Epipelagic ... | reverse complement strand
ATATGATATTTATATGTAAAAAAATGATCCTAGCCTTTCATGCAAGAACCCTTGGAGAATGCTTTTTTGCCAGGGGTGGGTCGATAACCGGACCAGCAACGTCCCTTTTTACCTCCGCCACTTTTCGTCCCTTTGGTGCTTTTTTTCGTGCTTTTTTTGGTGCTTTTCTTCTTTGATTTGTGAATTGAGCGCTTGGGCATTTGATATACGAACAGCATCATTTATAGAGTAATTATTATATTATATGCTCGTGTATTTCCATTGTACATTTCTGGATATATGAGAGGGCATTGTATATTCGGCAGCTGTAAATGTTTCTGCTTTGTCCGCAATGGTTTAACATGCAAGAGGTGCAAACATGCGGCGGTATGGCATGAACGGATAAATCAATTTGACTCAATTAGGCGGTTTGCCACAACACCCGTATATATGCGCATCCCAATCATAAGCGTCTTCGTGCCGGAGCTGCCCACAGTGCCTCCTGTTCCTAACTACTGCGATGCAGTTTTAGGTTTGCCAGTTTAGTTTTCTGGTTTCGATTGCAGAAAAAATTTAAAATCTAAGTTTTATAGAAAACTGATCTGCGCCACCGCCTTGATCTTCGTAATATGTAATTTTAACCCCTAGCGGAAATGTGTAGCGAATTGTCAGTACACTAGTTCGTCTACTCATGAGTATTGTCGTGAGACCAAAGCACTCCACAAATGCATGGGCTCCAATACTGGTCAACCCTTCTGGAAAGGTCAGCGCGGTAAGCTGGGCGCATCCTTGGAATGCATTGTCTCCAATGCTGTTCAACCCTTCAGGAAAAGTCAGCGCCCGAAGGGAGTTGCATTTATAGAATGCATAGTCTCCAATGCTGTTCAACCCTTCCGGAAAAGTCAGCGAGGTGAGCCTGCGGCAATATTGAAATGCACGGGTTCCAATGCTGGTCAACCCTTCTGGAAAGGTCACCGAGGTGAGCCCACTGCACCAAGAGAATACACTTGACGCGATGCTGGTCAGCGTTGTCTGTGACAAGTCCACCGAGGTGAGCAACATGCACCTATGGAATGCATGTGCTCCAATGCTGGTCAACCCTTCAGGGAACGTCAGCGCCCGAAGGGCTTCGCACTCGTGGAATGCTTCCTCTCCGATGCTGGCCAACCCTTCCGGAAACGTCACTGACGTGAGCCCACTGCACCTATAGAATGCCGCAGATCCAATGCTGTTCAGCGTTGTCTGTGACAACTCCAGCGCCCGAAGGGCTTTGCATTCGTAGAATGCGAAATCTCCGATGCTGGTCAACCCTTCCGGAAAGGTCACTGACGCGAGCCTGTTGCACCCTCGTAATACACTCAGCCCAATGCTGGTCAGCTTTGTCTGTGACAACTCCACCGAGGTGAGCCCAATGCACCCCTGGAATGCCCCAGATCCAATGCTGGTCAACCCTTTCGGAAAGGTCACTGAGGTGAGCCCCGTGCAGTAATAAAAAGCATCGCCTCCGATGCTGGCCAGCTTTGTCTGTGACAACTCCACCGAGTTGAGCCTGTTGCACCCACCGAATGCATTTACTCCAATGCTGGTCAACCCTTCCGGAAAGGTCACCGAGGTGAGCCCGATACAATGATAGAAAGCCCGCGTTCTGATGGTGGTCACGTCGTCCCTCACAACGACCGAGTATTGGCTCCCCTTACCATAAAACACGTCCACCTCGGGCGTCACGATGCGGAGGCCCTCCCACCGATCCGCACCGTCCAGTTGCAGCCCGCGATAGTCTCCGCCACCAATGTTTCCCGCGACACGACTAAAACGCGACCCAACCTCCCAACCCGTCGGGTGCGTCCCATCGTCTAGCATGCGGATTTCAAATCTTCTGCGTGGATATTTTTTTCGAAATCTAAGAAATGTTTTAAGTGCTTTTTTCAAGCTGTAATCGTCACTGACTTCAACATACATGGTTTGCATGTTTTTGGTGGCGTTCAAAATTTCTCTATTTTCTAACTTTCCCCTTAATTCCCTAATTCTATCACTGTCCATAAGACCAATAATCTTTCTGCCTACTATATATAATGGAATTTTAGAGCCCTTGGAGTCTGTTTTTGGCTTTTTTGTATCATTACTTTTTGCTTCACCTGCTCCGTACTCGCCTAAATATTGCAAATGTTCAGCAGCATAATATTCAATTTGTTCTTCACTTAGACCTTCTGCTCTAAGCTCATCTTTAAGATTCTCCATTTCCTCGAGACTATTGACTTGAAGAAACCTGTCCGATATATCATCTCCTTCCATTTACAAGAAAGAATAAATTCATTTATATTAAAAATTTCATCTTGTTTTCCAGTTTTCTGGTGTATTTCCTTGACCCTTACCTGTGTAGAATATGAGTACTATCCCGTCATTGTTCACCCTACGTGGAGTCATCCGCAAAAAGGAGGCGCGTGACCAATGGTACAGTGGCGAGCTTACTATGGCAAAATCGTTGCCTCCCAAGCGCAAATATGCGTTTGGCAGCTTGAACCACAAAGTTGTTAAAGTTGACGATGGTTGGCTTCTGCGGGGTGACGTCCTGCCAGAAGATACGCCTGTCTATGATTATGGTTTTCGCATTGGTGAACGGATGAGTTCGCCTCACGGATGCTGGTATTTTAAGCATCAGATTCCCGGTGTCAATTTCCGCACGCGTTCGTCTATTGAGGAAATGATTTTCTCTGTAAAGGACAAGACACTTGAAAGGTCGCGCAAGAAGATGCTCCGCGTGCGGTGTGGCAACGGCCTCTACCGCATTGTGCTGACCCACGAGGCCTGTCACCCTATTTGTTACATATATGGCACCAATATCCGTCTGGATACGCGCAAGTACAAAGTGCCTGAGTGGATGCATCGCAAAACGGAAGTTTTTCCCCACCCGGCTCGTACCAGCCGCGACGAGATCAAGAATAAGTTTGGCTTCAAGATGCGCATAGGGCGTCCTACCTTGCCTGGGATGGTCACGGTTGGTGGACTTGAAATGCTTTGCACGGAAGTTGGGCCTCTGTGCAAAATTGCTTTTGAAGGGAAGACTTATTATGCACACCCTTCGGTTGTCTTCCCCCTATAAACATGGTATTATACATTTAAATGAGATCATTTAGTTCTTTCAAACCCGTTGTTCATGATGTAACTCCCCGCGAGGCCAAATCTGCGAAGTTTGCAATGTGGCTTCGTGCGAATGCATTTAATGTACGTCGCCCGTTTGATCGTGCAACTTGGCGTACCGCGCGTCCATGGCTTTCATATGAAGAAGTACGTTACGAGTTGAAACGCTTCAGGGATCGCTCACTCGGTTCACTGCAGCTTGGTAGCATTAGTTTAAAGAATAAGGATGTCGAGACTGCGGTAAAGTATGAGGCCTTGGCAACTCGCAATATATTCCAATTGGACATATCTGAAATGATTTTCAACTTCTATGATCTATCAAAGCATGGGAGGGAACCAAAGCGATCAGTGCTTGACAAGATCAACGAGGAATTTATTTTTCTTGACCGGGGCACTGTTGTTGAACGAGACCGTAACTGGAAAATTGCGATTAAACCATTAACAAAGGGTAAAATGCTAATGTTGAAGCCGAAAATACGTGAACAGAGTTTGGCGTGTCTTATCTTGGAACTTTTTGAAATTTGTGACGAACCAATAAGCTTGGACAAGATCCAGGCGCAGATCACTCCGTGCCTGAACGTTGCTCACCAAAAAATATCTCCTCCGTTGCTCCGTCGTGCGCTTGCTATTACGGGGGTAAATCTGCGATATAAGAACCACTTGGAGATCATAAACGGTATAATTGACAAGTACTATGTGAGACACAAGCTGGGCAAGGAAGATCCAGAGCGACTTAAAAGCATCGTTAATCAAAAAGTGTTGATTCCGCATGACAATGCAGTGTGGAGTCTGCTCGATTACAAGATTGTCCCGAGGCACGACTACGTGTCTGAGGAATATGAACAGGCGTTTAATGAAGATTACCATGATGCGCCAACGATTGCACCGCTGCAGTTGCCGTTTTTTCGGCACGTGCATCCTTATATGTATATTCGTAAGAAACAAAAAATATGTTGGAAGAGTTTTATGGATAAATGTACTCGTAGTGGTGGTACTGATGCTAGAACGCTCGATAGGGCGAACGCGATGCTTATTGATAAGGGTTTTGTGCCGTATGAGCACTGCCACCCGGAGTTTGATACGATCAAGGTGCAGGGTCTGATTTTTGACGCTTCGTAAGCACCACGCGTGCTCCAACCCGTCGTCGGCGTTTCGGTGCACTTAGTTTTGCGCCATGCACTTCTTTGCGGTGTTTAATCTCCGATGACGCGTGCGTGAAGGTCATGCTGCATCCTGCCTTGCATGCATGAGTTTTCTTTATACTGTGAAGTTTTGCATGGTCTTTCACATTCGTTGGATCATAATGATAATACCAACAATAATTACAGCCGATCTTTTTATGGTCACGGTCGTAGAGATCGCAGGGACTCTTGTCGTTGTGACGGCGTTGTTGGTGGCGTTTGTAAATTGAATACTTCATACATTTCTTGCAGTCCTTACAAATCACATCCATTGAGCCAACGGTGCGCACTGGTGGAGGGTACGTCTTTGATTTGCGAAGCTTAACGTACTGGTTGACAAGTGGAGTACACTTGTGGTCGAGACGCGCGTCTTTCTTACAGAACTCGCAGTACGTAATTTCGGCAGCTTTACAATCTGAACAGATTCCGCTACACTTGGTACAGTTTTTCGTGAGGTGGCACTTGACGAGCATGCGGCTACGGCGCAGAGAATTGCACATATGACATTTGCGATGCCACTTGTTGATACATGGATCACAAGGTGTCTCCTCAAATGCCTGTCCGCACTTGCACACCATCCAAAATGTGATTTTCAGCGCAGTAATAAAAACTTTCCAATTGAGCTCAAACTGGTCAAAAAAATCCTTTACTTGTTCAAACGTCATAGCATGATTTTTGCGAAAAATTGGCTCAAGAAATGTTTGCTCCACTTCCTTTTTTTCGGTTGTTTCCGTTTTTTTTGTGGGTTTGGAGTAAACTGCAAGCGTAAAGGAAGACTCCAGAAGCACTTTGGATGGAAAGATGTGTATATCACATTCCGTCTTGCCACATGGGCACACTTGCTTAACTTCATACGGATTACTTGTAATCACGTACTGTTCCTTGAAGCGGTCTTGAAGAATTTGCATCACTTGAGACTCCAAAACGTAACCACGTATCTCGTGCCCCTTTGGAAACTTGCATATATTGTCCCACTTGAGTACACGTGTAATGACCCATTTGCACCCTTCAAAGCTCATGTTAAACTTGCGTGTACCGTCTCCGTACCTTTGGCGAAGAAAATGTTCCCGCAAGTATTTTTCAGGATTGTTAGGTACATCATCTACCAGGTCAATGCCAGGTGGTAGGATAACATACTCATCCCAGTCCTCATCCCAACCGTCGCTCGAATCATCGGCGCAATCGTCCATGTTGTTGAGTTAAGGCTAAATAGTCTAGTGGGAACCGTGGCGAAAAGTTTAGCTGTAACCAAAGCAAATATTAAAGTATAAAGTATAGTCACAAACTATGAAAAAATGGAATGGCTTCTTCTCGTTTTATTTATTTCTTGTACACAACAGTACTGTGAAGCTTACGACCCGTGCAGTCCAGATCCTTGTCAAAATAGTGGTACATGTGTAGACGAAGGTTGTAGCGAGACGCTTATTTTAGCAAATACATATTCATTTGTCGGTAACGGAATTTGTAATGGCATTTCAAATCTAGCGGAGGGCGCCTACCCCCCGCTGCTTGTCACAGAAGCGCCTTTGTACAGTTCTGATCGCAAGCGCGAATGCATGCACCGTTGCTTAGACGCGTGCGAGGATTACACACATTTTGTTATTCGCAAGAGTGATGATAAATGTGTTTGTTCTTCAGCATGTGTCACTCGCGTCAACCCTACTGTATATGAATCGTACAGTATTGGATCGCCTGATGTGACTGAGTACAGTTGCGAATGTGCCTCAAACTTTATGGGCACCAACTGCGAAACCGCAAACGATTATGGAAGTAGTACTTTTACAGAGTATTGGAGGATAACGGCTGGTTCTCATATGGTTCTATCTGGATTTAGTGGAACTTCTGGGACTCAATTTTGTATTCAGTCGTTGAATTTTCCTAGTAATTATCCCTCAAATGCGGCAACAACCGCAATTGCGGTGCGAGATATGAGTTCTCCCCAAATGTTTTCTTTTGAAACAGAAAGTCAAACATATTCTTGCAGTTATGATTATTTGAAAATTGCTGGCACAAAATATTGTGACACGTATAATAATGATTTTAGCGGGTTAAGTTTCAGCGCTGGCGACCAGCTGTATTTTGAAACTGACGGGAGTGTTCAAGACAATGGTTTCAAACTTTGTTCACAGAATGGGGCTCCCTCGAACGGGGTCACGTGTGTGGCAAGCACCGATTCGGCTTTTGCCACTCCTGACCCTACTACGGGTGAGTTTTATTGTCCAGATGGAAGTAGCACTGGTATTGTCACAGGCGACACGCTTTCCGGGTGCGTTTGTAGCCCTAACCCGTGTATCATACAAAATCCAATGACTGAACCTTGGCATAAGAACTGTCGAAGCGATAGTATTATTAGTGGTACGTCTGGAAATTGTAAATGCAATTGCGTGGAGGACGCGTGGGGAGGTGATAAATCTAAAGGAGGGAGGTGTATTACTGACGTCAATGAATGCACGAATGATGGGACCAGTTTTCCCCATAGGGCAACAGAAAGGTGCAGTCCTAACGCTGGTTGCACAAACTTAGGCATTGTCGACGGTTATGAATGTGATTGCATTGCGGGTTGGGAAGACGCGGACACGTTTGTTTCGATTGGAGAAACAGAATGTTTGACTCAGAGTACCATTGACGATGTCATTGCAATTTTGCCACCAGCGCGTCCATACGGATCGTCGGGTCCTGGGAATGAAGTGTCGGGTTCGTGGAATTGGAAAGGTGAGGGTTGTGTTTTTTATACGCTTGATCCGAGTAGTGGAGGTGCCAACGACCGAATTGTATTCAATAGCGGAACGTTCAGCAACCAACAAGACAATCGGGCTTCATACTCCATCTGCAAATGTGCTGATTGTGATCAAACGTACCATTTGGTGACTACTCCCTACGAAGCATGCAGCGCATATACTCCCGCACAAGGGCATGCTTGTGTGAGGAAAGACTGTACAATTGGTAACGACCCGTCAATAGCAGAAATTGCATGTGCAAATGGTGTTGCCGCAGGTGTGTTCGAATCGTGTTCTTGCATTTGCCCGGTAGACGCCAATGGTAACGCTTTATTTACCGGAGTATTGTGTGACGTTGACGTCAACGAATGTACGCTGGACACCGACGACTGTGACGCAAATGAAAAGGACAGCTGCACAAATACAGTCGGTGGATTCACTTGTGAGGCATGTGAGAACGAGTGGACAGGCGTTTCTGCAGGTTCCTATACTCAGGTGACCGATTCAACGGAGTGCATGAGCGCAGCGTTGATTGATAATGTGAAAATTTTGGTTCCCGATGAGTTGGGAGTTGATCATCAATACGGAACTGGTCTACCCGAGAGCGTGAATTCTTGGAATTTTGTTGGCGAAGACTGTGTTTATTTTGTGCGATCAACCATTGAAAACACAAACCGAGTTCTTTTCAATACGGGCGCGCAGTCGGTATCAAACGCTGACCAATTTTCGTATCCAATCTGCAAATGTACATCTTGCGAGGAACCTTATATTCTTTTGCTAGATCTTACAAAAACTTGCGAAGACATAATCTGTACTCCAGAAGAGTGCGTGGTCGAGGCCTCGCCCACAGAGAACTACGAGATTGCGTGCGCCAATAATGCCAATGTCTCTGGAGTTAGTGGCAGATGTGGTTGTGATTGCCCTGTAGACGCTTTAGGCAAATTTACATTTGATGGTGCAACATGTTTGACTGACGTTAATGAATGTACAAATACTGACCCGGATCTAGCTGTGCATAACTGTGACCCTGTGAATGGTGCGTGCAGCAACACGGCGGGTGGTTTTACGTGTTCCTGCAACTCTGGATATGAACTCAACGCGGATGGCTTGACTTGTGATGATATTGACGAATGTGCCATAGGGACGGACAACTGCAACGCAAACGCCACATGCACCAACACGGTTGGTGGTTTTACATGCGCTTGCAACGTTAATTATGACGGAGACGGCGTCAATTGCGCGATTAAGCCTTGCATATTGGGTTCGACTGCTGATGACTGGACAATCAATTGCAATGGCAGAGGAGCAGCTTCTGGTGATGCTGGATCGTGCAGTTGCGTATGTGATGAGGTGCCTTTACCAAACTTTAATTCTTCCGGCTGGGAGGGAGATAATTGCGAAACAAATATAAACGAATGCACTCTTGGTACAAATCACTGCGAGGATTATCACAATTGTTTTGATTTACAAGGGAGTTTTTGGTGCCTGTGCAAAACTGGTTTCCAATCTTCAGGACAGGACTCGAACGGAAATTTCATTTGCATTTGCCCAGCCGGAAACGAATTAATTATCCCTGCGGTGGACAGTTTAAGCTGTGTTGACTGTGACGTAGGCGAAACAAACCCGACTCCGGACGGAACTTGTCAACCAGCAGTTTGTCCTACGGATAGTGTTGTAAAGACAATCGGGTTTATTGACGCTTACGCGTTTGATAGTTTGTTGAATTGCGAAGTTTGTGCTGCCGGATATTTTTCAAACGATCCCGTGGCAACAGTTTGTGAAGCTTCGGATTGTGTCACGAGCACTGATGATTCAAAAGACGGAACGGACGGGTTTTTTTACTGCGAATATGGAACCGTCACTGGTACAACTGGGGCGTGCATATGTACTTGTAATTCTGGATTTTCTGGTCTTAATTGCGATAAGTGCGTTGCGGGTAGCGGATATAATGGAAGCGCGTGCGTCCCGTGCGCAAATACGCAGGCAAATGACCTTACTACACACGCTGCCCCTTGTGCTGATCAACAGTGTGCAGCGGGATTTGGAGTGAATACAGATTCTTTTGATTTTAGTTTAGACCCTACGGACACCGGAACTGCTAATTGTGAGAGCTGTACAGGAACGCAAGCTTCTCCGGCTGGGAATGGGGTATGCATCACTCAAGTATGCGGAGATAACGAAGAAGTTGTGAGTGTTGGCTTTGATTCTACGCTCGACCCTACGAGTTCGAACGCAAACTGTGAGCCTTGTGCTACCGGATTGTACTCTTCTGCGGGCTCTGATCCGACGTGTGTGGACGTAGACGAATGTTTAGTAACGACTCCGAGTTTTCCTGTGTTATGCGATGCAACAGGCACAGCTGATTGTGACACACTAAATGGTACAAATACAAGAAATTGCAATTGCAACCCAGGATATTCTGGATTGCTATGTGATACGATTTTGCCTTGCGTATTGGATTCTGTTGATGCGCTGCAAGACGGGTCTAACGGTATAATGTATTGCAAATACGGCTCAGTGACGGGCGATTACTTCAATTGTGGGTGCAGCTGCGTAAATGATTTCACTGGAATAAACTGCGACGAGTGTGTACCATCAACACTTGGGTGTCTAAATGATGCGACTGCTGAAGATATTGGTGGAACTTGTTCATGTGTGTGTCCAATGGACGACAACGGAAAGTCAGAGTATTTTGGTGGAATTTGTGGAACTGATGTCAACGAGTGCACAAATACCAACCCTGCAAGGGCTACGAGTAATTGTACGTCTTCAGGCACCTGTATAAACCTTGATGGTGGATACGATTGCTCTTGTGTAGCTACAGGATTCGAAGAACTTGATGGTATGTTCGGTCAAATGATTTATTGTGAAAGCGGTGCACAGGCAATGGGTAGCCGGTCAGAAGGTTGTACATGTAACTGCTCTACATCCACCACGAATAGTTTAGGAAATCCGGCTTGGGGGGGAGAAATCTGCTTCGATGATCTAAACGAGTGCTTGTTAGAAACTGACAATTGTGGTGGAAATGCCACGTGTACGAACTTACAAGGAGGGTTTAGTTGTGCTTGCAACACAAATTACGAAGGGGATGGAGTGATTTGTGCATTAAAGTCGTGCGTGTTAGGAGAAACCGCTGATGAATGGACAATTGACTGTAATGGACACGGCAACGCAACGGGACTTGCTGAGAGCTGCGGTTGTATCTGCGAATCCGGGTGGGAGGGAGATAATTGCGAAACCAACATTGACGAGTGTGTGGTTGGAAGTGATAATTGTTTAGATTATCATGTATGTGTAGATTTACCGGGGAGCTATTCTTGCAATTGCAAGGTTGGTTTCCAAGCATCTGGAACAGATTCAAACGGCAACGACATTTGTGAATGCCCAGCAGGCCTGGAACTGATTGCGTCCACATGCTTAATTTGTGGCGCAGGCTTGACAAACCCTATTCCTGACGGACTTTGTGAAGCCTCGGAGTGTCCTACGGATAGTGTTGTAAAAACAAGCGGGTTTGACTCTACATTGGAGTACGACAATGTGGCGAATTGCGAAGTTTGTGCTGCTGGATATTTTTCTAATGATCCCGTTGCAACAGTTTGTGAAGCTTCGGATTGTGTCACGAGCACTGATGATTCAAAAGACGGAACGGACGGGTTTTTTTACTGCAAATATGGCACCGTCACTGGTACCACCACTGCGTGCATTTGTACTTGTAATTCTGGATTTTCTGGTCTTAATTGTGATGAGTGCGTTGCGGGTAGCGGATATGATGGGAGCGCGTGCGTTCCGTGTGCAAATACGCAGGCAAATGACCTTACTACACACGCTGCCCCTTGTGCTGATCAACAGTGTGCAGCGGGATTTGGAGTGAATACAGATTCTTTTGATTTTAGTTTAGACCCTACGGATGTAAACACTGCCAATTGTGAAAACTGTACCGGAAAGCAAGCTTCTCCCGCTGGGAATGGCGTATGCATTACTCAAGTATGCGGAGATAACGAAGAGGTTGTCAGTGTTGGCTTTGATTCTTCGCTTGACCCTACAAGTCCAAACGCAAATTGTGGACCTTGTGCTGCAGGGTTTAAATCGACTGCAGGGGTTGATCCGACTTGCGTCGACATTGATGAGTGCGCGGAACGGACATCAACTTTTCCATTAGCGTGTGATGCGACGAATACAGTCGATTGTAACACACTTAATGGTACAAATACAATGACGTGCGTGTGTAACCCAGGCTACGAAGGTCCTTTGTGTGAGATAGAGACAAACGAGTGTGACCTAAACCCTTGCCAGAACGGGAATTGTACAGATTTGATTAACGATTATAGCTGCACTTGTGACCTTAACAGCATTGGAGAGCAAGCTTGGACTGGGAAAGATTGTGAGATAAACGTTGACGAATGCTCAAACTCTAACAACTGTGATGCAAATGGACAATGCACTGATACTGCAGGTGACTTTTTCTGTACGTGTAACACTGGATATGAGTTTGCGCTTTCGGATTATTATCAGGTGACGGATCAAACGGAATGTTTGAGCCAACTTCTTATTGATGATGTTTATGAATTGGTACCATTAAAATTTTCTGAACCAAATTATCAACCGGGTTCAAACATTCCCAATGCAGGAAATTGGGATTTTGTGGCTGCTGGATGCATATACTATGTGAAATCGGACACTCCGGTTCAAAACAAAGTAGTGTTCAGCACAACACCTCAGACTGATTTTTCCGGTAATAGATTAAGTTTTCTTGTTTGCAAATCAGATACGAATTATCATACATATGATGTGTTGAATGACATCTCATTTACGTGTGAAAACATTCTTTCCTCTGGCGACTGCACTGAGTCAGCATGTATAGCGTCTAATGTAGCGACTTCAACACCCGGGGAGATGTACTGTTTGCATGGAAATGCGACTGGTGTTACCGGATCTTGCGGCTGCGACTGCGAAGAAGGCTGGGAGGGCGCAAATTGCGACCAAGACGTTGACGAGTGCGTTGCCGAGACGGACAACTGTCTCGCGTTCCACACCTGTAACAATACTCTTGGCGGTTACTTCTGCGAGTGCAAAAATGGGTTTCTCAGCACTCCCGGGGACCCACCCGCGTGCACCTGTGACGTTGGCAAGCACTATAATGTGTCCGACGGCACATGTATAGATTGCGAATACCCTACAACGAACGATGTGCAAAATTCGGAGTGCGTGCCTGCGCAGTGCTTGACAGACCAGTACATTGAGCCGGACGACGGGAGCTTTACGAATTTCCTGCCATTCGACCACGTGTCTAATTGCGCGGCGTGCTTGCCCGGCACTTTCTCTAACAATACCTTTTCGACCGACTGTGACGACTTTAACGAATGCGATGCGGGAATAGCAGCAACCTGTGGCGAGTTTGACGACAACGGGGTGCTGGTTCCAATGGGCGCATGCAGTGAGAGTTCTCAAGACAATACAATTGCATTAACAGATTTCCGATGCACGCCAAACCCCGGGTTCGACTGTCCTGCTAATAACGGGCCCTGTACGGACACTGCGGAATGCGATGCAAACCCCTGTACAGCAAATACGGAAAGCTGTGACGATACTTACACCTCAGCAGACCCCGTCGGTTTTGTCTGCAATTGTAACCAGGGCTACAGCGGGGCTTTGTGTGAAGTAGCAGATGCGTGTAACAGTACTTTAAACCCTGCAGATTTAGGTGTTGATGGAAACTTCTATTGCCGGTACGGAGAGATTGGTGGAAATACCGGAACGTGTATTTGTACATGTTTTAATGATTTTACTGGTTCTCATTGTGACGTTTGTGTGGCTGGTTATGGGTTCTTTAACGACACCTGTGAGCTTTGCTCCAATCCCTTAACTAACAACCAAACAACTCATGATGCTCCATGTGTCAACCAGAGCTGTGGCGTTGATAGAGGGATTGTTATTGATGGGCTTGTGTTCGACAATGAGTTAGACGGATTTTCAGACAACGCAAACTGCGAGGATTGCCCGCCCGGAATGGAATCTCCAGACGGGAGCGGCATTTGTTCGGCTATTATCTGTGGTCCTAATGAAAAGGTGGTCAACCACGCGTGTGTACCATGCGAAACGGGAGCACTGAACCTAGATGGAGGTGACGATGCCAGTGGCAATAACACGGAGTGTCAAGGCGTCCCATGTTTCCAGAACGAGAGAGTAGAGAGCAATGTGTGCGTTTCATGCCCTCCTGGCATGAGTAATGATGCGGGAGATATGCAAAATGAACCAGACACGGTTTGTGACCCCATCTTGTGTTTGGAAGACGAAAAGGTTGTTAACAATGTCTGTCTACCGTGCCAGCCGGGGGCAGAGAATGAAGCCGGAGACGACGCCTCTCTCGCAAACACCGCGTGTGAAGCAATTTTGTGCGACATTAACGAATACGTATCTACTAATAACTGCACTCCTTGCGCGCCACTGTACGTCAATTTGGCAGGTGACGATGCAACCCAGCAAGACACCGGGTGCATATTGGGATGCTTGGAGAACGAGAGGGTGGAAAACAACGCATGTGTTCCATGCTCTGAGTCATATGTGCATCCAGCACTAGGTATCCCAGAGGGACCGGACACACTGTGTGTGTACGAAGGCACTTGCGGAAACGGTGACCTTGGCTTTGTGTGGTGTGATGAAAATAACACCTATGTATGCACAAATGACATGTGCGCTTGCAAAGAGGGCTTTGTTGGAAGGGAGTGCACGGCAGTTGCCATTGGAGACGATAGCCCCTCTACCCAAAAGAAATTGGATTTAGTAGAAAGTTACGCACCCAAGGAGCCACTCCCGGATGATGATACCATTGTAAAATTTCAGCAAAATGTTGCGCAGCACCTTTCAGATATCGTGACAGGGTTTGTAAACCAAGGTGGAAATACTATAGATAACGTATTTCAGCACACTGTGGAAATTACAAGACTGACCCAGCGGCAGAAAGTCATAGCTGGGGATAGAAAAACACTACTAGCAGCTGCTCCAATGCTAGGCGACGACGATTGCGCAGCTAACGGGGCTTCTTCACGTTACTGCAGTAGCTTTAATTATAAAGGGTTTGACGACGATATTGTGTTTTTACAAACACCAACGGGCTTCTGGAGTGTGGTAGTAAAGGCAGATACGCTTGTCTCGAAGCAGACTTCCATTAACAACACCGATTTCGAAATGCAATGCTGGGAAGGAACTGACTGGGGCGCTAAGACGACGCGGTATAGGGACGACTTAGTCATGTGCAACGGGTTTGTGATCCTCATAGGGTCGCAGGCGCCCATTTGCCAGGCTACGGTGACTGAACCCACTGGACATGTCCTTTCTGGGACTTGTGGGCTTCATGGACAGTGCGCTATAGACGGTCTTACGTATACATGTGTCTGTAGTCCGGGATTTACTGGTGATTTTTGCGAAGACGTCTATGTGCAGCCGGAGCATTGCCACGCGGTTGACTGCAATGACTACGGAGGGCACAACACAAGCGTTGGGATTATACCATCTCCGATGCTACAAGCAGACTTAGTGCCTTATTGCTGCAATTATGATACACGAGCGGAATTCGACGCGGTATGCAGCGGAGAAACACAAGCAGAGGCGTACGCAAATCTTGGCTGCTGCAGTCGGACGTTTTGCGTTTAACAGTATATATTAATCATAAAAATTATAAAATGAAACTCTTGCTTTTCTTTATTTCAATTGGAGTAGCAAATGCTCAGACTTGCGGCGACCAAAACGGTGGTTCTGGTTGGTTTTGCCTTTCTGGTACGCTCGCACCCGATGCAGTGTGTAGTGGGGGATGTGATGATTTAACTTGTTGCGTTATTGATGGTCCGCCCCCCGGAGGAGGCAGTGCTCCTGTGTGCAACACCATATACGACCAAACGTCTTGTTGTTCGGAATCGAATTGTGGATTTAATGGAAATTGTATAGATTTATCCGCTTTGACTGGCGTAAACTTATGTCCCAGTGTCGCATCTGCTCCTGCACCGTCTACACCGATTACATGCGCTGATTCTCCGTGTCAAAACGGCGGAACTTGCACAGACATTAATGGCGAATTTTCCTGTAATTGTAACTATAACGGTTGGCAAGGTCCTACTTGTGAAAACGATTATAAAGAATGCACTTACCAGCATAGAAACAATTGTCCAGTCGAAATAGTTCAACAGAATGGAGTCGATGTGGCTTGCAGCTCCTTAAGTGATTGTAGAGCAATAGATAATAGCTACCAGTGTTACAACAACGTCTGCAAAAAATACTCTTACGCGTGCACCGAACTGATTGGAACTTATCAGTGCAGTTGCGGAGAGGGCTTCAACGGCGATGGATACACCTGCGTTGATGCGAACCTTCCCTGCTTAGTAAACGAAAGGGTTTCAGCCGGACTGTGCGTACCATGCGAAACAGGTCAAATAAACGAGGCCGGGGATTTTCCAAACGGTACGAACACAACTTGCGAGTACGCCCCTTGTACTCTAAACATTACGACAGGACTGTTAACGGACGCGAGCATCGGATGTATGATTGGAGCAGCAAGCGGTACGTACGGTAACTGCGCATGCGCTTGCACGGACGGGTTCACCGGGCAGTTCTGTGACGAGTGCGCGCTCGGGTATGGGTTCGATGGCAGCGACTGCTTAGCGTGCGTCTCTCCTTACGCTTCAAACACTACCCTTTACAGCGAAGGCTGTAAAGTGCAACCCTGTGGAGTTAACAAACGTCTGGCTTCTGTTTTCGATACAAATACGCTCGACGAGGCGGTGAATTGCGAAGCGTGCCCAGCAGGAACGGAATCCAACGCTTCAAGTCTCGTATGCACAGATATTCTGTGCGCAGAGGACGAGTATGTGTCTGCAAATGCATGTGAGGCTTGTCCGATTGGGAAAATTAATGCTGCGGGGAATTCTGCATCGGGAAATGATACAAACTGCGAGGATATTATCTGTACGCTGAATGTTACAACGGGACTGTTAACGGACGCCAGCATCGGATGTATGTTTGGGGCGGTCACTGGAACTTATGGCGGATGCGCATGCGTATGTTCAAACGGATTCACCGGGCAGTTCTGTGACGAGTGCGCTCTCGGGTTTGGCTCTGACGGGAGCGACTGTTTAGCGTGCGTCTCTCCGTTTGCCTCAGACACGTCGGGGTTAGAAGCGTGCCAAGAGCAAACCTGCAAAGTTAATAAGCGGTTGGCTTCTGTTTTCGATACAACTACGCTCGACGAGGCGGTTAACTGTGAGGAGTGCCCGGTAGGGATGGAATCCGATAATACAAGTATTGTATGCACTGATATTTTGTGCACAGAGGACGAGTATGTGTCTGCAAATGCATGTGAGGATTGTCCAGCTGGAAAAATAAACGCAGCTGGGAATTCCGCCGCTGGAAACAATACGAACTGCGAGGAAATGGAACCATGTGAAGCTGACGAATACGTAAGTTCAAACATTTGCGTAACTTGTGCAGCAGGCACAACAAACGACGCTGGTGACCTCAGGTCTGGAAGCAATACTACCTGCGTATCAATCGTCTGTGGAGCTGACGAATACGTTTTAAATAATGTCTGTACAACGTGTGCTCCCGGTAGTACAAACGACGCTGGAGATCAGGCGGCTGGGAACGATACCACGTGCGAGCCAACACTTTGTTTGGTAGACGAATTCGTCTCTAGCCACGTCTGTTTTCCATGTGCGAGTGGCTCGAACAGCAATGCTGGGTTTGACGCGTCAGGCGCAGATACCGTATGCGTGACTGCATGTCTAGAAGGCTTTTTTGTTGAGAGTAATATTTGTGTACAATGCCCTGCAAATTTTAGCACCGACGCTGGTTTGAACCCTTTGCTAGAGGATACAGTTGCTACTTTTCCAAACCCGCCTGGAGCAGACACTGTTTGTTTTAATACTAGCATGTGTGGAAATGCGGTTTACAAGCGTGTGCATTGCCACCAAGAAAATACAATTGAGTGTGCAAATGACAGATGCATCTGCAAAGACGGATTCACCGGCAGAGCTTGTGAGAAACAGGTACTTACTTCTACAGAAATTGCACTAATGTTCAGCAGCCCGTTGCTTCTGACTGATTCGGAGGCGGAAGCCGTTCAGCAAAGCCTTTCAGAGTACCTTGAGGACGTTGTTACGTCTGAATCTAGGAAACCCGGAGCGGTCACAAAAGATGTTGTGTTTTCTAACGTTGTTGAACTTGAAATTTTGAACGCCCGGCAATGGGTTCTATCTAGAGGTCAAGGTGCGCTGCTGGCGGTTGCTCCTGACATCGTAGCTGATGACGATTGTGACGTAAACCCACTTCTCTGTCCTTCTGTGGATCTTTCAGATGTATCAGAAGGCAAAATTCTGGTGTTAGAAACGCCAAAGAGAATTGGCGCTTGGTCGGTCGTCTCTAAAGGCGGGTCTATTATTTCAAAACAAACTCGGAACTCACCGAATACGTATTTTATGAGCTGCTGGCAAAATGGAGCTTGGTCTTCAAATGTTTATAAGACTAAAGGTTCTTTGCAAAGCTGCAATGGGTTTGTTTTACAAATAGGGAGCCAGGCAGCCGTCTGCGAGGCTACCGTTGGGGCGGATATCGGCACCTGTGGTGAGCACGGGGCGTGTGGGGTGGATGGTGCATCGTGGGTTTGCAACTGCGATGACGGATGGAGTGGAGACCACTGCGAAACTCCATTTACCGTTCCGAGTCACTGTCACAAATTCAACTGCGATAGTTTTGGTGGGCATGCTGGGGATATTACAATCCCTGACGGAACTGCTCAGAGTGCGCTGGTTGGTCTGTGTTGCAACTACGCCTCAAGGGCTGCGTTTGACGTCATGTGCATGTTTGTTTTAGACCAGCAATCGCATTTAGATTTAGGCTGCTGTCACAGAAATAATTGTATTTAAGAATATTTAATCAATTTGTTATAAAGCCAATCGTCCATCTTAAGTATAATACCTCTAAAAATCCTGTCTCCAACGCGTTCTGCAACCTGTTCACACCACCAATCAATGCCCTTTTCGCTGGTGTAAGCGATTTGCTTCAAGTAGCGCTCCATCTGGACTTCCATGAGGTAGGGGTCACCTGGGAATACGCAAATTCCGTCACCCTCATAAACAAGTTGTTTGGTCCACGTGCCGTTCTTTATGCTCCATTTCGTCGAGTTGGGCGAATTGTCCATAGTCTTTTGATTCTCCACTGCTGTTTAATACTCCATACTTTGCAACCTGCTTGAGCTCAGTATCACCGGGTGTTACGTCAACGTACTGGCGTGAGTCTACGAGTAGCTTGTAGAGGTGTTGACGCGTATAGTATACGAATATTATAATCACGCAGAACGAGATGGCTACGTAAGCAAGGAAGAAATTTACTTCTGTTTGACGCAGGCTGTTAACAGACGTAGAGTGGTTGAAGCGGTGAAACGTAGCGTTCTTGGGGCTTGGTGCAAACGCGTGAAATGAGCTCGGGCTGGGAGCAAATGCGCGAAATGAGCTCGGGCTTGGAGAAAGCACGCTAGGCGACAACACAGGTGAAGTGACGTTTGCTACTGAACTTGGTGAGCTGAAGCTCGGAGTGGGGGCAGAAAAATTAGAGAGATTGCTCAGATACATTTTTTCTTTCCATAACTAGGCCTTGGTAAATACACCATAATTCTTATAGAAGAGCGCCTAAAACCACACACGCCTGTAGAACGCTTAGTGGATATGTACACGCTACGAGTACGCCTAAGTATGGGTTGAGCCACGCGCACGTGATTATGAGGTCAAAGCCAGGACAAGGCTCTATCAGCCATAGTAGTATGCTAGGACTTTTGGGACTTAGTACAGCTAGATGTTTTCTCAGGTAGTGCGCTTGGAAAACAGTATGCAGACCCCACACGCAGGTGTGTAGGAGCTGGTAACACTCGTTTATCTTTTGATGAGTTGTTATTTTTCGGTATCGCTCGCTTAATTTGACCTTTGAGGCGTGAAAAATTAATAGCAGTAACAACAGACCTAAACATAACATCTATAAAAAGAAATATAAAGGTTTATAATATCATGATACGATTTCTAAGTGGTTTTGCGCTGGGCTACATTTGTGCGAAAAAACCTCCCTCGTCCGCAGACATTCAGACGTTCGGTGCGGATTTACAGCGCTTCTTTCTGGAATTGAGCAAACTTGGCGCCACTAAATAGCTCAAAAGTGTCAGCAAAACCGCTTAAAACGGTACTATTGAATGGCATCTCGAATTGGTCGTATTGTAAGTAAATTTGTATAGCGAACACAATCAGCGCTGTCTCGAGGAGTTTTAGGAAGCAGATGCCCACTTGCGTGCAATAACGGAATTGTAGGTGAACTAGACACAGGACAAATATATATAATGCCAAGTACATTGATTAATTATGTGTAGCTTAAATAAGAGCGAGTACTTCCCTTTGGATTTCCCAAAGTTGAAACCAGAATTAAATCGGGTAGGAGTTTACATTAGTCTTGAGAAACCCTTCTTCAAAACCTTCTTCGTACGGATGATCGGTCAGGTAATTGTAGACCAAACCGGTTTGGTAGAAGATGATCTGCTGCATCGTACGGTAACAGTCGGGTATTTCAAGGAGTTTGAGTATAATTGGCAGCACGTGATTATGCCGGTGAAGGGCAATCCCGTGCAAGGTACTCATCCAGTAGTAGTGGGACTTAATCGCAGCCACAATCAATTTCGCGTCCTGCATCTGCTTGGCACTCATCTTCTGATTCTTTTGATTTTATAAGGCAAGGGCAGGTACACCATATTTTTTTCTGGTGTACTTCCTTGGCACTAACCTTGGTAGAAGATGAACAAGTGGGATACTGATTGGCAGAGATGCCAGGCATACGCAGAGGCTGAGCTAGCGTCAGTAACAACCAGCCGGAGACAGCGCGGACAACGTAATGTTAACCGCATCAAGCACCAAGCGTGTGTTGGTAAGATGGGGGAGTTACTTGCCTGCGAGTACCTACGCTTCTTTGGTCACCCATGTACCGAGCCCGACTTTACGATTTACTCAAATGACAATAAGTCATGGGATAGCGACCTGTATGTTAGCAAGCATAAAGTTGCTGTAAAGACACAAGATGACGCAAGTGCATACCGTTATGGACAGAGCTGGGTATTTCAAAAGGGGGGGCACGCTGGGCGGGGGCATAGTGACCCTGTGATGAACGACGAAGAGAGTTTGTGCATGTTTGTGATGCTTGATCTGACAAACAAGCTATGTGGAGTTCACGGGCCTTACAGCATGCGTGATCTGATCCCCTTGTTTAAGGAGCCAACTGTCGAGAGTTTGCGTCATACAAAAGCATGTCTCTATTGGAAGGACGTTAAAAATTTACCTACGTATAAGATAAAAAAATAATTTTGAAATGCATTGCTACGTTTGTCTGGAGCAGACGTCTTACTTGTCCCCATGTAACTGTAATGCTCCATTGTGTCCCCATTGTCTTTTTACACTGCATTGTCGCGGCTTCCACGACTGTACGCTTTGTCAAGACCGGTTAGCTTCTACGGACTGGTTATTGATTGTTTTCTTCGTAGTATTTAGGATATCATTTCTTTTCTAAATGACGTTCTATGTCAGCGTCATATCTGCGCTTGTCATTGTAGCATTGGCAATTTTTGTAAATCAATTTGCCGACAGATTTGACGAGGAGATAAATTCGTGCGGATTGGGCACATACAAGGAGGGTGCGTGTCAATGCATTCACCCGTATGTAGGCACCCACTGCGAGACAGTTGATTGTGGGTACGGACGCCTCATTAATAGCCTTTTTGAAAGTTCTTTAATTACAACTCCCAATACTGATAGTGATATTGGGTGCGCGTGTGAGAGTAAATTTTGGGGCTATTCGTGCGCTAATTGTACCTCACGGTACCCCTCCGACTGTTCTGGTCCCTGCTTGGACAATTACTACGGAGCTCGTTGTGATATTATCTGCAAGGAGAGCACAGCGAGTGATGCGGTGGGTTATGCCCACGAGCAAGCGGGGGGAACATTTAATTTTTACACCGAGAGTCACGGCATCTGCCTATACGATGGCAGTGTCCGGTGTAATCCTGGAAGGGCTGGCTCGCATTGCGAGTTCCAGTGCTTGGACTGTGAGTATGGTAGCTGTAATCTCAATGATGGCAGCTGCGATTGTTTCGCTGGCTATTATGGGGATTTATGTAACATGACCTGTCCCGGGAGGTGCTCAGGGAACAATGGTATTTGTCAGGAAGATGGTACTTGTGCTTGCGACGCCGGTTTCACAGGTGATGACTGCAGTTTGGAGTGCTGCATAAGGGACGGAGGTACCTCAATAGGACGAGTCCATGGTTCATGTGACCCTACCGGGGGATGCCTGTGCGATGATGGCTGGACAGGACCTTCCTGCGACTGTAATGATCTTTTTACGTGCAGTGATCGTGGTACTTGTAGCAACGTTAGTGGGACGTGCGTCTGCGAAGAGCAGTTCGAAGGTGCGCGTTGCGAATTTTGCAACGACTTAAAGATCGGGCCGTTTTGCCAGTATGACAGGTATCAGTGTCCCAGCAGGGAGCAGCAGAATGGTGAATTTGTCGCGGTGAACACCCGTGGGGACTACCGCTGCAAGTGTAAAGCGGGTTTCCAAGGGGCAGACTGCACTGAGTGTAGTGCAGTAGCTTACCCCAAAAATGGGACTGAGATGTGCTCTTTCGTTATCCCTGCGTCTCTTTGCAATAGAGGCACTGTTAAGGACACGTATCAAGGCACAGGTATAATGTGCGATTGCGAAACAAATTTTAACCCTAGCACAGATTGTGCAAGCTGCAACGATAAGTATTATGGCTCAAATTGTGAAATTTTTTGTGATTTTCACTGCACAGACTCGGGTGGGCAATGCGAAGCGACGGGGTGTGTCTGTCCTAAAGGGAAAACAAGTGTTGATGGTGTTTGCGAATTGTGTGGGGGAGATACTGATTGTTTGAACGGCGATTGCGAGCTTGGACGTTGCCAATGCGATCCAGGGTTTTATGGTGACGACTGCTCTATCTCTGCTGCACAAACAAGTGACGGAAAAGTCTGTAACGGGTATCAAAGCAATCTCAATTTTGAGGATGCAGAATGCCAAACCGACGAAGAATGCTTAGACCTTGAAAGCGATAATATTAGGAATCAAGCGGTTGCGTATCGTGCTCAACAGTACGACAGGGTTTCTCAAACATTTTGCCACAGATTAGACATACCTGTAGAGTTAAAAGGCACTGTGGGCTGCTGCGTGGATAGTAATGCTGACGGGAAATGTGATGCAGCGAATCTACTTGACGATTCTACTACTTGTACAGGGGATATGGTTCCGGATATATGCAACCAGAGGACTCTCGAAGGAGAGGTAAACATTTTTGATTGGTGTACAAGTCAATCTTTAGGTTGTCTTATGAATGGTGAATGCACCGACGTTGATCTATGTGAGGATAGATGTGACGACGGGCTTAACTCATCTGAGTGGATCGAGAAGTGGGAGGAGGATCATATTCAAAGCATGGAAAGCGTGATGAATGAGTCGTGGAAATTTCCAATACATTTCCCGGATCCATATAATGTCAGGCAATACTACTATAGTGCGAGTCTAGACGATGTATGTCCTGCTCCAAGTGGGTATAATTCCTGCAGGGATGCTTTGATCCCCCCTGACGCTACAGTATATAATGCTACTCACAAGTTTGTTGATGGGTGGCAAGCTATGCCATCGTTCCACAGCTGTGAGTTGCAGCACCATGTGCTCAAGGCGGTCAATGGAACTTACATATACAATTTCAGCTCTCCTATCTGGGCAGATCGCATAGAAATGGTTAGTGACGCAACACGAACGGCAGCGTATGGTAGGTTAGGACAGAATGATGCGTCTTACTATGGCAATGTAAGTGGGTATATTGATAGTATTATGCTTTTTGGGAGGGGTGATGTTGAAGTTATAATTTACAACTACACAACAGATTCGTGTGTGGATCTTATGAAACGTTCTGCTAGTAATTTTGCTCAATGCCAGCAGTACGCATTCTACGAGTTTGAATACGACTGGGATGATTTTTGTGAGTGGAAAGACACTGTTTTGGGCCCAGGTGGGTTCGAACAGCGGTGTTACGACCAGAGTTTAGTATGTGCAGGTTGCGAATTTTGGCAACAAGGATGTGAGAACTTGCCTTTATTAAGCGAGTATCCATTTCCAATGCCAGACCCGTGCACTCCTTGGAGCAACACGTTTTGCGATGAGTTTCTCAATGTGACGTTTCGTCAAACAGGGACGTGCGCTTACACAGAATGTGAATGCGAAGGATATGGAGTTGGAGGGCCTGCCTGTGACTTGCAGTGCGCGGTCCCGAGGTTTGTTAATAGCGAATCTTCGTGTGGCTCAGACCTTAGCCCCCCTTGGGGAACTTGTGAAAGGGATAGAGGTGTTTTGGCATTTGGCTTTGAGCAAGGTAGATGCAACTGTTTTAATGGTGGCGATCCAAATTTAGGTTGTGCAATTGTATGTGCAAACAATGATGAATGCAGTCAAGATATTGATACACCCTTCACTTTTGACGCTTTGAATTGCTCAGAATTTCAGGACTTAGTCTCTTTTGAAGTATTGTCAACTCCATCCGTATCCGTAAAAGAGCGTTGTTTAGTCAATTTGCGAGATAGCACGTGCAATTACTGGAGAGGACGTTGTGAGTGCGCAACTCCGTATACAACCTTCACACTATTAAACCAGACAATTTACTCTAATATGGGCAGCTACAGGGTTGCTCTCATGCAAGGTTATGATATTGACGAGTACCAACCTTTCACTTCGTATTATGCACCGACCGAACCTATTATTGAGGTTGTAAACAGAGATACATTATGCTGGGACCCTTTCAAATATCCAGTTGATGATTCTTTTGTTTGCGATAGCGACTTTGCATATAGAAATACGGATTCAACTTTTGATGATGATAAAATGAGTTGTCAGGACTACACATTGGATGATTGTGGTAAGACTAGGAACTCAACGATAGTTGCCGTGAGTGGTATTTGTGATGAGAATGGTATTCTTGATAAGGAAGGCTGTTTATTGTATGCGCGTCAATATGACAGATCAACATTAAATGTCAAGACAAGAACAAATAGACATCGATCGATAGATGTCGAGTTAGGAAAGTGCAAGGCTGCAAAGGAGACTTGCAATTCCCCTCAAAAACCTATGTATTCTTTTCAAGTTGTTTGGGACGAAACAGATGAAAGGTACGCAGATGGAGAAAAATATGCAGGGTGTGATTCAGCTAAAATTGGTGGTAGTTTCAACGAAGGTGTTTGTAACGGAGCAAGTAACAATAACTTTTTCAGCGAATGCTGCAAAACTGCCGACGTTACAGTAAGCTCTGGGAGATGTATATCAGCTGATACACGTACTGATGTGAGCCCGTATAAAATTATACGTAGTGGGCTTTGTGAGAATGAGGAGGGCTACGAACCAATAGAAACAGAAGAAGAGTGTCAAGCAGCAATTGATATGATCAATTTGGGCTCAATAAGTAATTACCATGACACGTATTGGGCAGATTATTTGAACACGCGTTTAATTCCCGAGCTCTCTGACTGTTCTCATGACATTATAGATTTGTCGAGTTACACATCAGTTGGTAGCGGATACTGTGGAAATCAGATTTTTCTACTTCCATCTGGCGGTATTTTTAGTGCGGCACCACTATTGAGTTCTGGGGATACGTTTTATAACGCTGATCGCAATAGAGAGTGTATGAATCGATGTATTAACCTTTGTCGCAAGGAAATCACGCATTTTTTCGTAAGAAATAGTGATAATACTTGCGTATGCGCAACAGGTTGTGATAACTTACTTTTACCATCACAGTACGAAGCTTACAAAATAAACTTAGGTAGTAATCCTTCTGGTGACCCGACCAGAGCGAAGGGATGTACTTTAGACGTGCAAGGGATAAACACTAGTCCTGTGCTAGGTCACACTGTTAAATTTAACCCTTACACGGGAGTAAATTTTGTACCAGCAAATCATTGGGTACGGTACGAAGATCTCATTTGCAAACGCAAGGGCACGCTTGGATCACAACTCGTTGCCCGCAATTTGACTTGCGAATCTGGTTGCGCTGCCGTGTCCTATGCAGAGGCTTTCTTTTCTTCGGAGTATGCATCTTCATCTGGTGGGGACGGAAGTATTATGCAAGACTGTTTAATGTTTACAGAAAGAACACTATACGACCAAAATGAAATTACGATCGGTTCAGGCAACAATTTCTTAGTTTGGGATTTGGAAGGTTTAAAGACGTCTTTCGGTGTCGAAATCACAACAAACATGCGCCAAATACGACCTAATACACTGCTTAGTCCTATTTACACAAACGACGCAGTTGTTGTTAGCGTCTACTCTTTAGATAAAGACGTAACGTTGACCGCTGCAGTTACGGATGATTGGACATTTATTGAAGACTTTAACTTTGAGTTAAAACCGGATAAACCTCCTACTCTCACAGTTAGTCAAGGGCAATGCGCTGGTGATTACTTCGCAGGTTCTGTGAGAACAACAATATCAACCCAATACGAAGTAATTAAACAATGGGAATATGGTATTGCAGTCGGTCAGAGCCGTGAGTGTGATGGAGTAGGTGCTTCTAACACAGCTACTGGTACAGAGGCGCCGGATGGCTCTATAGTGTGGGACACTACTGGTCTTGGTGGTTCTGATGCAAGCCCTAACCCGAAACAGGCTTGTGCAGACTGGTGCAACTCACAAGGGTATGCCGGGTTTAATACACATGGTCCCTGGATTGGTTTAGACGTGCTTTGTGAATGTGCGTCGTGCGCTACACAGAGTGTAGTTGCAGGCTGGAGCATCGGTCATCTAATAACAAGCCCAGCAGTAGTTGCAGAGAAAACACCTTTAGAACTCCAAGGGGATTGGTACAGTAATGGTAGACGCATTCACAAAAGTCAGGTTGTTGAATATAAATTTTCAAAGTGCCGAGACTTTAAAAACGCAACAGGTCCAAGGTGCACAAGAGCAATGTCAAAAAGCAACTGCATTGCATCAATGAATGAGAATGAAGCATGCGTCCAATATAAAGATGGTCTATGCACGTCGTTTTGTAAGTCTAGCACGGATTGTTGTGATGGTAGTATTGATGTGGACGAAGATGCAGGATTCTCGGGCAATTATGTGCCAATCGAAAGTCTTGCGCTGACGGACGTTTCTACTTTCTACTACAAACCCGAGTACTCTTGCTGTGGTGAAGAAAAACACTACTTTTATTTCGCGCAAGGTTTTTGTTCTCGTGATAATATTGCACTGCAAGAAAAACCTCTTCATTTGCCAGGGCCTGATCAGCACCCTTACTTGCCAGAATCAAGATCTTTCAGACAATTTAACAGTGAAGCGTTTGAGCTTACACCATTGCACCCTCTGTACAGAGAAGATAAGAAAGAGGAATGTGCACTACGATGTAAAGAGGTTGGAGCTACGGAATTTTTCATTATATACAAGTATACTAATACTCTGATGCCGGAAGAGAGGTGTCATTGCAACGATCGCGTTCGATGTGACTACTTAGTTCAAAATGGTGCTCTTACTCAATATCAACCAAGCATTGATACGTATTCAGACCCGGATTATCCAGAATATGGTAATTACTTACCTCTCCGCATGGAGAGTTACATTATTGTAGACACGTGCAGCGCCGTGGACGCAGCTGATGTCAGTTTTGGTTGTGACAGCCCGTACAAAAAGGTGACTTCACCGAACGCCCCTTTTAATGATGTAGTGCATCGTATAACCGCTACAGGAGATGCGAGCTATGTACAACCAGACCATGCAAGAAACGCAGGTTGGGTGCACGAAACTGTAAAGCTTGACAATGCGGATGATTACTTTAAACTCTGGAACGAAGGCGTACCGCACTTGATGAATGAAAAGTGTGCTTACACGCAAGAGTTTTTCTATGACAGTCTGGACTCACGATTTCTGAAGTTTATGGTGTCAGCTGAGGAGTTCATGCACCATGCTATCGTGATAGACCCGATTGCAACAGAGGTTGAAGTTATTTTAAGTGACGAAAAATCTGGGTGTGTTGACGATGGGCACGAGATTGTTCATTACGATTTTATGAAAACAAATGTTACTAAAAAACGTTATGAGTGCAAATACAGTGTCATAAGTACAGATGAAATTTGCGACAATTCCGTGCAATTTGGAACTGCTTCAATGGGCATAATGGAGTGTGCGGATGCTTGTGGATCTGCTTTCGCCGTAGACAACAGTCAAATGTGTTTTTGTGCGTGGGATTCGTGCAGCGTCCGGACAGCTAGTGTTGGTTCAACCACATATAATTGGCAACCTAACGATTGTGGATTTCAGTATTTGGCAGATGGCACTTGTACAAATGCAATGCCAAATAATCCGGGTGATTTACACTCATGTAGAGATTACTGCTTATCACAAGGTGTAAATGCTTTCAGTTTTAAAGAGAATCCGTATGAATGTTATTGTTGTCTAGATACAGTTAGCATTACTGGAACAGGTACAACTTATACATTTACTCCCGAACAAACAGTTGGAGAAAATTTTGTGAAGATTACAGATAAATCATGTGAGCATTATGGTCATCGGTCAATCATGGACGAGGATACTTGTAAACGCGCTGCAATTGAGTTTGGTGGGTCACCCTCGAACATTTTCGATGTAAAACTCGTTGGTAGATGTGTTGGCGAGGCCCGAAATTATGGTGAAATCACAACATCAGGGTCTTCCGTCGTGTTCAACGAGGCCACGAGTGTAGCAGAGTGCTCTATAAGATGTGGTGGAAAATTTACAATTCGTTATGATACTCCTCTTATGTGTGCATGCGTTCAAGACTGCAGCCGAGTCGAGTATTCTGAAAGACTTGCAAGATGGGCAAGTGTAACAGCGGTTGATACTATTAACTTGTATGAGCATAGCGCGTGGTTTAATTCGTTCCCTGCGGCACCTACCGATCTGGATAATAGTGGTGACACGTATCCTACTTATCCGCATTTGGTTGATATTGATAATGATGGAGATTTGGATCTTTTTGTTGTTCGGTGGCAAGCTCCAGTGCTATACTTCAAAAATACTTGGACATCCGGAGATGATGAACCTGTCTTTATACAAAAATATGGTGCAGATAATCCTTTGGATGGCATAGGCTGTGGAAAAGATGATAATGGTGGTCACCCCTCAGGATGCACTAACCCTAGCTCGGCAGCCTCTTTTTCGACATGTTTTCAAGAGTTATGCCAAGCAGCGTTTGGTGACGTAGATGGTGACGGTGACGTAGATGTTGTCTTTGGGAGAGATAAACGCGACAATATAAACCTAAGTGATTTGAGGAATTATTATCGAAACGACGGCACCCCAGAGATCCCGAATTTTGTTCATGTAATGCCAAATGCAAACCCTTTTGAGGGAATTGAATTTGTTCGTGCAAATACTTGGCCTGCTATGCCCATATTTTGGGATTGGGATCAAGATGGGGACGTTGATTTGCTTGTTGGAAAGGCGAATGCGGGTAATACCGAGGTGCTTTACTACGAGAATTCGGCTGGAACGTTTATTGAACGAACAGGTGTTGACAACCCTTTTGATTCAATAGGTTCGTCACCACCTATTTATCGTCTTGCAGATATCAATGGTGATGGGGTGCCAGAGATATGGAGAGTCCCTTATATTGCAAATGCTGTAGCTTCTCCTCACCTGGCACTTGATTCTGATGGAACTTGGGCAGCTCTTGCACCTGATTTTAGTCCATTGAATGGGATTCTAGCGGGTACATATGCTTTTGGTGATCTTTTTGAGACCGGATCTTTAGATGTGATTATAGCAAACCGAGGCAGTAGTTATGGCTTGAATGTACTTAGAAATTGGGGAAACGAAAACTTTGCAAATTTTCGGTTTCCAGAGTGGGCTGTTCCAGAGTGTGCTTTTCTCTGCAAATCAAATCTCGGGTTTAGTGTTGAAATGGACTTCGAAACTACTGTGACTTGTAAGTGTGCGGACGATCTGACTTTAACGCCAAGTTCCGATCCGATTGCAGTTTATAAACCCTTTACGCAAAATCACGAGTCCTGGCAAAGTGTAAACTATGTAACTAGGGGCTGTAGTTTAGATGGGTTTAGTGCTGATAACATTGAAATGGAATGTCAAAACTGCATATGTGCTGAGGGGGATGGTGTTTACACCCCTGAGTTTGTCGAAGTAACCTCTGGTACGTGTAGCTCGAATGGATATACAAACATTGGAATGCGCTCTAAATGCTTCAATGCTGTAGACCAGCTCGGATATGATATGGGAACATTGCCATCGAATTATTTTTCCGACCTTAGTCTTGTTGAAGCAGCTCCACTTGGGTGTTCATACAACGCAAGACCGTATTTTGGCGATGGGTCAGTTGCATGTTCATTAGCACAAAAATGCCTTTGTCAAAGAACTTCTTCATACAAGGAAGTAGCAACTATTTCGTGTGCACTTAGCAACCTGTACGCAATCAAAACACCTCACGAGTGTCTTGCAGCAAGTGTTGAGTTTGATAAAGGAACAAATATTCAGTTTTCAACAACTGGAACAACTTCCTTTAAAGGATGTATTACTAATGCTGGAACAACAACATTTGTGTCTGCAATACCAGCGTTTGTAAGCCATGTATTTACAGAAAATGATAAAGGTGCTCTTACTGGAACGTTGTTGTGTAGAAAACAACCATATAACAATGACGATTATGTGCCATTATTTGACGATACAAACCAGAACGGTGAGGCATGCTCTCAAGTATTTATCACGACTCCGAATGGGGGAACTTATTTTCCAGAAGATTTATCACCAGTTCGATCCCAAGAAGAGTGTGAGAGAGCAGCAGTGTCTCTGGGATTGTCAATAGGTGGTATGAACGCAGTGACATTGGGTGGTTACCCCGATATGACAACTTTTCGAGGTGACTTTTATAATGGATGCAACTACTGGATGAATGGTTATGCAGCATACAGAGACCCAGATTCGAATCCTGGTGTAGATTACTGTACGCATTTCAGACCATGCCTTTGCAAAAGAGAACTCTTTCCAAAGACTAATGAAGTGTTTGATCAATTCCAACTATTGCCATTAGAAAGATACATTGACATCATTGAATCAAAGTATGTATTGATAGACGACGGTGCTTCCTGTGATACTGGGTTCGATACAGTTAGTGGAATTGAGTGTGATACAGCAAAACAATTGTTTGGAGTCACTGTAGATGCTCCAGATTGTGTTCGAATTTGCAAACACGAAGCAACTCAGTGTGAAGGCGACGAGGTGTGCATATGCCGAACAGATACACCTGTAGAAGTTTTCAACTCAAATGAGAGCTGTGTTATATGTGGAGGTGGTGAGGAATTCAATGTAGAAAGCTTTTTCTTCAACGAAAACGGGAATACGCGTTCATGCATACCAACAGCAGATCAGACATGTCTCACGAGCTCTACAGGGTGGACGCAATACAGGATGAATCCAAACTTTGGTGGAAATCAATCTGTGTTTGCCCCTGCTTCTTTTACAGGTTATTGCTCCACATTTGTAGACATTCCCGGAGATTACAATAGTATGATTTTAGATGACGTAATAGATCATTGTCAGCGTCTTTGCAGGTCTTGGGATTATTTTGCTGTTAAGAGAGATTCGTGTAAATGTACTCATGCGTGCACTGAACCGTTCGAAAGCGATTTCTGGCAAACTTTTCAATACCAAAACAAACCAGTTGCATTAACACTGGACAGGGCAGAATTCTTAAGAATTTGGGAAAATCGCGACCCAAATATACAGTGCTTCAAGGATCTAGATCATTCCGAATGGGTCGATTGCGAATGGATTCGTGCATTAAAGCATTTTGCAAGAGGAGCTTCGTACAGAGTTGGAGATTGTCACCACATAGGCCCGGGCGTTGGAGAAGGCGTGGCTTCACAAATCCCATGCAGTGGTCACGGATTTTTGTCTGCAGGCACCTGTGCATGTGACTACGCTGAAAACCTGGATTTAAAAGATACTGGAATTGGCTTAACTTTTGAACTTCCAACGCTTAGACAGACTCCGTTTAGAGGAAGGGGGTGTGAAATGATGTGTCCTGGATATGACTTGAAAAATATGGAAAGTGTATGCAGTGGGCATGGGCGCTGCGAGTCAGACGGCAGGTGTGCTTGTGACCAAGGTTTTGTTGGGTTCAAGTGCCACTTGGCATGTGAGACAGATACAGAGGATTTAACGTGCAGTGGTCACGGAGTATGCAATATTGTTCATCAACCAGTCCGCGAGGATATTCTTGAGTCAATAAAAACATTAAATTGCAACCGTTCTTCACCGGAACTCTTGTTTTTGCAAAGGGATAGGGTTATAAGAACAGACTCTTCTATTTACCACATGTATCTAGAATCATTTGACCTACTTGTTGATATTTATCATCTGAGCGTCAGAACAAGGGTTTCATTTGACGCCGGGACTGGTATAGATTATATAGTAAGAATTGACGAGGACGAGATTCAGAATGATCCAGAAATTACAGTTTGTCGACTTGCTAATTTAGTGAAAACATTTGACGGACACCCACTCAATATAATTGATGACAACGGAAACTTTGTTGTTTATAATTGGACCGGTCAAGATCAAATAACACTCACTGCAGCTGCTGGAACGTATACTTACTATGCTACAGCCAATCCCGAGATGAGAGGTCAACTTATTCTCGAGGATTGTCCCGATAAGGTTACAAGAAACTATACAATTGAAGATTTTTATATCAAAGGGGAAGCGTTAAGACAGCCTTACAACACTGTGAGTGACTACCCTTACATGGCTTGCCAAGATACAATTTCTGTAAAGAGAGAGGAAGCTTTGCATCCCCTCTTAGCAGAAACTACACCTGATGTGTACATAAACTGCGCATTAAAGTCAGGCATGCTTGGCGCTGCATATACAGTTGTGTGCGCAGAATGTGTGTGCTCTTACACGCGAGCAGCGGGTCATTGGACTGGTTACAATTGTAGAACACCAGCTATTGGATATTTAGCAGAAGATGGGAAAACTTCATGCCCTGCAATGGTTGATAAAGTACCGTGCAATGGCAGAGGCTCTTGTAGTTGGGGCTCAGTTGATGGACTTGGATTACAAATTGCAAGTTCGTCAAATTGCTTCTGTGGCGATCCCACATCAAGTAACTATTCAATAATTCCTAGGGATGACTCTGGACAGCTAATGCTTCATGCAGAAAGTTTTGGTACTCCGTTATATATGGACAGAGTTGCTGTGTTCGAAGGTGATACGGATTCTTGTCCAGAAGGTCTTATCTCAGTAACTGAGAATGAATGCAGCGACACAAAAGACGGCAACTTAGTTTCATTTTCTGCAACAATAATAGTTAATCAAGAGTATGAACTAACACCAATAACTTGTGCTGGTTTCGATGCCTACACGAGCACAGATAATATCAACAGGGTGTCTGCTTCTGGAGAATTGGTAATCGAGGGGTCAGACCAAGAAACTAAGTGCGCTGCAGCATGTTTCAGTCACTACAAATTCAAAACAAATGGAAAAAAAGGTGGGGCATTGATGTTTAATTCGTTGAGTGGAAGTTTCGAGGATAATGTTAAGACGTGTGGGTTTACCTGCATGAATCGAAACAAGAATCCGAACGGCATTGATTGGGACGGATTTTCATTATTTGGTTTTTCTGTTAACGAGAAAGGACAGTGTTACTGCGAATCAGATGGTGGAGTTGTAATACTGGATGCTGATTGGCGTTATTACGAATACTCAATTCCTTACACGGAAGTTCCACAAGGTGGTCTCTGTTTACTTAACAAAGACCTTGTTTTTAGTGACGAAGACAATTCAGTTCCTTCGAATCCAGGTCAAACTCCTGCAGAAAGATTAGATATTTGTGCAAGAAAATGTCAATTATATCGCAGTTCGGTTGATGCAGTGGGGTTTAGCTACAAGGAAACAAACTCCAAATGTTATTGTGAGATGACTGGGAGCGATTGTGTTCAACAAAGTGGTCAATTTCGAAGATTTGACTTTACTTTATACAATATATTTGACTTCGAGCAAGACACAGAATGCAAGTGTGGGAGAAGTGGCACGTCTGGTTGTTTTCCATCTTTGATGCTACCCGACGTTTTCCCAGATTTCTTTACTTTAACAGAACCAACTCTTGAATACGAAAATTTTGTATGCCGACGAAATGGAAATTACGTTTGCAAACCTGGAGAATTCGTTTTGAACAACTTCCTTCACAACTGTGCTTGTAGAGATGGATTTACTGGTCCGCTTTGCGAAACTCCCAGAATGATGTGTCTTTTTGGTGGCACAGAAATTGACGGAACACAATGTGATTGTCTTAAGGATGGTGTCCAAGATTCAAATTTAAATCCTAGAGGATGTTGTCCCTATGGGATGTTTTGGCAACAAGAAAGATACTCAAGCTTCACACCACTTGAAGAATTCCGCCCATTGCCTAACAATGTGTTTTACAAAGATGCATTATTGACAGTGTGCAAACCAGCTCCATCAGATTCTATGCAAAGCCCAGGAACAGACACAGAGGAAGACCGGGCGCTAAGACAACAGCGTTACGTGGCTACGACAAAGGATCACGAACTTATTACAAGTGTGCCTTGCGTGGGCGAGACAGAAGTTTCCCTTTTTAAAGCTGTTTTTACCGGAACAAACTCTGCTAATTCGTATATCGGAGATGCCTATTTTTATGCAGACGATGTAACAGGATACTTCTCTTCACACAATGCAAAAATGAGATGTCTAGATTTTTGCACAATAGAAGTTGATTTGACACACAGCGGGGGATATCGTCCAAAACAATTTAATATTCGTCCAGTTTTTAAAGGTGGCGCTCATTCTTCCTCTCAGTTTGATGAAAATCTTATCCGAGGCGAGCCTAACGATCTACAGTTTGTCATGGGGTGTTTTTGTGACACCAGCCACGGTTACATAAATTACAAGGAAGAACAATTGCCTGGAAAGCACCAGCCACACTACAAAATAAGAGACGTAATAAAACCAAGACCTAATGCTGATCTGCGTAGCGACCCAGCAGGTCAACTGTGTCGACATGAACCTGAAGACATTAGTCAGGTGTCTGGGAAAGGAAAATTTGTTTCAGCTCTTAAATACGCAAAAGGACTTCCTGGGTACTCGAACTGCAAAGATAATCAACGTGGCCCTAACGAGGGTGGAGTACCACCAGATGATGCTGAAACCATCTATCACGCATCGCAAACATATGCTTTGCGCCTTAAACCTGGTGACGAAGGCTATTATGCAGATGCACTGCAGGAATGTGGTGTACGATGTGGTAGAAGCGGCTTTGACGCTTTTTGGACAATGGAGGTTCTTGGTCAGGAAACTTGCACGTGCATCGACTCTGTGTTTTCAGTTACAGAAACGACTGCAGATGGTGTCAATCTAACTCCTGCATGGATAGCTGATACAACCGCACATTTTTGTAATGTTTACCAAGAGGACGATAGATTCAGCACGTGCCTTCAAACCTGTTGGATGGGAGGTTACAACACTCTTCAGTGGCACAACATCGCGGTCTACCAAGCATGCTACTGTTGGAATTATGACAGTTGTGTTATGACCAATAGTAACGACCATGAAATCTATACAATTAGATTGCCTCAGATATTTGAGGAAACTTATGTACAAAAAGAAATGAGCATGTTGTTTGCAGGTTTCCAAGGTGCTCGTGTTGGAGATTTCTATGATATAGTCTTTCCACAGGGGCAAGATGACCTTGAATGTTTTCAAACTGAAAATGGTGACATATTGAAGCATGTAGATCCACGCGGTTTTGACGGACTTGCAGACAATGATGGCTTTGTAAATGAGGTAGGAGTGCCGTATACCATGATAAAACAAGATTTGGCTGTCAAATCAGTTGTGAAAGAAGTTCAATTAGCTACTATGAATCTCTGCTATGCATATTGCACACAGGAGAAAAAGAAAAACTCAAGAATTAACAGTTTAGCGTTCGTTCCAACATTCGAGACAAAAAAAATAGTTTACGCAGGTTCTTCGGCAGGCATTAAATTGCCACGATGTTGGGGCCCATGTAGCACCGATGTAGATTGCGAGACAGGCCTTACTTGCCAAACAAGAGATATAGGGCAGGGGCCTGGTATGGTACAAGGGATATTTGGTTGCCAAGAGCCTCAAACCACTTCTTCACAGTTCGATGCTGGTGGAACACTTGGTATGTCTGCAGTGTGTGCAGTTTCTAAAACAGAATATCTTGAAACATTAGATTGCAAATGCATTGAGCATGACGAAGATCACGAGTGCAACCAACGCAAGATAAGAGGCGGTAATAGTCCAACTAAAGGAGAGTGTCTTGATGGGGTTATTCAAGGGTTGCCATTCGGTCCTGATGATCCGTTCTACAACAGTAATAAGATTCAGGAATGCCATGAGCGCTGCATACGTCTAAATCCAGATGTTAAGGCGTTTTACATTAGTCAGGTAGATTACTCGTGTGGTTGTTCTACAGGATACTGTAAGCTTGGCTCTGACCAGAATTACCAAGTATACGACGTTGCTCCTCCATTTGGACCATCTTGCGAGAAAATAGAAGGATACTACCTTGGATTTGATACTGGGCTTTACACTGAGCCTTTTGTGCAGACAAATATGCTAGATTTGAGGCCTCCAAACCCAATAACCTGCAACATTGAATCTTATCTTCACATTGGTGACATTATGGATTCAGGTCAGTGTGAATGTCCAATCTACGATCACGAAATCGTGTATGGTGATACACAAAATTATTTAGATATGGGAAACGCTATGTTTAAACAATCATGGGTTTTTAAGTACATGGATTATCCACAAATGCAAAGGTTAGACATCATTAGCGCATTTGATAAAGTGGCAGGATGTAAACAGGCTTGTGACGATTATCCAGACTGCACTGAAATAGCAGTCGATGCTACACAGCCTAATCAATGTTGGGGTGTTATCACATCACCTTTCTTTTACAACAATATTCCGGTAAGCGATTTCCAATTCCGAAAAATTAGTGACAGAGAATGCAATATAGAACAATATACATCTCTCGGGACGAATCCATTACAATTTGCAACAATAGACGACTGCGTCGACGCATGGGCTACAGATTCAAGTTTACTTATGGAAGAGTATTCTCCAGTAATTAGTTTTGGAGCTACAAGTCCTACAACTACAAATTGCAAGGTTACCTCTGCTTCAAATCATTATAGTAGTTTACAGCAAAATGACGATCATTTCAAACCCGGAAAAAGTGATTGGCTTTGCACACATGATTTGACACCAACGAGTGTTCGAACAATTGATGCTGGTTACGGCGAGACTTCTGGTGTGGTTGAAGGAGTTAAAGTTCCGACGTACTTAATCACTATGGAACCAACTTTTTATATGGATCCTTTTTACAACAGATACAAAAAGCAGCTGCTTAATGAAGAGGTAAATCGATACTGTCCAACTGGAGAAATTGTGGAATACAACGAAACAGAGTCACACGAGGATGCAAACCCACACTACTGCATGCAGCGGTGCAAACAGAAATTAATGCTTACTGACAGCGAGTTTATCCTTTCTAGAGGTGACATTGTTGACGGCAAGTTTTTCTGCTACTGCTCATTAACATTTGATAATACATGTAACTTAAATGGGCCTTCAGCATTTGCGCAGTTTAAAGTGTACAAAAAATCAGGAGCGTACACCTCATCAGAGCGTCTGATGAGTGCACAAGACCCACAGGTTGCCAAAACCACACAGTGTAAATGTCAAGGATATTACATCTCCCATGGAAAAGCAAGATCTTGTCCGGAAAATACATTTAAAAATTCTGGACATTGTACTTCATCGTGCGAAAAATGTCCAATTGGAAGGTTTTCTGAAATAGGCTCTATGCTGTGCTCACAATGCCCGGCTGGTCAAATCCGTATTTCAGGAGCATGTCAGAAATGTGCTGTTGGTCAATTTGCTACTGCTTCCGATACAGAATGTCAAACTTGCCCAATGGGTAGACTAACTACAAAAATTGGAACAAGTGTCTGTGACGGATGTCCATCAGGATGGTTTGACAACGATGCATTTGAGGGAGTTAATTGCAATATGTGCGCAGTTGGGCAGCACACAGACGGACTTACAAGTCTGTCGGCTTGTATCGACTGTCCACGCGGATTCTACAGCGAAGAAACAGGTAAAACCAATTGTGACGCATGTGGAAGTGGGCGTTTTACTACGACAGTTGGAGGAAACACGCATACTGTATGCACTGGTTGTGTGGCGGGAAAACATAATGACAAGACAGGACAAGATTCTTGCAAAGACTGTGGTCGTGGTCAATACACATCACAAACTGCTCGATCTTCCTGCAGTCTTTGTCCGCTTGGACGATATCAAGGTATAATGGGAATGACAGCTTGCACAAATTGCGCTGCAGGGTATTTTACGAACGCGTTGGGACGACCATGGTGTAGTGCTTGCAATGCCGGACAGTACCAACCCTACAGTGGCAAAACCTACTGCACGTTTTGTCTCGCTGGTCGATTTAGTAATCAAGGTTCGAGTTCTTGTCCGATGTGTCCGCATGGTTATTGGACGAACCTAAATACACAAGCTACATGCAAAAACTGCCCTTCAGCAAATCCTGGCGGAGTTTTTGAATACTCTAGTAATTCTTGGAATTATGCTGGTTCTGCTGATAAAATAACTAAAGATGAAAGCTGCGATTCCTATTTCATCTGGGCTGAAAGTAATAAGAATACATATTATACCTCAAAGAACTCTGGCGGGGACTGGAATTTCGACTGCGTCAACTTTATGTCTTTGAATAGAGGTGGAGGTATGCGCACGAGAAGACAATGCTGGACAGGAAAATCAAACAACTGTAACACATTTGCATGTAACGTATGGGGAGATTGTTCTAACATTTGGTTTTCAGCACCAGCAACTGGGCAGTGGCACTGGTGTTATCCAGGCGGAACACTTGCATCTTATGGCTGGTACGGTTGGACACAAATAAACGACGTGTAACTATTTAGGTAGTGAAAATCTTAGAAATGGCTCTTCCGCTCGGCGATTTTAATCATATTTTTATGGATCTAGAATTCGTTGGAGACATCACAAATGGTCCAGAAGCCTGCGAAATCTGGAATATTGGCGCAATTAAGCCTGATGGGTCGATGTTTGACGCGTATATCAACGTGAATACCAATTATCCAACTCACCCGGGGTGCGTGGAACTGACTGAAGAGTACCTTGCTGAGCGTAAAGCGGTGGATTTTTCCACGGCGATGACTCGGTTTATCACTTTTGTTGGACCACAAGCTGTTTTAATTAGCCATAACGCGTTCAGATCGGACAAACCCGTGCTGGAGAGCGAGTGTTTGAGGCACGCCGTAACTATTCCAGCAGGGTGGAAATTCTACGACAGCTTACTCTTTCTGCGGTCGCAGATCCAGTGTCTTTCCTACCGACTAGCCGACGTTTACGAAACTGTGACTGGAAAAAAGTTCCAACAGACACATACTGCGCTAAAGGACGCTATTGGGCTCAAGGAAATCCTGGATATCGTGCCCCCAAATGGTCTCTACACTTACCCCAAGTACTTGGTACCGCTTCAAAACGTTAAGTGGATAGGTGGCGCCTGCGAGAACGCGCTCGTGAACTCTGGGGTCAGAAGCGTAGAAGCCCTAATTTTGCGGTATCAAGAATGGATAAATTTGGACGGGTGCACGATTACTTTGATGAAGCAATTTCTGAGCAGTTATAACTTGCCCTGCGCGGATTTAACGCCGATTGCAACCGAGCTAGTGCAGAATTGGCTTCCAGCGACGCACGGGGGAGGTAAATTAAATTAAAAACGAGACACTATAAGAATGATATATTTTTAAATAAACCAGCTATGCCTTATGTAATGCCACCACAACCAACTCCTAAGCAGCAGGAATACAGAAAGGGGCTTGTTGAGCGTCTAAAACAAAAAGGCATGTTCATAAAAGACCAGAAACATAAGGGAGGCGGAACATACGGACTTTTGGCGCCCCATGGAAAAATGTATATTGGTAAGTCTGTTGAGTACCGCAAACGCATGCAAACTCACAAGAGCGATGCGTATAACAAGAAAAAAAACGGCGAGTGGAAAGAAAACAAGCCTTTGTACAACGCAATAAGGAAGTGGGGCTGGGATCGTTTCGAAAAATTCCTGTTCCAAAAGAACGACGAAAAGCGGGAAGACATTGGCAATATACTGAACGCTCAGGAAATTGCCTTGATTGCAGAATTTGAGACCTTTACCGACAGATCAAAGGGCTACAATTTGACAGCTGGCGGGGAGGGGACCAGCGGGTACAAAATGACACCGGAGCAGCTTGCAGCAAGTACCGCAGCAGCAATTAAAACTTGGGCAGATCCAAGACGGAAAGAAGAACAAAGCAAGAGATCAAGACAAATGTGGGAGGATCCAGAGTACAAACAGAAGACGAGAGCGTTAATAAACGATGCACTGAAACGCCCAGAGGTCAAAGAAAAACACAGTGCATCAGCAAAGGAATTGTGGCAGGATCCAATATATAAAGAAAAGAACATTGCAGCACACAGAAAACCGGTCGTCTCCAAACAACTTATCAGCGGCAAAAAAAGTATAAAAGAATATCAGTTGCTATATCACTCCAGTCGAAAAACGGCTGCAGAAGAACTGGGGATATTATTTTGTATAATTTTCGATGCCGGGTCTATCTCGCGGGTCGTATCCGGTAAGTTTAAACGCCACAGAGGCTTTGGATTTGAGAGATTTACAAATGCGCCGGGGCAGCCCACGCCGGAGCGCCCTATTAAAAGAATGCGAGTTACAAATATCTAAAGATACATATTGAGATTTAACTTATTTTTATCTTTCTTAAAATGCTGATCCATTGCTTTTTCAACATCGGAAAATAGCAACAGCTTGTCCCCCCCGGTCATCCAATGTCTCTCGGCGTAACTGATTTTTGCGCGAAGGGCGAGATTTTCGGTGTCTCCGCCCGAGTATTTGAACTCTTTCTTACGAAACAACTCCACCGCGGACTCCTCGACACTCCAGCCGAATTTTTTTAGCTGGATTTTAAAGATGTCAAAAATTTGCTCAGCAGAGTACTTGCCAATGTGAAAATTCCACGCTACACGTCTGCGCAAGCCCGGCTGAGCGAGAAATAGCTTCTCCATATCTTCTTTATACCCGGCAAAAATTACAACAGTGTCAGGATTTTCACTTAGAAAATTGTTGATTTCCGTAAGCGCTTCGAGCCCGTATGAGTCGTTATCCCCGTTTATCAAACTGTATGCTTCATCTATAAACAAACACCCACCTTTGTGCTTGTACAACGCCTTCCTTGTCTTTGTGGCGGTTTGTCCCATAAATTGTGCGCAGAAATGTGATCTTGTGAGGACACTGAACCCCGAACCCTCAGAAAACACACTTAGTGAGCTCCACAACTTAAAGAGAACCTTTGCTAAGCTCGTTTTGCCGCACCCGGGCTCTCCTGTGATGCAACAATTCAGATAATGATCGTCTGACTTGCCATCGTTCACAAGCAAGAACTTTAGCATCCCCATTACCTGTTTTTTCACATCTGGCATGCCCACAAGAGCCTCAAGAGCCTCTAGGCGTTTGTCCAGCCTGCCAAACCGATTTTTGAAACGTTTCGCGTGACGCAAAACGCTATCCGATCGTTCCCGTTTTCGCTTCCCTTGCATTTGACATACACAAATTCGGTCTTATACTTTTATAACTTTAGCCCAATGTCAAAGGTTTTGCTCACATCCTCAACGTGCCTGTCCTTGTTAGATTCAACCACTTCGTGTATATTAAAACTGTGATCCTCTAGAAAATTTGACTCCTGAACATGTCTAAAACGAAGTGGGCTAATACTTGGTCTTGGCAGCCGCGTGGAAACAGGGATGAGCGGGTGAATCTTTTTACAAGATTTTTTAACTTGGATCATTTTTAAAAAAAAGGGATCTATTTATAATCCTAACATTTCGATACCGCTTGTTCTACGGAATACAAATTTACTGGAACTTCTTCTGCGGTAAGAAAATGGATCTGTTCGTTTTTCTGCATGATCCCTTCGTGTAACTCCTGAAAGTTCGCGTCTTCGTGGAGCGAAACCGCAAGAGTACTATGATTGAGTACCTCTTGCGGGTCTTCACTCGTACTAGCTATACTGTAATGATAGTGCGCTTTCAGTTTTGCCGCATACGCAGGGTTTGCCCCGCGTTTCCACACCGCGTTAGAGAGTTCACAGAGCTGGTATGCCATCTTACAGACCGCCGGAGTTGTTTTCATCATGTGCATATTATATAGAGCTGTCGCGCGCGTCCTAAAGAGCAACGCAAGCGCGTGCTCTTTCTGTAATTCTGGCATCCCACGGACGTAGGGGGTCTTCACGAAGTCCGCCTGGAGCATCTGCTTACAGAGAACGACCGCCCGGGTAAGCAACTGATGGGCCTTCTTGTATTCACACGCGTCAAACGCGGTTTTCGCCTCCTTCATGAGCATTTTGTGAAGCGTATGTTTTATGCGAAATTGTTCGAAAAGCCAACTGGACGAATTCCGATCGTTCCACTCAAATAAAGGCTGTTTTTTAAGTGTAGGTGTCTTAGTTTCTTTCAAAATATCTAGCATCTCATTGAACTTTATCAAGTAGTGCTCCATCTGGGCAACGCTTTCAATAGAATTCTCGTAACATTCACTCAACTCAATTGCCCGGTCTCTTTCAATATTTAAAATGTGCTCGTACAACATTTTTTAGCAGCACATCTTGTTAAATACACTGCTGAAAAATCGAATATAAAGGTAAGCGACATCCGCATAAATGATTTGGCTCCTCTTCATGTTGCTCCAAGGAGCAAACGCCAATTGTTCTTCTGACCCGTGTCTAAACGGAGCTACATGTACTGATCGTGAAAATTCATATGAATGCACATGCCTACTAGGATATAATGGTACAAAGTGCCAAAACGCCTACCAAGTAGACTTCTGCGGTACTACACACGGCGATAATCTCCACAACTGTCCTGAAAACTCTTACTGCGAAGACTATGTGGCGGCACTCGGTCAGCATTCCTGGGGAACTTTTGCGTGCAGAGCGAATGACGGGTATGGCTGCGTTGGTGCAGACTGTGCATATGTAGACCAGTGTCAGTACGTTGGTACAGAGCCCTTTGACCAACAAGACTGTGCATTTCAGTCTGAGCTACTCACGCAATGCTATCTGCAGTATAGTTTAACAGATACGTTTCTTCAGAAGGGCAATAACCCAGGATTTCAGTATAATGCGTGGAAAACAGGGTGTGAGTATGCAGATCTTGGTTTAGCGTGGGAAACAAATACATCTTGTTGCACTTCGTCACCAATTACATGCCATTCAAGTGCGTGCGGTGGTGGCGGATGCTGTGACGCAGCAAACAAAATAGGTCGTGTTGCTCACGAAGAGTACTGGCTCCCTATAGACTGTAACGGAACTGAGTTTGGGAATCTTGTGAACGACACCTGTGGTGTATGTGGTGGCGATAATTCAACTTGTGCTGACTGCGACGGCGTACCCTACGGAAATATGACCTATGGTCCCTGTGGACACTGTGGAGGCGACGGCAGTAGCTGTGCAGACCAGTGCGGTGTGCCTAACGGGTTCAACGAGTGCCTTGACTGCGACGGGGTTCCATTTGGAAACCTCACTATTGACGCATGTGGACACTGTGGAGGCGACAGCAGCAGCTGTGCAGACCAGTGCGGTGTGCCTAACGGGTTCAACGAGTGCCTTGACTGCGCTAACGTCCCATTTGGGAATCTGACCATAGACGGATGTGGACATTGCGGAGGAGACAACAGCTCATGCACAGACCGCTGTGGGGTACTTAACGGGTTTGACGACTGTCTCGACTGTGCAGGGACTCCCTTTGGAACCCTAGTCAAAGATGATTGTGATATATGTGGAGGCAACAACACCTGCGTTATTGTAAATTACGGATTTTCCCAAGTGGAAGCCTGTAAGGGAACAAATGTTAGGGTTGTTTGGCAAGACTACCATAATATAAGGGAGACGCCCTCAGCAGGGTGCAGTGGTGATTTAGGTATTGTCACGGGGTACTACAGTGAACCAGAGGAGATCACGTTTAAAAACGACCTACTCAGTGCTGCTCCAGGTGAAACTAGGTACTTTAAATGCGATCTGCACTGCGGGGTCAACACAGCCCGATTCGAAGTCAGCTGTCCAGCCCCTGCACCTGTACCAGCTCCTGCCCCTGCACCTGTACCAGCTCCTGCCCCGGCACCTGTACCAGCTCCTGCCCCCGCACCTGTACCAGCTCCTGCCCCGGCACCTGTACC
>Ga0206125_10000656_pt1 | contig 43496 bp, 40 predicted proteins | sample Helgoland_Spring_4_FD_148598 | JGI IMG/M metagenome (GOLD analysis project Ga0206125, IMG submission 148598) | Pelagic subsurface seawater microbial communities from Kabeltonne, Helgoland, North Sea - Helgoland_Spring_Bloom_20160331_1 | ecosystem: Environmental > Aquatic > Marine > Epipelagic ... | reverse complement strand
TTATTTGTAGTTTATTTGTCTTTATTTCATTTTATGTCTTTATAATAAAAATGATGTTATATCATTAATTTTTAATGATTTAGGTGTTTTTGAGATTAAATGAAATAAAGTAATTTCTTCCTGGAGGCACCACCAAAAACCCACTCATTGAGTGGGTTTTTTTTTGGATTTACTTTTACCTCTCAGGTAATTAATGCAAAACAGCTTTGACAGTTGATATGTATAAATTTGAATAATTATCTTATATTGTGGTACATAAATGATACAAACAATATAGTGGAGGGAATTCTTAAATGTGCAGTTGAGAAAAAATTTGGGCTTAAAATCTTAAACAGAGGTGATTGCGAAAAACTATCTGAAGTCATACAGGAGCAAACAAGCAAAAGTGTAAGTTACAACACCCTAAGACGTATGTATGGCTTTGCAAAACAGGTAAAAACACGCAAAGACACCCTTGATATATTAAGCCAATTTGTTGGCTATAGATCTTATTACCATTTTGCAAATGCAGCCCCCTATGAAATAAGTTGGGAAAGCCGCTTGCATTTATATGAGCACAAAAGTAATAAAGATATAAAATCACTTCTTTTATTTTTAGAGCAAAAATCACAAAGAGGTGAGGACATTACTCTTCCTGTAATTAATCTAATACGAGAATTTTTATTGGCAAAAAGAATACAAGAATTAAATACGTTGTTTGCCTCAGATGTGCTAAAAAACAACATTGTCACCTACAAACAAAAATTAATTATTGGAAACTCTGCCGGTATATTACTGCGTGACATAAAATTTAATCGAAAAGAAATCAATCTACTTTGCGACACCCAATTTTTTCGGGCAACTATTTTTGAAATATTTGTAGACTACTCTTTTTTAAATGGTTTTTATGCGGTGTTTTTAAAGTATTTCAGTGAAAAGCAAAACTATAAAAACAAACTTTTTGTAAGCTGTTTATTAAATCTTAAAAACTTCCTAAACAATAAAAAAATTAAGCCCATCCAAATAAGTGACGCTATACTTACAGAATTGCATCCCATACTCATTGGGAGGTACTTTTCAAATTTTTTGCTTGCAGAAAATAAGCAAGCTAACTTTTTTGACATCAAAAAAACAGCAAATTATAACACTATTTTATCACCCATACATGAAATGTATTATGAACCAATGGTGGTAGCAATGCTAACAAACAATTTAAAGGTACAATCTTGGATTGTTGAACAAGTAGAAAAGCATCTAAGTCAAAAAGCCTATCCAGAACCTCATTATATGGAAACCTATCATTTAATGAAAACCTTTTATTTGACTCAAACAGGTGCTTTAAAGGAGTCGAAGCATCTATTTGAAAAAATAAACATCGATAATTTTATTTTAAGTTATAAAACCTTTCTTCTTTTTTTCTACTATGCAACGGGTTATAAATTATACCAAACCCAAGAGTTACAGCAGCTGATGAGAAAGCACCTTACAAAGAATCCATACAACTATTTGAGTCAATTTTACCACAAGCATATGGTGGGTGAATAATTTTCAAGAAAGTGTCAAAAAATGACAACACAATGCAGGGCATCCTACTTTTGCATACATACTATTGCTTATATTTACTATTTAAAATCAAACAAGTGTGACTGCTTTGGTGGCACCAACATAAAACCAATTATGGCAAATAATTATTACGACCCTAAAGACCTAAGAAATTTTGGAAAAATAACACAGTGGAGCGAAGAACTAGGCAACAAGTTTTTTGATTATTATGGCAAAGTCTTTGAAGAGGGAGCCTTAACAGCCCGCGAAAAATCATTGATTGCCCTGGCGGTATCACATACAGAACAATGCCCATATTGTATAGATGCCTACACCAAAGACTCCCTTGAGCGGGGTGTAACCAAAGAACAAATGATGGAAGCCATTCACGTAGGAGCCGCCATAAAAAGCGGTGCTACTCTTGTGCATGGTACCATGATGATGAGCAAAGTAAATAAGTTAGAAATGTAGCCTTGTAGATAGGTAAAAGAACCTAACAGATAAATTTCAAACATAGTTTAAAAAAACAATGGCTTTCAAACAAAGCAATTACTATGGCAAAATTAAAACAACAATCACTTCGCAAAAGAGAAAACCAATTGGCTAGTTCAAACCGCCAATTAGAGATTTTAAATGGAGGTATTTTCAAAAATGGAGAGCTACCTACTTTTGCAAAAAAAATAAGGCAAACCAACCAGTTCCCGCTTCGGCCAAAAAAGCTGGAAATACTTCAAATAAATGTTGGTTATATGTGTAACCAAGTATGTAAGCACTGTCATGTAGATGCAGGCCCAGACAGAAAAGAAATTATGACCTGGCAGACCATGCAGAAGTGTCTTGAGGTCATAAAAAACACAGGAGCTCACACCCTAGACCTAACAGGAGGTGCTCCTGAGATGAACCCTAACTTTAGACGTTTTGTAGAGAAGGCGAGTGAGGCTGGTATTAAAGATTTTATTGTCAGAAGTAATCTGACCATCATAAGGGCAAATAAAAAATACCATGATCTCCCTCAATTCTTTAAAAAATACAATATTCATGTAGTAAGCTCAATGCCTCACTGGACCAGAGGCAAAACAGACAACCAACGCGGAGAGGGTGTATTTGATATGTCTATAAAAGCTCTTGAACAGTTAAATGCAGTAGGCTATGGTATGCCTGGCAGTAGTTTAAAATTAGACTTAGTGTACAATCCAAACGGGGCATACCTCCCAGGTGATCAAGCAAGCATGGAAAAAGAATTTAAAAGCGCCCTTCTAGAAGATTTTAATATTCAGTTTCATCATCTTTTTGCAATTACAAATCTCCCAATTTCTAGATTTTTAGACTATCTCATTGCCAGTGAAAATTATGAAGAGTATATGTACCAACTTGTGGAGGCATACAATCCCGCTGCGGTTCAAAACGTAATGTGTACCAATACCATCTCCATTTCTTGGGACGGGTATTTGTATGACTGTGATTTCAATCAAATGCTTGACCTTAAACTTGCCAGTAAAATAACCCATATAAACCAGTATAATGAATCTATTTTAAGCAATAGAAATATTGTTATTTCTCAGCATTGTTTTGGCTGTACCGCAGGAGCGGGGAGCAGCTGCCAGGGAGTAGTTACAACTTAAAAAACATGAAAATACTTTGTTACATAGCATTATTTTTGGGGGCAACCACGGGCCTAGCACAACAAACAATACAGGAGGTTTTATTAAAATATAACAAACAAAGTATTCCTTATATCTACCCTGAAATGCTTGCAGATATCCAAAAAGATTCCACAATAGTGCTGCTTGATACAAGGGAGATAAAAGAGTACCAAGTAAGCCATATTAAAGGTGCATTGTATGTAGGATATGAGAATTTTAATTTGCAAAAAGTTTCAAAAACCATTAAAAATAAAGAGGCTCAAATTATAGTGTATTGCTCTTTAGGGGTTAGAAGTGAGGATATAGCAGAGATACTTCAAAAGGCAGGTTACACAAATATCCAGAACCTACACGGGGGTATCTTTGATTGGAAAAACAATAATCTGCCTCTTGTTAACGCAAAACAAAAACAGACAGATAGCGTACATGTGTATTCAAAAAAATGGGGTAAATGGCTTACCAAAGGTATTAAGGTAACAAACTAAAAATTAGATATTCCAACGTACTATGGCAATTTTAGGAGTTAAAAATAATGTTGAAAATCTGGAATCAGAACAGGAGTTTTATCTTCCGGTTTCAAAAAAGGCGCTTATCGTTTTTACAAGAAATCCAGAATTGGGCAGATGTAAAACACGTCTTGCAGCTACAATTGGAGACCAAAGTGCCCTTGATGTATATCGGTTTTTATTAGACCACACAGTAAAAATTACAAGCCACCTTTCTGCAGATGTGTACGTGTACTACTCAGAGAAAATCAGAGAAATTGATATTTGGAACACTTCTGTTTTTAGAAAAAAACAGCAACAAGGCCTTGATCTCGGCGCAAAAATGCAACACGCATTTACAGAGGTATTTGGTATGGGATATCAAAAGGCAATTATAATTGGTAGTGATATGTATGACATTAGTACCCAAGATTTAGAAGATGCTTTTCTAACACTTGAAAAAAACAATTTTGTAGTAGGACCTGCACAAGACGGAGGCTATTATCTTTTGGGTATGAAACAATTAAAAACTTCTCTATTTAAAAATAAAAAATGGGGTACTTCTACAGTTTTAAGTGACACACTAAAAAACTTAACCCTAGAGAAAGTGAGTATATTACCAGAGAAAAATGATGTAGATTACTTTGAAGATATTAAAGACATCAAAGTGTTTGAAAAATTCTTCAACCACTTGAAAGACTAAGCTTTTTAAATCCGTATTTTTGAGGTGAGAGTCTTGCAAATAGTTTTAAACTTAACATCTGCTCACCCAAGACAATAAGATACCACCAAATATTGTTCTATTAAGTGGTTTATAACTCCAAAAAAAATAGGTATAAATATGACAAAGTACATTGAAGAAGCTGTAACATTTTTACAAAACAGAGGGTTTGGTACTCCTGATATAGGCATTATTTTGGGTACTGGTCTAGGAAAAATAATTGACCTTGTAGCCATAGAGGCAGAGATGAGCTATAACCACATACCAAATTTTCCAACTGCAACAGTTGAGTTTCATAAAGGAAAATTAATTTTTGGTGAATTAGCAGGAAAAAAAGTAGTGATAATGCAGGGCCGCTTTCACCTCTATGAAGGGTATTCGCTTTTGGATGTCACCTTTCCTGTTCGGGTCATGAAAGGCCTTGGGATTTTAAGATTATTTGTAAGTAATGCCTCTGGGGCAATAAATTTGAACTTTAAAAAGGGAGAAATAATGCTTATTGATGATCACATTAATTTGCAAGGTGGTTCTCCGTTAGCCTTTAAGGGTGTGGAAAAACTGGGAGAACGTTTTGTAGACTTAAACCAACCCTATGATGGTGTGATGAATGCTAAGATAGAAGAAATTGCAGCTGCACATGGCATCAACCTGCACAAGGGTGTCTATGCCAGTGTAGTAGGACCTCAACTAGAAACCAGAGCAGAATATAGATACCTTAAAATCATAGGCGCAGATGCGGTAGGAATGAGTACCGTACCAGAAATTATTGTTGCCAATCATTTGCAAATACCTGTTGTAGCTCTATCTGTCTTAACAGATGAGTGTGATCCAGATAATTTAAAACCTGTTGACATTACAGATATAATAGCCCAGGCAGAGAATGCAGAACCGGCAATGATTACACTCTTTACAGAACTTATACAATCGCTTTAGAAAATAGAAAATGAGCTACCTAGATACCACCCATGATGTTTACAAACAAGCAGCAATTACTCCAGATGTTGGGCTTTGCTGTACCACAAATCCCATTTGGGAACTCCCAGGATTAAAGATTCCTAAAATAATGCAAGAAATGAACTATGGCTGCGGAAGCACCGTACATGCTAGAGATTTATCAAATAATCCCAAAATGCTATATGTGGGAGTTGGAGGCGGCATGGAATTATTACAATTTTCTTACTTTAATCGCCAAAAAGGCGGTGTTATTGGAGTTGATGTTGTAGAGGAAATGTTAGAGGCTTCTGCAGCAAATTTTAAAATTGCTGAAGCACAAAATCCTTGGTTTAAATCTGAGTTTATATCCCTTAAAAAGGGAGATGCATTGCATCTCCCCGTTGATGACAATAGCATTGATGTAGCTGCACAAAACTGTTTATTTAACATCTTTAAAGCTGAAGATTTAAAGCGCGCCATACAAGAAATGTACCGCGTATTAACCCCTCACGGGAAACTAGTGATGAGTGACCCAACTTGTGAGCAGCAAATGAATGATACCCTTAGAAATGACGAGCGCCTTCGCGCCCTTTGCCTGAGCGGTAGCCTGCCAATAAAAGACTATGTAAAGGCTTTAACTGATGTTGGATTTGGAACCATTGAAATTAGAGCAAGAAAACCCTACAGGATTCTAGATCCTAAAAATTATCCAACCAAAGAACTGATCTATATAGAATCTATTGAGGTTGCCGCCATTAAAGATCCTATGCCAGAAGATGGGCCTTGTATTTTTACAGGTAAAGCTGCTATTTATTATGGATCAGAAGATTTCTTTGATGATCACAAAGGACATATATTACTAAAAAATCAACCCTTAGCCATTTGTGATAAAACTGCAAAAGCGCTGAAGGCATTACATAGAGATGATATCTATTTTAGTGAATCTACTTATCATTATGATGGGGGCGGTTGCTGTTAATACAAATCAAAGAGAATGAAAAACTACTTATACATAATACTATTTACCTTAGCTGCTTTTGCTTGTGTTCAAATGGTACATACCAATGCATTAAAAAATCAAGAAGGCATACCCTCTTTACTTTTTGAAACAAAAACCGTAAAAGACTCAATATACAAACAGAGGTTTGATCATTCAGGGTTTGATGCCTTGCTTCAAAAAAATGTGAGCCCTCAAGGAAAGGTAAACTACAAAGCATTTAAAAAAGATCGAACCGTGCTCCGCATGTACCTGTTTGCACTGGGTAAATATACCCCAAACAAAATGTGGAGCAAGCAAGAAAAATTAGCTTACTGGATCAATGCATATAACGCAATGACTATTGATTTAATTATCAGAAACCAGCCCCTTAATTCTATAAAAGATATCGATGATCCGTGGAAACAGTCATTATGGAAACTCGGTGGTCTTATGTACAGCCTAGATAAAATAGAGCATCAAATTTTAAGAAAAATGGGGGACCCAAGGATTCATTTTGCTATAAACTGTGCTTCTTATTCATGTCCAACGCTCCTAAATGAGGCCTACACTGCGGCAAAAATAGAAGGTCAACTAAAAAGTGCAGCAAGAAGATTTATAAATGACACTCAGAGAAATACAATCACTTCAAAGGCCATCACAATCTCAAAAATATTTAAATGGTTCTCTAGAGATTTCAAGAAAAAACAAACCTTGATTGATTTTCTTAACACCTATGCAGATAGTACCATAAATAAAAATGCAACCATAAACTACATGGACTACAACTGGCAATTAAATAACTAAAATCCTTATGCCACAAGCTGCAAACAGTATTAGTATTATCATACCTACTTTAAATGAAGCTTCTAATATTAATAGGCTCTTAGCCCATCTTATTGAAAAGTCTGCAGGGGGGCACATTTCAGAGATAATTGTTGTAGATGGCCATAGCCAAGACAATACACCAGCGCTAGTCAAAGAATTTTCTAAAACTTCAGCTATTACCGTACAACTCATTCACTCAGAGAGAGGACGGGCCAAACAAATGAATACTGGTGCAAAAGCAAGTTTAAGTAGTATTTTATATTTTTTACATGCAGATTCTTTACCGCCCAAAAATTTTGACAGCCTTATTATATCAGAAATTAAAAAACAACAGCTTGCAGGTTGTTTTAAAATGAAATTTGACAGCAACCATTGGTGGTTATCCCTTGTGAGTTGGGCAACGCGTTTTAATTGGAGTATTTGCCGAGGAGGAGACCAAAGTCTATTTATAAGCAAAGAACTTTTTAATGAAATAGGAGGTTTTAACCAAGAGTATACCATCTATGAAGATCAAATACTAACCAACCAACTCTACAAACGAAAGCAATTTGTTGTCATCCAACACTGGATTGTTACCTCTGCAAGATTGTATCAAAAAAAAGGAGTTTGGAGGGTGCAATATCATTTTTTGATGATATACCTTAAAAAATGGTTGGGAGGGTCTGCAGAGGAGATTTTCACATATTATAAAAAACATATTTAGTAACTTTGAATACTAACAAACAAAATATGAGTTCTGAAAAAAATCCAAACCTTCTTAAATGGAGTTTAAAATATTCTATTAGTGCTGCAATTACTGGTATTTTATGCTGTGTAGCCCCGGCCATACTCTTTATGTTTGGTCTAATGAGTGGTGTATATGCTATATCTTTCGCAGATTTTTTTTACAATGAAGATGGAAGTTCTGGAGCAGGAGCCTGGGTATTAAAAGCAATCGCACTATCTATAGGACTCTATGGTGTGTATGCCTTCAGAAAAAAACAAAATCAGTGCGCCATTGATCCAAAAAGAAAACGTAAAAATTTAATCTTACTTATTGTTATTACCCTTTTATTAGGTGTTGGCCTTTTCTCATCTTTTGAAAAATGGTCTTCCTGGTATTTTGACAAGCATATTGTACCAGCCCAACAAAAAGAACTCAATATTTCTATAAAAGACAATTGAATACTACAGTCAGGGTTATCATTCCAGCCTACAATGAAGAAAACGCTATAGCCAAAGTCATACAGGATATCCCTCCAATTGTTGACCAAATTATAGTAGTTAACAACCATTCCACAGACAATACATACAACGTTGCTAAAGCTGCTGGAGCGACTGTTATCAATGAACTTAAAAGAGGCTATGGCTATGCCTGCCTTAGTGGTATGAGTTATATCTCATCACAAGAAACCAAACCCGACATTATTGTTTTTTTGGATGGTGACTACAGTGATTATCCCCAGCAGTTATCGCAGCTCATAGCCCCAATTATAGAAAAAGATATAGACCTGGTTATAGGAGCTAGAGTAAAAGCTTTAAGGGAGAGAGGTGCCATGACCTACCCTCAAAAATTTGGCAACTGGCTGGCTACCTTTTTAATGAAATTATTTTTTGGTGCGCGCTTTACAGATCTTGGCCCTTTTAGGGCCATAAAATACCCCAAATTACTCGCTTTACATATGGAAGATAAAACCTACGGCTGGACCGTAGAGATGCAATTAAAAGCTGTAAAACAAAAATACAGCTATGTTGAGGTACCTATGAATTACCGCAACAGAATTGGTGTCTCGAAAGTGTCTGGAACCCTAAAAGGAACTATCTTTGCTGGCATTAAAATCTTAAGTTGGATTTTTAAATACTCACTAAAAAAATGATACTGCAAACCATTATCATGGTTATTTACACCAGCTCGCTACTGCTCATACTTATGTATGCTATAGCGCAGTTAAACCTACTTATAAATTATTTGGGAGCCAGAAAAAAAACTACACAAGGTCCTGTTTTTGATTTTGAAAACCCTGAAGAAATTCCTGTGGTCACTATCCAACTTCCGGTGTATAATGAGATGTATGTAATGCAGCGGCTACTTGATAACATATCAAAAATAGACTACCCAAGAGAGAAACTTGAAATACAAGTGCTGGATGATTCTACAGATCAATCACTTAAAACTACCGCCATACAAATAAAGCAGCTACAGGCTACAGGGCTTGATATAAAACATATTACCCGCAAAAATAGAGCTGGTTTTAAAGCAGGCGCATTAAAACAAGCATTGGAAATAGCAAAAGGAGAATACATCGCCATTTTTGATGCAGATTTTCTACCTCAACAAAGCTGGCTATATAATACCATACCCTATTTTAAAGATACAGAAATTGGGGTGGTACAAACTCGCTGGGGGCATATTAATAAAAATTACTCGCTACTTACAAAAGTGCAAGCCTTTGCTCTTGATGCGCACTTTACTCTAGAGCAAGTGGGAAGAAACAGCAAAGGACATTTTATCAATTTTAATGGAACAGCAGGCGTCTGGAGACGTACCTGTATATTGGATGCTGGAAACTGGGAAGGAGACACCCTAACAGAAGATCTGGATCTAAGTTACAGAGCCCAGTTAAAAAATTGGAAATTTAAATACTTAGAAGAGGTAGAAACACCCGCAGAATTACCCGTTGTTATAAGCGCTGCTCGCTCACAACAATTTAGGTGGAATAAAGGAGGCGCAGAGAATTATCAAAAAATGTCTAGACGTGTCTTAAAAAGCACCAATGTTCCCTTAAAAACTAAAATACATAGTTTGCTTCATTTACTGAATAGCACGATGTTTTTAAACATCTTTTTGGTCGCTATTTTAAGTATTCCTATGTTGTATATTAAAAATGAATATGAGCATTTAAAAGGCTATTTCATTGTCATGAGTTTCTTTGTGGTAAGTACCCTTATTTTCTTTGTTTGTTATTGGCACACCTATAAATCTATCAATGGTGGAGGATTCAAACAGTTTGTAAAATATACCGGAATGTTTTTTGCTTTTTTCTCTGTAGCCATGGGATTTTCTCTGCACAATACCATAGCAGTTATTGAGGGCCATGTTGGTAAAAAAAGTGATTTTGTACGAACTCCAAAATTTAACATTAACACCCTAAAAGATAAGTGGAGAGGAAATAAATACCTAAACAAAAACATATCGGTACATGTTATTTTTGAAGGTGTGTTAATGACCTACTTCGGTTTTGGCATGTACTCAGCTTTTGTGGTGGGTGACCAAGGTGGTGATTTTGGATTGTTTCCATTTCACCTAATGCTGTGTTTGGGTTTTGGCTATGTTTTCTTTAAAAGTATAACAAGCAACACTTAAGTTAGGATGTATTAAAACGTTACCTCTCGCTCTATTATTTCCCCATTTCTATTGATTGTAACTGTGGTGGTTGCCCCTTCTTCAAAACTTGCCAAGGCTTTCATGTAAGACATCATGTCTGGGGTATCAATGGTGCCCAGTTTTACAACAATATCACCGCGTTGCAGACTGGCTTTTTGAGCGGGTTTGCCTTCACTCACTCCATCAATACGCATCCCCTGGCCGTTAAATAAATAATCTGGCACAACACCCAATGCCACTTTAAACATGGGCACCTCTTCACTTTCGTTTTTAGTCTTTTTAAAGACCAGTTGCCCTGCATCATCCAAATCTGTAACAATATTTAGAATATAGTTTGAAATACGCTCCATACCTTCATAGTTTAGCTTCTCTGGGTCATCACCTGGCTTGTGGTAATCTGCGTGTTGTCCTGTGAAAAAATGTAACACAGGGATATCAGCTAAATAAAAAGAAGTGTGGTCACTGGGGCCAACACCACTTTGATGCTCATTAATTGTTAAACCCTGGTCGTTGTTGGCAAACAAGGTTTGTTTAAAAAGTGAAGAAGTACCCACACCATATACTGCAAGAGTCTGTTCTTTATTGAGCCTACCTACCATATCCATGTTTATCATGTAGCTAACCTTTTTGGTGTCAATGGTTGGTGTTTTTACAAAATAATTAGATCCAAGCAGGCCCATTTCTTCACCAGAAAATGCCATAAACAGATAGTTATTTTTGGTTATTGTAGGAGATTGATTTTTCAAGGTATTGGCTAAAGCTAGTAGTATAGCAACACCACTTGCATTGTCATCTGCACCGTTGTGGATAGCGGGTTTTTCTCTATCTAAAGAGCTCTCACCACCCATACCTAAATGATCATAATGGGCGCCAATAATTACGGTAGTTGATGCATTGTTGTCTATATATCCAATGACATTGGTACCCGTAACAGAACCATCTTCTTGAATGTTTGTAAATTCTGACTGCTCATGAGGATTTGTACTTGGGGTAAATGAAAAGGTTTGAGTAAAGTTTCCTTCACTTCCCTTTGGAGTCAATCCAATGGCAGAAAAACGTTCTGTAATATATGCTGCAGCAAGCAACTCTCCAGGGGTGCCTGTTTGCCTACCTCCCATTTGATCTGCAGCCAAAACAGCCACATCTTGTTTCATGGTTACTTTTTTAATTGGAGTTTGCTGGCAAGAAACCACAAAGAGCACCATCAATCCTATTATAACTAAACGCATATCCTTATTTTTGTACAAAATTACTGAAATATGAGATACCTAACTACCCTAGCCATTTTTTGTTTTCTACTTTCTTGTAAAAACAACACCCAAGAAAAAACAGAAGTCTTAACACAGACTACCACAATAGTAAACAAAAAGCTAAGCCTAACAGGTGGTGTTCGGGAAACAGTGTTAGACCCCATAACACAAGACACGCTTATATATCCAGAAGAAATTCATCTTAAAAACATACGTCAAGTAACCTTTGGTGGAGATAACGCAGAAGCCTATTGGAGCTTTGATGACAAACAATTGGTTTTTCAATCTAATTTTAAAGATTGGGATGTAGCATGTGACCAAATGTTTTTAATGGATGCAACCCAAACATTTAAAGATACCAAACCTCCAATGATCTCAACTGGTATGGGAAGAACTACCTGCGCTTATTTCTTACCAGACAATAAACATTATGTCTATGGAAGCACCCACCTTGTTGATGAAAATTGTCCAGAGGTCCCGCTCAGAAAAAATGGAAATTATGTGTGGCCAGTGTATGATAGCTTTGACATTTTTGTGGCAGATTTACAAGGTAATATCACAGCACAGCTAACCACAGAGCCTGGTTATGACGCAGAGGCCACGGTGTCTCCGATGGGAGATAAAATTGTATTTACCTCAACCCGTAGTGGTGATCTTGAACTCTATACCATGAATATTGATGGTAGCGATGTAAAGCAAATCACCGATGAATTGGGTTATGATGGAGGGGCATTTTTCTCGCCAGATGGAACTAAATTAATATTTAGATCTTCACGACCCAAAACTCCCTCTGAAATTAAAAAATACAAAGACCTTCTGGCAGAAGGGCTTGTAGAGCCTGTAGACATGGAATTATATATTTGTGATGCAGATGGTAGTAATTTAAAACAACTCACCAATTTAGGTAATGCGAACTGGAGTCCGTTTTTTCATCCCAGTGGAAAGAAAATTTTATTTAGTAGCAACCACGAGGCAGAACGAGGCTTCCCTTTTAACTTGTATTTAATAGATTTAGACGGCAAAAACTTAGAGCGTGTGACTCATGGAGAAACATTTGATGCCTTTCCTGTTTTTAGCAATGATGGTAGATATTTAGCTTTCTCTTCTAATAGAAACAATGGAGGCGGCAGAGATACCAACCTATTTATTGCACAGTGGCAAGATTAATAAAAGTCACTATTGGGCCTAATGTAATTCAATACAAATAATCAAACATCTACTCCCATACAAACCGCTTCTAATCCCTGGTATTGGGAGCATTTTTCTGTATTTTGTGTTTGGTTATTTTCTAGAGCGAAGTGATTTTTTAAACCTACTACTTTTATACACTGGGCTGTTTTATGGAGCTTGGAGAATCATTGAATTTACAAAATTCAACTTTTGGATATGGGCACTCCTTGGCATTACAGTAAGAGTGTTATTTTTGACTGCCATCCCAAACCTTTCTCAAGACTTTTATCGATTTATTTGGGACGGGAGACTCCTTATTTTGGGTATAAATCCCTATGTGTTCACACCAGGGCAACTAGCAAACGGCTCTCAAATAGCCCAAGATTTAATTTCTTTAGATACAATCCCAAATGCCAAGGCTCTTATTCAAGGTATGGGGAATCTTAATGCGAGCCACTACAGTAACTACCCGCCAATAAATCAATTGTGTTTTGCCTTAGCAGCCCTGTTTGCAAAAAACTCAATCCTTGGATCTGTAATTGGGCTGCGCATACTTATTATTGGGGCAGATATAGGCATATTATATTTCGGTAAAAAGCTACTAGAGAGGCTCAAGATGCCTGTAAAAAATATCTTTTGGTATTTCTTAAACCCGTTTATTGTCATAGAACTAACTGGAAACTTGCACTTTGAAGCAGTAATGCTCTTTTTTGTTATTTGGTCATTATATCTGCTAGATACAAAAAGATGGGTGCTGGCGGCAATAACACTTGGAATTTCTATCTCTGTAAAGTTAGTACCCTTACTCTTTCTACCGCTTTTTTACAAATATCTAGTTCCAAAGGGGCTTTTTGGTGAAGGGTTTTGGAAAATGAAAAAATTTTATTGGGTCACACTTGCAACTGTAGTACTTTGTTTTGCACCCTTTGTATCAAAGACCTTTATCACTAATTTTAGTGCAACTATTGGTTTGTGGTTTCAAAGTTTTGAATTTAATGCAAGTGTATATTATATCATACGTTGGATAGGATTTCAAACCATAGGCTGGAATATCATAGCCACCGTTGGGCTCATTTTACCGATAGTGGTTTTTATTTGTGTTGTGCTGCTTTCTTTATTTAGAAAATACAATACTACACAAAACCTTATAATTGGTATGTTACTGGCCATATCAATATACTTTTTATTAGCTACAACAGTACACCCCTGGTATATAGCTACCCCATTGTTACTTTGTGTATTTACAAACTATCGGTATGCGGTACTTTGGAGCTTTATGATTTGTTTTAGTTACAGCGCCTATGGGCTAGATGGATTTGAAGAGAACCTATTACTGGTGGCCATACAATACAGTGTGGTAATCTGTATAGCTCTTTGGGAGCTATTGATAAAAAAACTCCCTAAAAAGGGAGTTGTGAGTTAATTAAAAATAGATTTTCTTGGCTTTTAGAGCATTGAGAAAAGTTCTAATTCTTCTTTAGTCAGTGTTTTCCAGCGTCCTCTTGGAAGATCTTTTTTGGTTAAATGTGCCAAAGTTACACAGTCTAAACGCAAAATGTTATACCCTAAATGATCAAATATTTCACGAATCACACTATTACCCATGTGTTTGATTTTTAAACCAATTTCCTTTTTTGGTTTGTGGTCTACATAACTTATTTCCTCGATTTGTATTTTCTTTGGTCCTATTTGTATTCCGTCAGAAATCTCCTTTAAATCTGAAGCTTTTAGGTTCTTATCTAACTCTACATGAAACAATCGTTCCATTCCCTTTTTACTGAGTTTTTCTTTGAGTTTATCATCATTGGTAAAAAATAGGAGCCCCGTAGCGTTTCTACCCAACCTACCAATAGGGGTAATACGCCCAGAAGAAGCATTAGCCACTAAATCCATAACAGTATTGCCTTTGCTTTCACTTGTAGTGGTGGCAAAGCCTTTAGGCTTGTTTAACAGTACATAAGACATCGGTTCGGGATTTATACGACGACCATCAAAGCGAACATCATCTTCAAGTTTTACCTTGTACCCCATTTCATTAATAATTTTACCATTTACAGTAACTAGTCCAGTAGCTATGTAGGTATCTGCCTCTCTGCGAGAACAAATACCACTATTAGATATATATCTATTTAATCGTATACCATCAACAACAACGTGTTTTTTGGTTGCTGGTTTTGGTGCAACAACCTTGGGCTTTACATCACTTGCTCTAGACTTTCCAACCCGTGGCTTAGACACTGCATTGCGATCATTGCTTTTAAACTTTGTGTTTTTACCGTGCCCTTTACTGGCTCCTTTTGTTTTGTTATCGTTTCTGCTCATGATGTAAATTTCTGGAATCCAGGTGATTTAAATTGGGCGCAAAGATACGCTTTAATTTACTAATTTCATGGATTCCTTGTTGGGCAATAATTGAAACAAAAATGATGCTAGAAACTTAAGCCAAAAGGGTCTTACGCTACAACTGCTCTTTAGAATCAACAAGACTAATGGTAGATTGCCGCTCAGTGTTTATTCTTAATTTGGTAACATCTGGCCGAGAGTAATGCCCTACTGGATCAAAATTTTGCCGTTCTTGATACACTTTGTTAAAATCAAGGGTATGGTAGATATTTCCATCTGTGTGGGTGTCTGGCTCTAAAATCCACTGGCCATCTGGCCCAGCAATACAGCTACCTCCATTTGCCAATATATCTGGGCAATTTTCTGTGATTTTTGAATAATGAGGAGTCTGTAAAGGAAAATCACTTTTAGACATCAAAGCAGACACAGAAAGCACGTAACTACGAGACTCTCTTGCTATAAATCTAGTGATATCTTTGGTATTATGATCGCTTCCTGGCCAAACAGCAACGTGCAGATTCTCTCCTTGCCCATATAAAGCCGCTCTTGGTAATGGCATCCAATTTTCCCAGCAATTTAGCCCGCCAACGGTAAATTGCTTCAAAGAGTGTACTTGTAAGCCATTTCCATCTCCGGGGGCCCATGCCAAACGCTCATCGTAGGTGGGTTGTAATTTACGGTGCACCGATTGAATTTCTCCTTGTTGATTAACATACACCAAAGAGGCGTAAACACTATGGCCACCTCTATCTAGTGGGCGTTCAATAATACCCAAATAGATTGCAATGTGATGTTTTTTTGCCAAAGCGCAAATGTGATTTAAATCACCATTTTCTATTGTGATGGAATTATGAAGATAATGGGCATAAAGCTCTTTATTTAAGGAAGTGTTCCAGTGGGCACCGTCTGCCAAGGCAAGCCAAAATGGGTAGCCAGGCAATACACCCTCACCAAAAATAATAAGTTCTGTGTTACGAGCTGCTGCTTGTTGTATTTGGAAATATATTTTTTGCAGCGTAGCGTTTTTGTCTAACCATACAGGGGCAATTTGAGATAAAGCTACATTGAGTAAATTTTCTTTTTCCATGGTACTAAGTTAGTCATTTTATCACATCGAGGCCAAACAAAGTAACTTAAATAACCCTGCTCAATACCAGGTGTACATCTATCAAAACAATACTAAAGACCCCTATCACAATGATTAATTTCAAGATATTATGTAATGTAAGAAAGTGGTTTCTTTTACTAGATTTCCAGAGAATAATATCAAAAAATACCAGTGCTATAATACTACCGTAAAAATAATAATTCATATATCCTATTGAAAAATAAAGCAGGAGTAATACCACAGGAATTAATGTGGCAATACTCAAGGCGGTAAGCATTGTTTTGGAAACAATAACTCCGTATACAATCGGAATGGTCTTGTAATTTTGAGCCAGATCACCTTTGATGTTCTCTAAATCTTTGGTAAGCTCTTTCATGGCAATGAGTAAAAACAAGAAGGTGGCATGAACAAAAATTACATTATTGAAATTCTGGTAGTAAATAAACACTGCAAAAAATGGAATAACCGCTAAAATAGCAGCGGTTAGGTTTCCTATAAATAAAAACTTCTTGAGTTTGTGAGAATAAAACCAAATGGCAAAAATGAATATCAAGAAAAATAGTACCGCCCTAAAAGAAACATAGCTTGCAAAGACAAGTGAAAGACAATTCAAAATAAAATACCCAGACAACTTCGTGTTTTGGCTCACTAACCTATCCAAAACTGTTTTAGTTGGCCTATTGATAAGATCTTTGTCACTGTCATAAAAACTGTTTATGATGTAACCAGCGGCAATTGCTGCAGCAGAGGATAAAACTAACATCAGTACATTGACATCAAAAAGAATATCACCAAGAGGTAACTCTGGTGCTAAGATATAAATTGAAGTTAGGTATTGGGCTAGAATAATGACCAAAATATTATACCCTCTAACCACAGAGAACAAGCTAAAAAACTTTAACATGATGTGTTTTTGTTTTCTGCTTAACATAAAAATGTAATAAATTGAGCGTTATCTAGAAGTTATAAACCACTTCTAAGGTATGTCCCTTGAGCGCTTTTCTTGCCTTGTCAATGTCTTGGGTAAAACCAAGCATGTATCCTCCGCCGCCTGAGCCGCATAATTTTAAATAGTAAGCATTGGTTTCAATTCCTTTTTTCCAGAGTGATTGAAATGCCTTAGGAATCATTGGTTTAAAATTGTCCAACACTATTTTGGAGAGTTGCTTCACATTAGAGAAAAGAGAATTTACATCTCCTTTTAAAAAATCATGTACGCAAGCATCTGTATGCTTTACAAATTGATTTTTTAACATATTTCTAAAGCCCTCTTGTTTCATTTTTTCCATGAAGATATGAACCATAGGAGCTGTTTCTCCAACAATACCAGTGTCTAACAAAAACACCGCGCCTTTACCATCAATTGTCTGAGAGGGTATATTTGCGCTTTCTATATCCTCGGTGCTATTGATAAGTATCGGCAAACTTAAATAACTATTTAATGGATCAAGACCAGAAGATTTACCATGAAAGAAAGATTCCATAGAAGCAAATATTTTCTTTAATGTCAGTAACTTTTCACGAGTTAAATTTTCAAGTACGGTAATTTTATGTGTGGCATATTTATCATAAATAGCTGCAACTAGTGCGCCGCTACTGCCAACACCATATCCCTGAGGGATACTACTATCAAAATACATCCCCTGATTTATATCATTTTGTAATGCCTCTATATTAAAGGTAACAAGCGCGGGGGTGTCTTGTTGAAGCTGTTTTAAATACCCAGCAAAATGATGTAGACTCTCGTTGGAGCTTTTAGTAAGATTTGTTACTTGAGAATCTGCCTTTAAAGCACCTTTAAAAAAATTGTAAGGGATAGAAAGTCCTTTTGAATCTTTGATAATACCATACTCTCCGAAGAGTAATATTTTTGAGTAAAAAAGAGGACCTTTCATAAAATAATTAGGTTATACTATTAAAAGTACATAATAAATACAAATATACTCTAAAAGAGTAAATATACTGTTACAGAAATATTAAAAACAAACGTAAAAATATATTAAATAACACCTGCTCCAAAACCTACAACATCATCAATGTAAGTGCCGTCTTTACAATACTTAGACAACTCGTTTTTGATAAACTGCTGCAATTGCTTTTTTTCACCAGAGGGATATAATACATGCACATTAGCACCAGCATCTAAGGTAAAACAGACCTTACTGTGTGTTGTTTTTCTGAAATTCCAGATACTATCAATAATCTCCAAGGTATTTGGTTTCATTAAGATGAAATATGGAGAACTTGCCATCATCATGGCATGTAACTGCAGCGCTTCACTCTCTACAAGGGCTATAAAGGAATCTAAATCTCCAGATTCGAAAATAGGAATAAGTTCTTGTAAATTACTATTTGCTTTCTCAAAACGTTGGGTGGCATAAGGATTATTGTGCATTAGGTCATGTCCTACCGTGCTACTTACTTGCTTCTGTGCTTTGTCTACCAATAAAATCGTATCATGATAATTACTGAAATTTTCATGAACTTTATATGGATATGGTGTCCCAAAAAGATTACTGCTACCCTCTATCTTTGGGTGTGCACCCCATACAACTAGAGGGCCATTAATACTCCTGGCGGCACTTCCAGAACCTAAACGGGCGAGAAAAGATGCTTTTTGTAACTGGTAGGAGTTGTTTTGAAGTAGGTTACTTTTATCGTTGTATAATTGACACTCTAGGGCTACAAGACACATTGCAAGGGCGCTCATTCCACTGGCAGAACTAGCAATACCACTACTGTGAGGAAATGTATTTTGTGTTTTAATAACAAAACGGTACTCATTAATAAATGGAAGATACTGCTCTACGCGTTGAAAAAATTTATGGATTTTTGGTTCAAAAGCTTCCTCCCTGACTCCATCTAGATATACCTCAAAATCATAACCGCCCTTATTCTTTTTTTCAAAATGCAAGGTAGTTTCACTTTTACACCTACTTAGTGTGAAACTTACTGAAGCATTTTGAGGAAGTTGCTCACCGTATTTCCCCCAGTATTTTACTAGTGCAATGTTACTAGGTGATTGATATGACACACTTGCGTTTTTTGCTATTTCTGTATAAGGTGATGGAATGAAATCTTGAATGGTCATATAGGGGCCGTGTATTAATGGGCAAATGTTTAAACGGTAAAGATACGCAAATAGCTTTCTTTTAAAAATGAAGAAATAGTACTATTTATTTACTGGTTTAACTCTTCAGAAATTGCCATGGAGACGATATAAGCACTCGTCCAAGCATTTTGAAAATTAAACCCTCCAGTAATGGCATCAACATTAATTACCTCTCCAGCAAAATATAAATTATTGTGAATTTTACTCTCAAATGTTTTAAAGTTAATCTCCTGTAATGCAACTCCTCCTGCAGTTACAAATTCTTCCTTAAAGGTACTTTTTCCAGAAACCTCAAAATAAGATTGTGTGAGTTGCTGGGCAAGGTTTTTAAGTTTGTTTTTAGGGGTATCTGCCCAAATCTCTACAGGAGTAATACCACTTGTTTTCACAATGCTTTGCCACAAGCGCCTAGGAATATCAAATTGAGGATATTTGGCAATGGTTTGTTTTGGATGCTTTGTTTTAAGCTTTAATAAGTCCAGCAAAACATCTTCTTGAGCTTGGTCTACCAACCAATTTACAACAATTGTAAATGTATAACTTAGGGCTTCTAAAATCCTTGCTCCCCAGGCAGAAAGCTTTAAGATTGCTGGCCCACTCATACCCCAATGTGTTATAAGCAAAGGACCTTCGCTTTGCAGAACAGCCTTGCCCTTTTGATCTATTACTTGTATGCCAACCTGCGAGGATACCCCAGGAAGATCCAAAATTCTTTGATCCTTTATATTGAAGGTAAATAAAGAAGCAACAGGAGCAACAATGGTATGGGATAAAGCCCTGAGAATATTCCATATTTTTGGATTAGAGCCTGTAGCAATAACAATCTTTTTGGCCAGAAGTATTTTACTGGTTGTTGTAAGGCTCCAACGATCCTGTAGGTTATGAATTTCTTTGACAGGGTGTTCTTTTAAAAGAGAAATACCCAAAGTAGCTATTTCGTCTAAAAAACAATCTATTATAGTTTGTGAGGTATTTGAAACCGGAAACATTCTACCATCTTCCTCCATTTTGATAGGAACACCTCTCTCTTCAAACCAAGCTAGGGTGTCACCAGTCATAAAAGTATGGAAAGGGCCCAATAATTCTTTTTCTCCTCTTGGATAGTTTCTAGAAAGCTCTCTAGGTATAAATTCTGCGTGGGTTACATTACATCTACCACCACCAGAAATTTTAACCTTCGTAAGTACTTGACTTCCTCTCTCTAGTATAGCAATTTTGAGCTTTGGAGCTTTTGTTTTAAGGTTGATTGCTGTAAAAAACCCTGCCGCGCCACCACCAATTATTATAACATCATATGTATTAATATCCACGAGCTAAAAATACGTATAATTGATTTGATTTAGTGAGCCTTAGCCAATGAGAAACCAAATAAAAAAGAAAAATAAAATAAGACAACAGACCCTTTATAAAGAAATAAAATCTTTAAGGTAATAAGGTTCAAAATAAGCAACATCATGAATCTCGTTTTGAGAGAATTTTAGTGTAGCAATCTGTGCCATTTGAGAGGCAGAAGGTAGTGCATCTTTAATAAAAACTGCATTTTGGTGGGTGCATACAACTTCAAATTTCTCTACACCATCACCAATAAATGTTACCTTGCCCTTTTCTAGGTAAGTGTTAAAAGAATCTTGTGTTATAATTTGGGCCTGTATTTCTCTAATAGGGTCCATCCCAGAAGAAAAAACAGCACTATACACCTCCATTCTTCTTGCATCCAACATGGGTACTACCACAGATCCAGTGACCTGTCTTGCCAATGACTCTAGAGTAGAAATAGCAAGTAAAGGAATCTCAAGGGCGTAACAAAGTCCTTTTGCAGCAGAAACACCAATTCGAAGGCCCGTATAAGATCCGGGCCCTTTGCTTACAGCTATGGCGTCCAAATCATTTTTAGAAATATTGGCCTCTACTAAAACCTGTAAAATATACCCTTGTAATTTTTCTGCGTGAGAAAATCGCTTCTCAGGCTCGTTTTTTGGATTATCTTCCTGTAAAGCTACAACCTTTCCATTTACACTCAGGGCTACAGAACAATTTTTGGTGGCCGTTTCTATGCAAAGTATAGTTGCCATTAGTCTTGCTGCTGTTCTTGTTTGATAGCTATCAAATCATCGCACTTCAATGATTTTGTAACCGTATTGTAGGGTCCAGTAATTACTTGGTCTCCTTGGGAGAGTCCAGTCAAAACCTCAATATTGCTGTCATCTTGGATTCCTGTTTTAATAACTCTAAGCGCTGCTTTATTTTGATTTTTAACAAAAACTACTTCGTATTTTTCTTGTTTTTCGGAGGTGATTTTCTTTTTGTCTATTTTTTCTTTGGTACATGTAGTGTCGGTTTTAATAACCACAGCGCTAATTGGTACACCTACAATTTGAGTTCTTTTGTTGGTAATGATATCTACCGTCGCTGTCATTCCTGGACGAAATGGAGAATAACTCTCTGGCTTGCCCTGAGTTAAATCTGAGTATGATGAAGGCAAAATACGAACCTTTACCTTGAAGTTTGTTACCTGGTCTGCAGACAAAGTAGTAAGGGCTGAATTTGCGATTTCTGTAACCTCACCCCTAAATTCTCTTTTTAAATAAGCATCTACCTCCACAATGGTTTGATCCCCAACATTTACTTTTACAATGTCATTTTCATTGACATCTACCTCAACTTCCATATTGGTAAGATCTGCAACACGTACAATTTCTGTTCCAGCCATTTGTGCAGTTCCTACAACACGCTCACCCAGTTCTACTGCCAGTCTTGAAATAGTACCAGACATGGGCGCATAGATTGCGGTTCTAGATAGATTATCCTTAGACTGTTTTAAACTTGCCGCTGCACTTTTTACACTGTAAAAAGCAGATTCTACATTGGCCTGGGCACCTTCATACTCTGCAATAGAGCGGTCCCAATCTAATTTTGAAATCACACCTTTTTCAAAAAGAGTTTTATTTCTTTGGTAGTTAGCCTTAGCGTTTTTAGCAGAGGCCTCGGCTTGTGCTAATTGTGCTTTTATATTTTGAAGTCCCGCTTGGCTTTGGCTTACCGCTGCTTGAATTAAATCTGGGTTGATCTTCACAAGTAGTTCTCCTTTTTTAATTTCTTGCCCTTCTTTAATTGGGAGTGAGATAATTTCTCCAGATACTTCAGAGGAGAGAGCTACCTCAACCTCTGGTTGAATTTTTCCTGTAGCAGCTACTGTTTCAATAATATCTATCGGAGTTATTTTTGCAATTTCAACCTCTTTACCCCTATTGGTTTTACCAAAAATTCCTGCTTTTTTACCGCCTATAAGAACTACTAAAGTCACTATAACAATACCTAAAATCCAAAAAAGTGTTTTTTTCTTCATATTAAAATTTTAACTCGGTTGCTGGAATGCCAAAATACAACTCCAATACCTTGATTTTAAAAATATAATCGTATTTACTTCTATTTAACTCTACCTGCGCGTTGTCATAACGTAATTTGGATTGACTAAAATCAAAGGCATTTGTTGCTCCCGCGTCATATCTATCTTTTGCATATTGGTAGGCTAATTCTTGTGATGTTACAGATTTTTGAGCTGCTTGATAAGCTTTTCTGGAACCCTCTGCGTCAACATATGCTTGATATACATTAGATTCTAGATCTAAAGAAGCTTGCTGTAATTGAAGTTTATTTCTCTCCAGAGAAATTTGACTACGCTTTACATTAGCCCTTACAGAAAATGCGTTAAATACTGGAATGCTTAATTGCAAGCCATAACTAATACCGTCATTCTCGTAGGCTTGATCTAAGAAAGCTTCAGCCTGAACTTCTCTACTAATGGTATTTGGAAATTGCCCAACCACAGATTGTCCGGTTTGCTCAACAATCCCTATTTCTTGGGTGATGAAAGGATTGTCCGGATCCAAGTCTTGAGTGAAAGAAGTTGCATCTGTATACCGAGAATTATAACCAAAAAAGGCACTTAGTGTAGGCAAACGCGCCCCTTTTGCTATTTGTAAATCTTTTTCTGAAATAGTTACATTTTGCTCTGCAATTTTAACCTCAGAGCGCGACAGTTTTGCTCCTTCTATAAGCTCATCTACAGTTTTTAATGCTATTACGTTGTTTACCACTTGATAGTCTTCATCTACAATATCAAAATTTTCATAGTCTTTGATGAGCAGTAATTGTGCCAAGCTAATTAAAGAAATTCTAACGGCGTTTTCTGCCACGGCAATCCGCTGCTGCTCAGAGGCATCTATTGCATCAATCTCCAGGAGGTCTCCCCTTGGCAAAACACCAGCATCTATAAGCTTTTGGGTGCGCTCTATTTGCTCTTTGGTTACTTGGTTTTGAGCAATAACTGCAGCTGTGTTTGCTTTATTTAATAATACTTGCAAGTATCCATTTGCGACAAATAAAGAAATATCATCTTTCATTTTTGCCAATCTGTATTGGCTAGATAGCCTAGACAACTCAGCACGTTGCACTCTTCTAAAGTTTCTCAAACCATCAAAGAGGGTATACCCAACATTCACAGATCCATTTACAGATAAAAATGTGGTAGTTTGTGCATTATTGGTTAAAGGGTTGAAACTTAAACCCGTATTCTCTGAAGCACTGGTGCTAAAATTTAATGAGGGTAATAACGCACCATTTGCAGACATTTTTTCAATATCTATAGCTGCTAGATCTAATTCACTTTGCTTGACAGATATGTTATTCTCAAGGGCGTACTGCACACACTGTGAAAGTGTCCATTTCTTTACCTGAGCTTGAGCTGCAGTTGATATGGTAAAGACAAAAAATAAAATTCCTAACTTTTTCATACGTTGATTGTAGTTGTTGTGTAAGTCTTTAGCTTTGGTAAATTGTTACACTATTTGTTAAAATAATACATTAATTTCTACCAAGACTTTCCTGCTGTGGCAGGTTTTAATTGATTCCAAACTTTAATATTGTCTTGTTGTGTTATCCCGCCGAGTACTTCAACAAAAAGACCATCACTCACACCAAGGTCAATATCTTTGCGTTGAAATTTTTGAGATCCAGTGGCTATCTCTACAAATGGCTTTTTTGTTTTTGAATCATACTGTACAAGGGCTTCTTTAATGCTTAGTACATTTTCTGCCCTTGCAAGAATAATCGATGCGTTAGCACTCAGCCCTGCTCTAATAAAGGTAGCATTTTGATTGTTAAGGGTTCCTTTTATTTCAAACTGTATGGCTCCATTTTCACTCACTCCCTTGGGAGCAATAAAATCTAAAACAGCGTTAAACTTCTGGTTTTCAATAGCACCTACGGTAATCTCTAAAGGAAGGTTTTCTGTAATTTTTCCAACCTCACTCTCATCTACCTTCCCCTCAAAAATCATTTTCTCGACATCTGCAATAGTAGCAATGGTTGTTCCATCATTAAAGTTGTTTGATTCTATGACCTGGTTACCAACTTTTACTGGAATATCTAAAATCATACCAGACACGGTAGCTCTAATTTCTGTATTGGCTGCGGCACCCAGGCCTTTTGCTGAACCTGTCTTTACAATATCAAAGGTTTGTTTTGCGGCAGTAAGCAACACATTTTCTTGATTGTACCTCTGTTGTGCTTGGTTATAATTCAAAAGTGCTTGGTCAAATTCATTGGCAGAAACCACTTCTTTATCAAACAATTCTTTTTGACGCATGTAGATGTTTTTTTGACTCTCCAGAGCTAATCGTGCTGTTTCTACCTGAGTTGTTGCACTGTTAATGTTATTTTTGGCACTGTTTAGAGAGTTTATGTTAGGCACTACTTTTACTTTAGCAATCAAATCTCCACTTGAGACTACATCCCCCGCTAGAACAAATATTTCAGAAATAATACCAGAAATATTTGGCTTGATTAACACCTCTTCTTTTGGCACAATATTACCTGTGGCAACCGTCTTTTTGACAATAGTTTTTATACTTGCTGTTTCTGTTTGAAACACCACAGGATTTGTTTTATCTTTTGTATAGATGTACCAAATACCTGCAGAAAATGCAATAATTATAACCAGTAATGTGATGATTGTTCCTGTTCTTTTCATTTATGTATCCCTTAAAATTGGGTTGTTTTTAGTTAAACGTATTTATATATTCTGTGAAATAATTGAATCTCACAAGTCTTTTAATCTACTCTTAGTGCATCAACGGGTTTCATTTGTGTGGCTCTTGTAGCAGGGATTAAACCTGCCAAAAGACCCGAGACAATTAAAATTAATAAGGCCACTGCAATAACCTGAATGTTTACAGATGGATTGGCAAAATTTTCTACTGGACCACTCAGTGATAAGACATAATTCATTATCCAAATACCTCCGGCAGAAAAGGCAACTCCAACCATGCCAGAGAATATTGTTAACACTAATGATTCTTGTAATACCTGTGCTCTAATATCCCAGGGTGTTGCACCCAAAGCGCGGCGAACACCAATTTCTTTGGTGCGTTCTTTTACAACAATTAGCATAATATTACTAATTCCTATAACCCCAGACATAAGCACAAGTGCACCTACAAAAAAACCAACAAATTTAAGAATATCAAAAAGCCCTGTAATCCTAGCAAAGTTTTCTGCCAAATCTCTATTTCCAATGGCTCTTTTGTCATTTGGGTGGATGGTTCTTTGTTCTCGCATGATTTCCAACACCTTTGGCTTTAAGGTAGTGATGCTTACATCATCCTTTGCGGTTAGGGCAAAATACATAACGTTATCTGCATTATTAAAGACCTGATTAAAAGTTGTAAATGGTACATACACCGTATTGGCTAACTCCTCGTTATCTCCACCACTACTTGGTGCTTTAAAGGTACCTACCACTAAAAAATTAACTCCATTAATTTTTATATAATCCCCAATTGGCTCCTCGCCTAAATCAAATAAACTTTCTACAACACCCTTACCAATTACAACAGCCTTACGCCTATCATTTATGTCCGAATAACTTATAAAACGGCCCGCCATTATATCCATAGGCTGTTGTTGGATATACTCTGGATAATCTCCACAAACTTTAAAGGCACCTGTATTTTCTTTTCTAGTAACGTTGTTAGCGCCTTGATATCCACCTAATTGGTTTCTTGGTGACACGATTTTAAGCTCGGGTATTTTTTCCTTAAGAATTTCTCCATCAATCATTTTAAATTGAACTCTTCTTCCTTTGGGCAGGCCTTTATAGGGTTTTGATGTCCCTTGCCCCCAAACAAACATTGAGTTGGTTGCGAAATCTCCAAAATCTTTACTCACACCGTTTCTAAGCCCTGTGACTAGAGCAAGTAACAAAACTAAAATAAAAATACCCCAGAACACACCAAAGGCGGTGAGCATTGTTCTAAATCTATTGGCATTAAGTGCCTCGAGTATTTCGTTCCAGCGATCTTTGTTAAACATTTTTTAATTTTTCTTTACATACGAAAAAATTACTCATCTCTTAGAGCTTCTACAGGTTTTATATTAGCAGCCCTTCTTGCTGGATAATAACCTGCAAGGGCGCCCGAAAAAATCAAAATAAGCACCGTAGTAATAGCTGTATTAAAATCTACCTGTGGAGATTTAATAAAATCATTATCAATCATTGGACTGATGAGTTGTAATAATCCAACCCCTAAAAAAAGACCTATAAATCCCGCAATGGAAGTTATAAAAATGGACTCCTGCAAAATAAGTCCAATGATAGAGCTTGGCAATGCGCCGATAGCTTTACGTATACCTATTTCTTTTGTGCGTTCTTTAACAATTATGAGCATGATATTAGACACACCCACCACACCTGCAATAATTGTACCGATGCCAATAAACCAAAATACGTTGCGAATTATATCTATAAGACTATAAATTTTCTTTGCCTCCTCAAGTGTGTTATCAACTCTCACGGCACTTCTGTCTTGGGGAGAGATGGTGTATTTTAACTGCAGATCTTGTTTAATACTCTGTGATAAGGCATTACTAAGAGCCACGGCCTGTTCTAAATCATCATTCATTTTAACTGTGTAGGCAAGGGAACGAATTCGGTCTCCACCATTAAATGCAATTTGAGCCGTTGGGAGAGGTACAAAAACGCGTTTTTCTTCCCAAGAACCTCCAGGATCTGTGTACACTCCTATTACTTTAAAATTTACACCAAGTATGGTAATAATTTCTCCTATGGGAGATTTATCTTTAAACAAATCTTGTTTGATAATATTACCAATAACAGCAACTTTTCTGGTCTGAGTCATATCATCTCGATTTAAAAATCTCCCTGACACCAGACTTGCATTTTCAATGAACTGCTGGTCTGGATTTGCACCCTCTAAACGATAACTTCCTGCTTCTCCTTGATAACTTACAAGGCTAGACCATCTATTAAAAAGAGCGGTTTTGTACTCTAGTTGATCATCATAGGAGGCATTGATTTGAGAAAAATCATCATTGTGCAATTGTATTCTCCTTCCTGGATTTAACCCTTTATACTCTTTGGTTGTCACGCGAGTTCTAATGGAAACACGATTCACAGCGTCCTGTTCAAATTGGCTTTTAACCCCTTTTTGTATACCACTGCTAAAGCCCAAAAGAATAACTAAAATAAAAATACCAGAGGCAACAGAAAGTCCTGTTAAAAAAGTACGGAGTTTGTTTTTTCCGATTGCTTCAAATATCTCTTGCCAGCGATCTATATCAAACATGGCTTTGAGATTTACTAAGGGCATCAATTGCTCTGATCTGAGTTACCTTTTTGTCATCTATAATTAAACCATCTTTTAATTTGACAATACGCTTGGTCATGTGGGCAATGTCATCTTCATGGGTGACCAAAAGTATGGTTTTACCCTCATCATTAATTTGCTGTATGAGCTCCATAACCTCACAAGAGGTTTGTGTATCTAGAGCTCCCGTTGGCTCATCTGCCAAAAGCACCTTAGGATCACTGGCTAATGCTCTGGCAATAGCAACACGCTGTTTTTGGCCTCCAGAGAGTTCACTTGGTAAATGCGTAGCCCAATTTGCCAATCCAACTTTTTCTAGGTAATGATGAGCTTTTTCCATGCGCTGAGCTCGCTTTACCCCTTGGTAATACAATGGCATGGCTACATTATCTAGAGCGGTTTTGTAATTAATTAAATTAAATGACTGAAATATAAACCCAAGAAATTGGTTTCTGTAAGTAGCGGCAACTTTTTCGTTTAGGTTTTTAATATGCTTTCCATCCAATGTATAAGAACCTGAATCTGCTTCATCTAGCATCCCTAAAATATTTAAAAAAGTAGATTTTCCAGATCCCGAAGAACCCATAATAGATACCATTTCACCTTCTTTTACAGAAAAATCAATGCCCTTTAAAACATGAAGAGAATTGCTCCCCATGTGGTATGATTTGTGTAAATCTTTTATTTCAATCATGCTGAATTGTATTGAATTGCAAAGTAACTCCCTTTAGGATTTTATTGTGTGAAATTCTTGTTAAGACTTTTGAAGAAAATAAGTGCAAGTGAGGTCAAAGACAAAACTCAAATTGGCTTTGTTTGTTACTTTTAGTGAAAAAATAACTAAGCCTTTGTTTTTTGACGATTTCTATACACCAAATACCCAACAGTACCTACGAGCAAGTAGGGAAAAATCATCAGATACATAATACCATTGTTTATCCCTTTGGCAGCGGTACCGCTTTGTTCACTTTCAAGTACGGCGCGGCACATGGCACATTGAGCCTCCGCAGGAAGTACACAAATAACAACTAATAACAAAAACAATCCTATTTTCATACTAAGAGTAATAAGGAGATATCATTAAATACACAATAACCCCTGTTATGGCAACATACAACCATAAAGGGAAGGTGATTTTTGCAATTTTTTTATGCATTTTAAAATCTCCATTAATAGCCCTTACGTAAGTAATCAAAACAAAAGGAATGACCGTAACAGATAGTAAAATATGAGAAAATAAAAGGAAGTAGTACACATATTTTATCATTCCTAAAGCGCTAGATTCTATATCGGTAAGCAGACTATCACCATTTGTATCACCAAACTTGGTAGAGTCTGAAGTCATGTGATACACCACATACATCAGTAAAAACATCACAGAAAGACCTATGGCGAGTTTCATAAAACGCTCATGTGTTTTTCTATTTCCTTTTTTTATTTGAATGAGTGCCATGATTAAAACAATGGCAGTTAAGGCATTTATAGTGGCATAAATAGGAGGCAAAAAACCCATGCGTTCTACACCAGGTATTCTCACGGTAAATAATATAGCTACCACTACAGGTATAGCGATTGAAACAATCCATATCCATAGATTGTATTTGTTTTTTGATGCTGCTTGTTTTGTATTCATTATAAAAGTTTTTTAATGTCTTGTATTAACATATCTATACCTTCTTGCTCTAAACCGTTGTAATAAAAAAGAGGATTTCCATGGGTGTCTTTTCTTGAACGTACCATCCCGTTTTGATCAATCAAGGCGAACAAACCAGAATGAGAAAAACCATCTATATCGTCTTTGTCTTGTGCTGCAAATAATTTGAAACCCTCGTTGGAGAGTTTGTGAATAATTTCTTGGTCACCTGTTAAAAAATTCCAGTTTGGATGGGTTGCATTGTAGGTGGTTGCATACTGCTTTAAAACCTTTGGAGTATCAAAAGAGGGGTCTATAGATATAGAAGCAATTCCAAAATTTTCTTGATTTGCAAACTCCTGAGAAACTTGCAACATATTTCTATTCATAATTGGGCAGATGGTAGTACAACTAGAAAAGAAAAATTCTACAACATAGACCTTACCTTTATAAAATTCATTGGTTATGCTCTCATTATCTTGATTTATAAAATCAAATGGGGGAACCTCTTGCAGGGTTAGTAACAATTCAGAAGTGTCAATAACCACGTCAGCCTCTTGACTTTTTGCCGTGCTCATTCTAGTGGTATCTACAATCGTGTTATTGACAATACGATTGTGAATTTTTGGGACAAAAATGATCCCAAAAATTAAAATAACGGCAAAAAGACCTATATACTTCGCTTTCATTATTATTGGTTTACTAAAATTTCATTTCTTCTGCTGTTTTCTTTGGTTGCCTTTCGATATTCAGCCAATACCACTTTAACATCATCACTCATTCTGTTGTTGATATCTCCAATATCTGCAGAATTATAGCCATATACTAAACCATCTGCAACATCTGGGTCATCATTTCTGCCTCGCAGATGTGCATCCTTGTCAATAATAAATACAAAACTACTAGATTGGGAGCTGTCTAAAAAATAACCACTGTTAAGAGACCCAAACACATCTTGTATGTCCTGTGGAGTTCCAAAAGCATATTTCCAAGAGGTTGTGGGAGCAATCTCAGAAATCTTAGCCGTCAAAATCTTTGCTCCGTTTCTTGCGCTTTCAGGCAATAAAATCAAAAATTGAAATTCTTTATACTCGTGATTTTTTTTGTAAATTTTGTGTGCAAGATTATAGGTATAAGCTTTTGTTTGCAGTGGAGTGTCTCCAAAAAAGCCAAGTATTGTAATTTTGTTATCAAGGGTTACCGCATTACCGTTAAGGTCCTTGAAATTAGAAACACTAAGTACATCTTGTGAGAGCACGGGTAGCTTACCAAAATTGTTAACACCAGTTGCAAAAAACATATAAATAGCAATGGGTAACAAAAACAAGACCGCTAGGACTATTTTCTTTTTAATACTGTTTTGTGGCGTTTCCAATTGATTGATTTTGTTTGCAAAAATACACTACAAAAGGATGTTTACCAAGTAGCCCTTCGTTAATATTCAATTAAATAGTAAACAAAAAACTCCCACCTTTTGGTGAGAGTTTAAATATATTTTATAGCGTAATTAATTTAAAAGTCAAACTTAATATAGTTGCTTTTATATACCTCAAAGATATAGTCTCCCTCTACAAGAAGTATGAGAACTAGATAACAGATCAAGAAAATAGCAGTCCAAACTACCATACGTCTTAATGCTTTTGTCTCATCGCGCATGTGCATGAAATCCCAGGTAATATAATATGCCTTTACAATGGTAAGCACTATAAATATGAGATTCAATGGCTTCATGAAAATAAATGGTGATAAAAAGATATTGGCCATTGTTGCCATAAACCCACCCTCAAAAGCAGACATGAAAGGAACCATTAAAGACGCTGGCTTTATGATACCAAATATAACTTCAACAATTGTGATGATAGATAGGAAAGTAAAAACTCCCCAGATTTTTTGTTCTATTGACTTGAACTTAAGCCTTCCTCTAAAGATTGCTAAACTGTGCTCGTGATGTCCCATTATATATACTACTAAATATTATTATTAAACAAGGTAAAAGAAGGTGAATACAAATACCCAAACCAGATCGACAAAGTGCCAGTACAGACCAACTTTTTCTACCATTTCATAACTCTTTCTGCGCTCATAGGTACCTATAACAACATTAAAGAAAATAATAATGTTTATTAAAACTCCAGAGAAAACGTGAAATCCGTGAAATCCGGTTATAAAGAAAAAGAAATCTGCAAATAAAGGATGTCCGTACTCATTGCGTTTTAGGTTTGCACCTTCTACAACTAGTTTACCATCTTTTTTAATTTTTTCAATTGAAGCCTCTCTTGAGAGAACCGTTGGATGTCCATTTTCATCTAGGTACTGAGTGCGTATTAACAAATTCTCATTTGCTAAAAACCCTGCTTTTACTTCTTCAAAGTTATAAGAGGTTTGTTTGTTTCCACTCATAAACCAAACACCATTACTAGCATGATGCTCGACAGAGGATCCTGGAATTGACTGAGCAAAACTTCCAATAGCCACACGGTCTCCCTCTGTATCTAAAAACTGTAAAATTTTACCCCCTTTTGTTTCTACAGCTCCGTAATCTCCTTTTATAAAAGTTGCCCATTCCCAAGCTTGAGAACCAACAAATATGGCTCCCCCAATTATGGTTAAAAACATATAAATAGCAACCTTACTTTGCTTCATTTTATGCCCTGCATCTACTGCCAAAACCATGGTTACAGAAGAGAAAATTAAAATAAAGGTCATGAAGGCTACGTAAAACATAGGGGCAGGCACACCATGTAAAAACGGGAAGTGTGTAAACACCTCATCAGCGATAGGCCATGCGTCTACAAATTTAAATCTTGAAAAGCCGTAAGCAGCTAAAAATCCAGAGAAAGTTAAAGCATCTGAGACGATGAAAAACCACATCATCATTTTACCATAACTAGCTCTTAAAGGTTGGTTTCCACCTCCCCAAACACCGCCTTTAGAGGCCGTTGTTGCAACAGTTGTTTCCATAAATAGAAATCAATTTTTAATTTGGTTCAAAAATACATTATTTTTTTATCTCACGAAATATAAAAACAAAAACAGATACACCCATAAAAGGTCTACAAAGTGCCAAAAAGTAGTAGCAAGTTCAATTCCAAGGGTTTTTCCGTTTGTGTATTTTAATTTGTAATGATTATAAATTACCGCAAGTACACAAACAAGACCAACGACAATATGTGCAAGGTGTAATAACACCACTAAATAAATAAATGAAGTGGTTATACTACTTTCACTACCGGTAAAAAAGTAGCCATTTTCTATAATTTGAGAAAAACCAAGAAATTGCAGATAGACAAACACCACACCTAAAACAAACGTGGTAATGAGCAAGACCATAGCTTTAGGGTTTTGCTCTTTTTTTACGGCATTTTTCGCCAAAATAAATGTAAAACTACTTGCTATAATAACAACAAGACTTATAAAAAAAGCTTGAGGTATTTCAAAATCTGTTAACCAGTCTGGGCGTTCTTTACTTATGATATAAGCGCTAGTAAGACCCGCAAAACTCATTCCTAGACTTATCATACCAAAAAGTAGCATGTTCTTTTTAGCACGTGCTATTTTATCTTTCTCTGTACCATTTGTGTAGTCCATATTTTTAAATTTTAATAGCGCTGTTTACCTAATAAATTTATCTGCCACGTATATGATTTGCAATAAAGTAATATAACTTACACTCACCAGCATAAGCGCTTTGGCAGATGTATCTGTTCTTTGTTTATATAATTTTAAGCCGTAGTATACGAACCAAATTCCTAGCCCGCCGATAATAATGGCCGAAACTGGAGTGATATAAAAATCTCCTGTTACACCAAATACAGGAATTAAAGAAGAGAGCACAGTGCAAACACTGTAGAAAATAACTTGCACAGCTGTGGTGCGATCTCTTTTACCAGTAGGCAACATAAAAAAGCCTCCTTTTTTGTAATCATCAAATAAAAACCAACCTATGGCCCAAAAATGGGGGAATTGCCAAAAAAATTGTATCATAAACAAGGTTCCCGGTTCTATACCAAAATCGTTGGTAGCCGCAACCCATCCTAGCATGAAGGGGATAGCTCCTGGAAAAGCGCCAACAAAAACAGACAAGGGTGTTCTTGTTTTTAATGGGGTGTATAAAAACACGTATATAAAAATAGATATAGCGCCAAACATGGCTGTTTGCGGATTGATACTATACAATACAGCAATACCAACAACAGTAAGAACAATAGCTATTAAGAGGGCGGCAGCCACACTCATAGTGCCAGCGGGTATGGGCCTGTTTTTTGTTCTATCCATCAAGATGTCTAAATCACGCTCCATGATTTGATTATAAACGTTACTTGCCCCTACCATGCAATATCCTCCAATACATAAAAGCAATAAGATCATAAAATCTACCTGAGTTGCACCAAGTAAATACCCTGCAACCGAGGAAAACACAACACTTACAGACAACCTAAGTTTGGTTATATCTGTAAAGTTTTTAACCCACCAGATGGGAAGTACTTGTGTTTGAGTTACTGACAATAGAATTTAATTTAATTTTACCTTCTCTTTTGAGTGTGCAAAGATACGGTACAACTCTAATTTTTACCAATTTATAACACATTATCTATGTAAAAAATAAGCCTAAAAAGCACTATTGCATATGAGATACAAAAGCGAAAAAAATACCATCAGAAAAAAGAAGTGTATATACTTGTAATAACAATCCAATAAAAAAAGCGCTGCAGAATTATCTACAGCGCTTTTAGTAGGTATAAGTATTAACTTTTTACCGTATCATTCTAATTTCTGATGCTTCTACATAATCTATACCATCTTCAATGTATGCAGTGGTATATGATAGTCTAAGCTCATTGGCATTAAATCGTGTAACATCATAAAGAGTTTCATCCAAAAGTAACTTCATGGTGTTATTATTTGCCGTATAGGTGCCCTGTTCGTTATCAATATCTGCAATAACAGTTGATTCTTCTACAGTCTCACCCGCAACTGTAACTAGGGTATTAATAACATATTGTCCATCTACAACATAGGTTCCATTGTCAAAAAAGTCAACGGTGAGTTGAAATGTTTCTCCTGAGGTGGATGATTCTGTGACAATATCAAGGCCGTTTATATTAACTGTTTCTGTTTCGTTTGAAGTTAAATACGTAATTTCATAAGTACCTGCACTTAAATTTGCGTTATTAAGCTCATAGGCAGGGGTGTCATCATCACCAGTGCAAGCAATTAATGACACAAAAATGGCAAGTGTAAAAAAATGTTTGAAAAATCTCATAATCAGTATTTTTTAGTTTTCTATCTGAAATCTTATTGGAAGTGAATACAGTACTCCTACCGCTTGACCACGCTGCTTTCCTGGGGTCATCTTTGGTAAAGCTGTAATGGTTTTCACTGCTTCTTGTTTTAATTTTGGGTGCGGCGCACGTGCCTGTACATTTGTAATGTTACCTGTTTTATCAATTTTAAATTGAACATAGATTTGTTGGATTCCTTCCAAACCTAAATCACTAGCAAGATCTGTGTTGAATTTCTTTTGCACAAATTTTTGAATTTTACTGGACATGCATTTTTTCTTGGCAGCATTGTTACCAGCACTTTCACAACCAGGATAAATTGGTACATTCTCAATTACTGCAAAGGGAACATCATCAATAATTTCTCCAGCCTCTTCAATCTCTTCAATCTCAACAATTTCCTCTTCTTGGCTAATTTCTGTAGATTCAATAATGGTTTCTTCTACATCTGCCTCATCCTCAATTACCTCAATCACCTCCGGCGCTGGTGGAGGGGGTGGTGGCGGTGGCGGTGGGGTTAACAGCTCTGTAATTGGAATATCTTCATCTAGATCATCACCCACATTTAAGGTGTCAAGAGAAAGATCTCTATCATAAGATTTCCACTCTACTGCTTGCCAAGACAAAAACAACATAAAAGCAAGACCTGCTAGAAAATAAACGCCACTCCATTGTTTTAAATCTGCTTTTGGATTTTTTTTTGGTTCCATAATTGAATTTAAATTATCGTCGATAAAAATATAGAAAATCTATTGTAATGTAAAACAATAGCACTGTAATATTAGTAAATAATTTTTTTTGACACCTTAACCACAAATGATCCAAGAAACAAACCACAAACATTGGCAACAACGTCAAAAATTTCTGCCCCTCTTGTAGAAATTAGGCTCTCTTGTATTACCTCAATAAGTATGCCGTAAATAAAAATACACCCAAATAGCAAAGCCAGTGTGGGGAGCTTTTTAGCTTTTGTATTTCTAGAGAACAAATAACTGGCCCAAACCACAAGTAGTCCTGCGTTTATGACAAGATGTAACATTTTATCTGCAAATGGTATTTCTATATTTGGACCGCCGGTAATTGGCAACAATAATGCCAATGTAATGAGCAGTGTGTACCCAAAGGCTATACCAAGCAGAAGTTTAGGCTCCAACAAGTTCTTTATACCCTGCTTCATCTAATAGGTTTTCTATTTCTTCTGGGTTGGTAATTTTAACCTTTATCATCCAACCTTCTCCATAAGGGTCATTGTTTACTTTTTCAGGCTCAGATTCTAAAGAATCATTAAATGCTATGATTTCACCAGAGAGTGGTAAAAATAAGTCAGACACTGTTTTAACTGCCTCTACAGAACCAAATACCTCATCGGCATCCATAGTTTCATCAAGTGTTTCTACCTCAACATATACAATATCTCCAAGTTCTCCTTGTGCAAAATCTGTAATTCCTACTGTAGCGGTATCGCCATCAATAGCAATCCATTCATGATCTTTAGTATACTTTAAATTTGATGGAATATTCATAGTTATGTGCTTTTTTTGTTTTTATTTTTAATTACCGAAGTTATACCTTAAAGTCAGACCACTGCGAATGGTTGTTTGTGGGAAGGCAGTGGAGATTGCATACTCAGAAAATGTGTGGTCATAATAAAACGCTGCAGTTAAGTTTTTACTTAAGGCATAGTCTACCAATAACTGAGCGCCATAAATGGTTTGCCCTGCCGTGGTTTGGTTATTCTCAATATCCAAATAGCGTATGATAGTCCTGTTATCTCTTCTTGAAAGGTCTAACTTAAAATTCAAATCACTTTTTAATATTTGTTTTTTACCTCCAAAGTTTGTTCCAATTCGTAGGTCTTTAATTCTGTAGCCAAGGCCTATTATAACTTCATCTCCTTTAATCTCGGTTAAAAGGTTGTTGGCAAAACTAAGCCCTAGTGCTCTGTCTTTTCTATACTCTGCACTTACTTTAACAGAGCTTTTCATCTCTAGATCAATTTTAAGTAGTGGTGAAAATTGCTCAGTAAGGTTTACATTGGTTAAAAACTGCTGACTTTTAAAATCTCCTGCTTGATCTGTAGCGGCCGTGGCAGGATTACCGTCTCTGGAACGGTTGTAGTCTAAATTAGTCTGAAATTGGTTTACGGTATAGCCTGCAGTATACCCATGTTGTAGTGAGAATCTTTTAAACCGTTTTTTAAACCATCCCAAACGCATAAAACCAGTGTATTTAATATCCCAATTTGGCAGAGGTATATCCCTTAATATACCCTTTTTCTCATTCTGTACATCTGCACCTTTGTAGGCGGCTATAAATGATGGTAATAAAACATCTTGGCTTGTAGGACCAAATCCAACAGGATATCCCGTTTCTGGATCTACAGGAAAAGCATCTGTACCATAAAATTCTGAGGCCAAGCTATTGGCAACTATAAGCCTATTATTTCTAAAAGCATCAAAAGGCTCAGAAGCTGCATCTGTAGTGCTTTGAAAAGCAGTTGCGATAAGTAGCGTTGAAATGTTAAAATTCCCTGAGGTAACAGGTGTTAAAGAGTTATAGAGACCGTCTTCAATAATGTAGTTCTCTGAGTAGTTTTCTGAGTAAATTCTGCTAGCATTAATATCAATTTTAAGATCTCTAATTGGCTCAAGATTGACCTGAACGTCTAATTGACTTGTTTCATTCTCTGTATATTGCTCATTGTATTCTGGATACAGGGTTAACCAACCGTTTCGAGCTGCTTGATCTCTCACCTCAGCTTGGCTTCCAAAGGTAAAACCTGCCGTTGGCTTTAAGGTTCCTATAAAACCAATGGAACGATTGTACCCTGGCAAGAAAATACCATTAGTTTCTTGGTAGTTAAATTGTACTTTTTTAATCATAGTGGCCAACCCTATAAGTGTGTTGGCTGCTTTGTCTGCACCACTTAATCCATTTCCAAAACCACCTCCAGAATTAGTCCCTCTTCCAGGAGAATTCTTACCCCCTTTAGCAGTAAGGCCTAGGGCGTCACCTTTGGAACTTGTTTTGGCTTGCTTACCGTCTTTACCTGCTCCGCTTTTTGGGTTAAAGCCCCCTCCATTTCTCGATGCGCTATTTCTAGAATTCCCTGCATTTCTACTGGCTTTCTTTTTAGATAGACCGATATATCTGTAAAAGGCATTAAAATCAAAGGTTGAATTAATACGATGTGTACTAGCATTTTGGATAGAATTTCCTAAATCATAGCTTTGCACTGAACCGTCAGATAGTTCAATATCTATATTATTAAATAAATCACTGCCGTCTTGCCATTGGAAATCTCCAGTATATGAGTAAGTGGCCCGAATCCACTTTAGAAAAGGGAACTTTGCAGTAGGCAAATCATAGTTTAATTGCAATGATTGAAAATGCTGGTTGGGATCTCCTACATCAAATAGACCGTCAAAGACTCCAATTTGATTATTGGCAATCCCTTCATCATCTATATAATTTGTAACAATTCTGTTATTAGAGGTTGTGAAATTAAAACGGAATGATTTTGTAAGATTGTAATTAATTGCATAATCCCAATCAAACAAATAGTTTCTTTGATAAAGTACTGGTAACCCTATATTTCCGTCCTCTAGGTTTAATTCTCTAAATTTTTGCTCATTGTGTTGTCGCAAAATATTAGAGTTTACTGATATACTGGTTGGCAAATAATTAAAGTTAATGTCTTTTAAAAACTGCCAGTATTTCCCCTTAAAAATAGAATCGTTCTTTTTAAAGGGCTCAAATGTTTTGGGAGTGAAGTTATAGGCATACGTCCCACCCAAACGTACATTTTGATCTAAGGCCTCTTGAATTTCAAAATCATTATGATCTATTTGATTGTAGGAAGCAGAAAGCGTTAGGTTTTCTATATCATACGCCTTTGGCTTACCCTCCGAGGTACTTTCTTTACGAACCCCAATAAAATTAATACTCTGTCTTTTGGTATAATCTACAGACTGACCCAATATTTCCTCTCGCCTTTGTGCGTTTGACTCGTTATCTAATCTGGTTTGCAATTCTACATCTTGATACTCTGGATCAAATTGAGGGGTAATTAGTTTTTCTGACCTACCATAATTAAATGGTAATTGTATCCCCCATTTCTTGGGTAGCATCTGCCCTAGATTTAGATTGGTTACCACATCATACTCTTGTACATCTTCTCTACTACGATCATTAGGTCCTTGTTCTAAGGAACCAAACCCAATGGTGCTGATTCTACCTGTTGCACTGACATTTGCAAAATCCGCAAAATTTGCATCCATAGCAGCAACAGCTGCCCAACCGCCTTGGTTTTGCAGCTCAGATAGACGTAATTCATTAAACCAAACTTCCCCACACAATTCTGTATTGGTCTCATTTCTCACACCAATCATGGCTACACGAACATCACCAAAACTTGGATTTCCCTTCATTCCTACCCTAAGTATGTTAGAGGGTAAGCCCTCTATTTCTCCCTCTTCAAAGAAATGTAATTGGTTTGGAGCATAGGTAGCAGGATCTCCTAAGATGGTAGATTTTAAATCTTGTAACAAACTAAGAGGAAGGTCTAGTCTGTTCTCCACTGGCCAGATTTCTTCTGCATTAGTGGTGTTAAAAGCCGTTGGCTTTAATGAAACTTGTACTTCATAGAAACTTTCAGTTAAATCATTACCCATTCTAATAAACGCTACCAAATCACCCTCTGCTAAAGCTGTTTGATTTACTATAGACTCTGCATGAATAAACATTTCTAAGTTTTTATACTGACGCATATCTACACTGAAATTTTTATACACACCACGAGCATCATTTTGCTCTAAACCACACACACGCAGAGCAAGAGATTGTTCGTCTTGTCTTATGATATTATTGTTGTTATTAAGTTGTTCTCTAACAACTCCAGGTGGCAATGTGTAAGGAATCGGTTGTCTATTCTCGTTATCTATAATGTTCACAGCTTCTACTTCAAATACCGTATCATCAAGTGCAGGGTCTTCTAGAGTTACATTATCTAGGGTCTGCAAGTATCTTCTGTAATCTCCTCTAACGAGTTCTAAAGTTCCAAATCTTAGTGTTGTTTGCTGCTCAAAACCAGAGAGATACATACGCATAAAACGTATGGATCTAAAGTCTGAGATACCATTTACTGCCCGATCAAAATCTGCAACAGGGACCTTAAATTGTACCCACCTAACATCCAAAGAGCTATTGTCTTGTAGAGTAATTGTACTCTCACGCACATCGGTTACAAAATCACTGGTAGCTGGGGTAAGAGCGTCACGAGAGATCGGAATATTATACTCATAATAACTATCTACAGTGTTCATAGAATTATCACGGTTAATATCTTCTACATCTGGTTGAGTGGTAGAACCACGATTTGTATTTGTTACCTCAACGGGAGAATTCCCTTCTGTACCATTATATAATTTGTAACGACTTCTTATATCTCCTGAGGCTTGTAGGAAGTATTGATAGTTGTCATTTGCAGGATCGGCAAGGCCAGCAAAGGCAGGGAACATTTCACTTTCTTCTGAATTATTTAAACCATCATACCCCACATCTTGGTTAATTCGCTGCTGCCCTTCTGTATCGAAGGTATATACTAAAGATTGATTGGTAGGCACCTTACCCCAAACCGTTGGTGTTGTATTTGTGGAATCACCATCTTGTGGCAACCCATTCTCATATTGCTTTCTACCATCCTTTAAGACATCTTCAGAAATGTTTCCTAAGTTAAAGCTTAGTGTACCTCCATTGTTGGTATTATTTTCTTCGTATATAAAAGGATCCATTACCCAAAACTGGATAAATTCTACGTTGCTTCTCTCAAAATCTGTGGTGGTTAACTCCCTGGAAATTCCTCCAAAATTACCGGATGGATTTGGTAAATCATTAGTACCTGCAGCGGCTGGATTAAAATTATACTCTCCACGCTCGCTTGGATAGAAAGAAAGATCCAAAGAAAATAAGGCCTGGGTTTGTCCTTGAACTATATCTTGTCCAGGAAATATTTCATCTCTAAATACACGTCTTGTAAAAGGAGAGGATAAGTCTTGGTCTGTAATACCATCTGGTCTTTGGCTACTGTAAAATATAGGATCAATGGTATACCAATTTAAACGAGCTCGTTTGTAATTGTAATCTAGAAGGCTGTTTGGCTCTTCTCCTCCAAAACCATATGGAGATGAAGACAAGCGCCAAGATGTAGGGGCGCTGATGTCAAACTCTGTTTGTGAAGATTCAAAATCATCAATATAAACGGTAGTTCTTCCTCCAAAGTCTGAAACCTCTGGAGCACTTGGTAATAAATATGCAAATTCACCACGTACAGAAAAATTTGACTCTACATCTGTATCAATATTAGGGAGTTTGTTTACGAGTCTGGTAAAGAAAGGAACCTGTGTTGCGTAGTTTAAATTAACGCCAAAAATTTGATTGTTAATGGGCTCTACATCATAAGTAGATTTTTGCGTAAGTGGGCGCTCATTTAACCTCAAGTAGGTACCTCCAATGATAAAGTTATCATTAAATTTATGCTCGATGTTTAATCCAGTAAATCGTTTTGTTTGTTGTCCAAATAGCGTGTTATTTTCTACAGTAATGTTTACAGGAGTGTTAGAAGCCAGTAAAGATGGGTCCAAAATTTGAACCGTTCCAGCCTGGTAATTCACGGTATAATCAACACCTTCAGATAAGGTTCTACCTCCGGCAGTAACTACCACAGAACCTTGGGGGATGTTAAATGCTCCAATGGGTATGCCGTTTCCACCACTAGATTTGTACCTACCTGTTAACTGAAATTTATTCTTATCACTATCCTCTTGTTCTGCCTGAGTTTTTGTTGACCTATATAAAGATCTAAAAACGTATTTGTCTTGATTGGCATTGTAGGTAGCGGGCATACTATATTGCGAACCACCACTGGAGGAGTCATCTAGTTTGTTGAACAGGTATTCTCCAAAAGGTTCTACACTGGTAAATATGATACGCCCATTTTGCTGATCTACGGTAAGCCCTGGTATAAAATCAAAAAAACCATCTCCTCCTTGTTGAGGATCATTGTTAAAATTTAATCTATCTAAATTAAAAACTTTTAAAAGAGTTTTATTATCAACATCTTCGGGTAATGCAACTGCAGGGTTTGTGATGGTTCCCTCTGCTGCTATGATGTAGTTTAAAGGTGCTGGATCTCTGTATTGGATGTCTAATCTAAAATCTTCTTGCTCTAACTGGAAAGCTCCTAGACTGTATATGTTTTTCATCATCAAGTCCCAGATAGGCTGTGATACATTGGTGATGTTGCTTTTTAGTAATTTAACAATAAGGTTTTGAGGAATACCCTCTATGTCGTCCATTCCTGGGTTTCCTGGTTCTCCTGGCCTTACAAGCCCTCCGGTGGCGTCTACTCCATCTGTAGAGAATTCACCAACTTGGTATACTTTCCCATTGACTGTGTATTGAAATGAAACGGCAATGACCTCATCGTTATTTAACCGTTGGTTTAAAGATATATATCCCAACTGAGAGTTAATAGTATACTCATTGGCTCTTAATTTTCTTGCATTCTCAAGGGTTAAAAAATCTGAGCCATCTTGAACTTGAACGCCACCAAATCCTTGTTGCACGGTAGCTATATCTCGTATTTGTTCATTTAAGATTCCTTGGGCACTTGAGTCATCAATCCCAAATGGATTAAAATCATTATTCCCATTATCTGGAAAAGAATTAGGTGGTTTGTTTAAAAATCCACCTGGGATGTTAGTAAGACCAATATTTGAAATATCAGACTCTCCAACATCTTGCAGGGCAACAATGTTGCGAACATCTTGAGTTTGGTTGCCTCTATTGGTAATCCAAGCTTCTACTCTCGTAATTTGTACATTGGAACGAATAAAAGGATATTGCTTCAATGCTCTATCATAGGTATCTCTGAAATAATGAGCTAAGAAAAAATGACGATTTTCATCATAGTCTAAAGCGTATATATCAAAATCTGTAATGGTACCTCCACCCTCTGTGGTTACGTTTCTAGTTTCAGATTGCTGCTCGGAGAATACACCTGTAATTTTTGTTTTCCCAAATTGTAATTCTGTTTTTACACCAAATAAACTTTGGGCGCCAGGTATGAGAGTGCTGTTAAGAGGCATACTCACATTACCAACCTCGATAGACCTTATAATATCATCCTCGGTAGGAGTGTATTCTAATTTTACTTGATTTTGGAAATCAAAGGTCGATTGCGTATCGTAATTTGCTGTTACCTGTAAACGCTCTCCAACTTTTCCAAGCAAACTTAAACTGATACGTTGGTCAAAATCAAAAGAGAAGTTACTTCTGTTTCTGGGAGAAAATGCTGGATTATCTTGCTTGGTGTACAAAAGTCCTAAATCCATCTCTACGGTACCTTGAGGTATTACCTCTATGGTGTTTCCTCCAAATACAGACTCAAAAAAGCTAGAAT
>Ga0206125_10000654_pt1 | contig 43518 bp, 32 predicted proteins | sample Helgoland_Spring_4_FD_148598 | JGI IMG/M metagenome (GOLD analysis project Ga0206125, IMG submission 148598) | Pelagic subsurface seawater microbial communities from Kabeltonne, Helgoland, North Sea - Helgoland_Spring_Bloom_20160331_1 | ecosystem: Environmental > Aquatic > Marine > Epipelagic ... | reverse complement strand
TTGTGATTCGACTACGAAAGCAGAAAATCACGCATCTGCCCAAGCTTCGGGTGAACCTCACATTGGTTTGGTTCCAACGATGAAAGAGTTACCCACTAGTAACTGATCATATAATTACTGCAATTTACTCAAGGCTATGACTTTACGGTCATGGCCTTTTTTATGCTCTACTTCTTTTTAGGCCCTATCCAACAGGCTTATATTTGAGGAGATAGAGCAGCAGGTGCCGATTTTACTATAATCAGCTTGCGCAGAGGCCATGTTTCTAAGAAAAGTCCTCTGCACACAGCTTGATTAACTCATTTAACTTATGCCGACGAATATTGAAATGCCCAAGCTCTCCGACACGATGACGGAGGGTACCCTTGTAAAGTGGAACAAACAGGTAGGTGATACCATCGAAATTGGTGATGTCATTGCTGAAGTAGAAACAGATAAGGCCACAATGGAGATGGAGGCATTCGATGAAGGTACACTTCACGAGATTCTTGTGCAGGAAGGGCAGAAAGCTGCTGTTGGCTCAACTTTAGGAGTATTGATTGAAGATGGCGAAGAAGCGCCAGCTCCTGGATCTACCCCTGCAGCCGTTAGTGCTCCGAACGAGCAACCTTTTGCTGAGACGCCTGCGGAAAGTCAGCCCCAATCAGTGCCAACTGCCACGGCGACTGAGGCCTCGATTCCTGTCGCACCAATAGCCAATGGTACTGGCGCCGGCGATAGGATCAAAGCTTCACCATTAGCTAAGAAAATCGCTGAATCCAAGGGGGTGAACATTGCCGCCATCCAAGGTTCAGGCCCAGCAGGGCGAATTGTTAAAGCTGACGTAGAGGCTGCTGCTAGCGGATCCGCTGCATCATCACCATTGGCGAATGCGGCGTCCGCGCTTGCGGCATCAGCTAAAGCTCAAGTGGTTCAAGCAACTCCGCCTGCCGCCGCATCTCCAGCCCCTGTCGCCGCACCAGCTGTGGCGATAAATCCAGTTGTCGCTGCTGAGGATCAGACGATTCAATTGAGTTCTATGCGCAGCATCATTGCTGATCGTTTGTTGACGTCGAAGACAACGATTCCTCATTTTTATCTTCATGTGGAGTGCGACACAGCACCACTCATGACCTTGCGCAAGCAGGTGAATGCGCAAGCTGAGCAAACACACGGAAACAAGTATAGCATCAACGATTTTGTGCTGAAGTCTGTCATCAATGCAGCCCAGGCAGTCCCTGAAATCAATGCTTCCTTCAATGGGGATAGCATTGTGCAATTTGCGAAAGTGGGTATCTCAATCGCCGTGGCGGTGGATGATGGTTTGGTAACACCCGTGATCAAAGATGCTGCAAGCAAGTCGATGCTGCAAATATCCCAAGAGGTAAAAGATCTCGCTGCGCGTGCCCGTGACAAAAAACTGATGCCTAATGAGTTTGATGGCGGAACCGTGACGGTATCTAATCTAGGTGCTTGGGGAATCGAAAGTTTTGATGCGATTATTAATCCGCCTCAGGCGGCAATTTTGAGCGTCGGCGCTATTGTGGAAAAGCCTGTTGTCAAAGATGGTCAAATTGTTCCCGGTATGCGTATGAATGTTGGCTTGAGCTGCGATCACCGTGTTGTTGATGGGGCTGTGGGTGCAAGGTTCCTCAATGAGGTGAAGAAGCTTATTGAGAATCCAGCTCTGATGCTGGTGTAATGAAGGTCGTTGTCACAGGTGCGGCGGGTGGCTTGGGGCAGGCTATCACCAATAGTCTAGTTGGCAGCGGTGGCGAAGTTCTTGCTCCCGGAAGAGAGGATCTCGACGTAAGTTCGTCTGCATCCGTAAAAAGTTTTTTTCAGTCGGTCGAGGAGCTTGATTTGCTTGTTTGTAATGCGGGCATGATCATCGATAAGACCATGGCAAAGATGACCGAAGAAGATTGGTCACGCGTCATCGATGTGAATCTGAAAGGTGCTTTTTTGTGTGCGCGTGAGGTGTCTCGGGCAATGGCTAAACACTGCCGCGGTCACATTCTTTTTATTTCCAGTTTTTCGGCACTGCACCCTTCGGTGGGGCAGGCCAATTACAGTGCAGCAAAGTCGGCACTGTTGGGGATGACGAAATCTATGGCTAAAGAGCTAGGTCGTCGTAATGTCCGAGTGAATGCTATTTTGCCTGGATTCATGGAGACGAAGATGACGGCCTCTTTGAGTGATCAGGTTAAGCAGGCTGTTCTCGATAGGCATGTACTTGGCAGATATAATACCCCTGAGGTGGTTGCCGATTTTATTGCTCATTTGCACCAGCATATGCCGCATACGTCCGGTCAGGTATTCAATCTTGATAGTCGCATCGTTTGAATGGCTAGCACCGTCGATCGATAGGTATTCATCGATCTGGGATATTGACCTATATGTGCAAGGCATATAATATAGAGTGTCATGGCCAAAGTTTTTGATTTTGATGTCTACCAGCCAAAGGAGATAGCCAAGCGTGTGGAAACAACGGGTGTCGCTAAGGCTCAGCTTTCCATATTATCAATGGCGGTACTTGGAGTGCTGGCTGGTGCCTTTATTGGCCTGGGCGCTCTCTATTTTGTGCTTATTAAGTCTGACCCGAGTTTGGGGTTTGCTCTTTCGCAGGTGCTTGGGGGGGTGGCGTTTTCCTTGGGTTTGATTCTCGTGGTGATAGCCGGTGCGGAGTTGTTTACTGGAAATAATCTGATCGTCATGGCGTGGGCAGATCGCAAAGTATCGACGGTAAGCTTGCTCCGAAATTGGGTGGTTGTTTTTGTGTCGAATTTTATCGGTGCTGTTGGTCTAGCATACCTCGTATTTAGGTCAGGTCATTGGGAGATGAACGAGGGTGCGATCAAGGATCAATATATTAAGATCGCAGCTGCTAAGTGCACATTGCCATTCTGGCAGGCTTTTTTTCGAGCGGTGTTGTGTAATTTGCTCGTTTGCCTGGCAATATGGATGGCGATTGCTGGACGCAGCGTTTTTGACAAAGTGGTTGCTATCGTTTTCCCGATATCGGCATTTGTTGCCGCAGGGTTTGAGCATTGTGTGGCTAACATGTATTTCATCCCGATGGGGATGTTCTTGATATCTGCCGACCCTTGCGCAGCCAGTCTCTATGGTGAGATCAGTGGTGCTGGATTGATGCGAAATATGCTGCCGGTAATCCTTGGCAACCTGACGGGTGGAAGCGTGCTGGTTGGCCTTGTTTACTATCTGATCTATCTGAGGAAAAAGCCTCAGGCTTCATAGGTCTAGCTTTGGGCTTGCTCTAAAGATCGCCGGGCAAGATTGAGCGCATCTTGGCTAGTAGCCTGTTTGAATATCTCTCGCCCATAGGGGGTGAATTTTTTGACAGCTATGCTGTGATTTGCCGTGGCAAGGCCTATCCATACGGTGCCGACAGGCTTTTTTTCGGTGCCTCCGCCTGGGCCCGCGATACCGGTGACTGAGATGGCGATATCTGCTTTTGCTTTTGCTAAAGCACCTTCAGCCATCTCAAGCGCAGTAGCTTTGCTGACTGCTCCGTGTTGCTCTAAGGTCACGCTGTCGACGTCCAAAAGCTCCTGTTTTGCAGCATTAGAATAACTCACAAAACCGTGGGTGAAGACTTCTGATGCACCAGCAACGTTGGTGATTCGGTTTGCGATAAGGCCACCGGTGCAACTCTCGGCAATGCTGATGGTTTTACCCTGCTGCTGAAGAAGTTGAACGACTACTTCCTCCAGTGATTCGCCGTTTTGGCTGAAGCACATATCTGGAAAGGTGCTGAGAGCAAGTTTGCGGGCTTGATCGATACCCTTTTTTGCTCCGATCAATCTGAGGTCGACTTCGCGTGTGCGAGCGCAATAGCCTACTTCGAGATCGGGTATCCTAACCAGTTGCTGATCAAGCTTGGCATGGAAGTCGCTCTCGCCGACTCCAGTAAAGCGCAGAACTTGGACGTGATGGTCTTGGTTTGTCCCAGCTAGAGATCGAAGCCTTGGCTCTACCTCATTCTGAAACATCGGCCTCATTTCACCGGGCGGTCCTGGTAATAGGAACAAGGCGCATAAGCGATCACCGCTCATGCGCGGTGGTGTATAGATGCCGGGGGCCGTCCCGTTTGGGTTCGGTAGAATATCACCACCTACTGGATTGAGCGCCTGCTTTTTATTGTCCTCAGCCATCTCGCGATTGCGATCAGCAAAGAAGGCTTCGATTGACCGTAAGGCGGCTTCGTCGGTGATGAGCTCAACTCCGAGTACATCAGCTGCTGCCTCACGGGTGATGTCATCACTGGTTGGGCCCAATCCGCCTGTTACGATGACGACGTCGCTGCGCTCCATTGACTCTGCCATCGCGCTGTTAATGGCTTCACCATCTGGCACGGTGATTTGTCGTTGCACCCGCAGGCCAAGTTTGAACAACTCCATGCCCATCCATGCACCATGGGTGTTGAGTGTGGTGCCGAGTAGTAACTCGCTGCCAGTGTTGATGATTTCTATGCGCAAGACAGATCCGATGGGGAGATGTTAGTCGAGCAGGGTGGAACGTGAAAACAGGGGCACTACGGGCACGCCACGGGCCTCGATAGCTTCGCGACCTCCTTCCTCACGATCTACAAGAACAAGGGCGAATGCAACGTTGCCGCCTGCTGCTTCGATCACGTCCATCGCTTTGATGGTCGATCCTCCTGTGGTGATCACATCATCAACGATGACAATGGTGTCTCCTTCTGAAAAGTTGCCCTCGATTTGTTTGCCTTTGCCGTGTCCTTTAGGCTCCTTGCGAACGGTGAAGACTTGCAATGGCTTCTCATCGGATGCCGAGGTCATGCCCACCGCCAGTGAAATAGGATCTGCTCCAAGCGTCATGCCGCCAATGGCTTGGACATCCAGGCCGCGGTTAGCAATTTCTTGTTTTACGGTTTCCCAGCCGAGTTTGCCGATAAGATTGGCTCCCTTGGGATCCATGGCAGTGACTCTGCAGTCGATGTAGAGGTCGGATGTTTTTCCGGAGGCGAGGGTGAACTCTCCGGTGCGTACGGATTTTTCAAGCAAGAGGGCTCTGAGGTCAGAGCGGGTATCGTCATTGGCCATGGACTGGTTTAAGCACTGATTGGGCCAAACATCCAAGCGAATACTCCACTCACGGCAAAAAAGAGTAAAAAAATACTGCCAGGAACTGCGGCAATGACGGACAAACTGTGGCTGCTACCTTTCGGTCCTGACCAGATTCATCTGCCGACACTCCACAGCCCTGACAGCGGAGGTTTCTTAATGCCTGCCAGTGAGATTGCAAGGGGATTTGTAAACCACACACAATTTTGTGCTGGCTCAATTATGTTTGCAGACGACTCATACAATCAACATGCAATCCCCGTAGGAGAAGAAACGGTAGCGCTCTTCGACAGCTTTAGCATAGGCCTCTAGTATCAATTCTCGATGAGCAAAAGCAGACACCAGCATGATCAGTGTGGATTGTGGAAGGTGAAAGTTGGTAAGTAAGGCGTCAATCGCTTTGAAGTTGTGTGGGGGGTTGATGAAGATATTTGTTTCACCAGAAGTTGCAGAGAGGGAAAATGGGCAGTCTGGGTCTTTACATATTTCTTGAGCTAGGCTCTCCAAGACTCGTGTAACGGTAGTTCCTGTGGCGACGATACGTCCTCCGCATGCCTTGGTGTCGCTGATGAGCTCGGCTGTCTGCGCGCTGATGTGATAGCGTTCGGAGTGCATGTCGTGATCTTCGATGAACTCTGCCTTCACAGGGCGGAAGGTTCCGACGCCAACATGCAGGGTGAGAAAGGTATGCTTTAGCTTGGCTAGGATTTCAGGGGTGAAATGCAGCCCTGCGGTTGGGGCAGCAATAGCGCCCTCTTCACGAGCAAAAGTTGTTTGGTAGCGATCGCGGTCTTCAGGGTCACTCTCGCGATTCATGTAATGAGGCAGAGCAAGGCGGCCATGGGTTTCTTCGTCAACAGATCGGTCCCATGAGATGATGCGGTTGCCATTCTCAACGATAGACTGAACGGTTCCCGTGGCTTCTCCAATTTCCACAGTACGTCCGGGTTTCATTTTTTTTCCGGGACGGACGAGGCACTCCCATTCGAGCTCGCTTAGTTTATTGGTGCATACGATTTCTATGTTGCCATCGTTGGAGAAAAATCGAGCAGGCGTTACCTTGGTGTCATTGAGAACGAGGAGATCTTTTGGTTCGAGGTAATGGGGGAAATCCGTGAATCTTCGATGTTCAATTTTGCCGCTATCACGATGGATTACCATCATGCGAGATGCGGTGCGATCCTGCAGAGGTCGGCTTGCGATGAGCTCCTCGGGAAGTATGTAGTCGAAATCGGTGGTCTTGAGCACGGTCAGAGTCTCATGTGGGAAGTTTTCAGTTTCAAGTCTCGAGTAAGTGGATATATAATGCGTTGTGCCATCGGGTGAGGAGTTAGGTTTGCGAGTGGACGGGAAGTTCTTCCGTGCGGGGAATGAGCGCGTGTTTCTAAAGATGGTAACTTATGGGCCATTTCCCGAGCCAACACCGGATGTGCTTGCAGATCATCATGAGCAGATGGCTCGAGTTGCTGATGCTGGATACAATGCCGTGCGCGTCTACGAAGCGCCCGAAAAATCGCTCTTGGATGCAGCACATCAGGCGGGCCTGTGGGTTTTTGTTGGTTTGAGTTGGGATTACCATCGCGATTTTATTGCCGATACATCCATCTATGCAGCGGCAGAGGGATTACTGATTCAAGGACTTAAGTCATGGGGTTTGCACCCCGCGCTCGCTGGGGTGTTCGTCGCTAATGAGATCCCAGGTGACATGGTGAGATGGATGGGTGTGACCCAAGTCAAGCAGACGCTAGAGAAGCTTATTTCCCTTGGTCGTTCTCTTTGCCCTAAACTTCTCTTTGCTTACGCTAATTACCCAACCACCGAATACGAGGAGCCACGTAATGCTGATTTTACAGCAATGAATGTCTATCTCGAAAGCCGAGACAGTTTGGCGAGCTATTTGCCTCGCCTACATAATATAGCAGGAGATCGTCCTGTGGTAATTAGTGAATTCGGTTTTGATACGCATCGTGCGAGTAAGGAGGCGCAGAGTGATACTTTGTCCTGGTATGTGGATGAGGCATTGCGCGCGGGGGTTGCTGGTCTCACTGTTTATGCCTGGAGTGATCATTGGTCTCGTGGAGGTGTCAGTATTACTGATTGGAGCTTTGGTCTGTATGATCGGCTCGGAGAGCCAAAACCGGCACTGAGGACCTTGCGTGAAAAGCTGCGCACTATCAGGATGCCTAACGATGGGGTTGAGCTGGTTGAAGTGCCCTCGTTCTCAGTGATTGTGTGTACTCACAATGGTGGCGAACGTATCGTCGCGTGTCTACAGGCGCTGAGTCGCTTGGTCTACCCAAATTATGAGGTGTTGGTGGTGGATGATGGTTCGACAGATAATACCGCAGAGCTCGTTCGCGAATTTGATGACGTGCGTCTCATTGAGTCAGGCAGATGTGGTTTGAGCGCTGCTCGAAATAAGGGAGCTGGTGAAGCACGTGGAGATCTCATCGCCTACACTGATGATGATTGTGAACCTGACATTCACTGGTTGCACTGGCTTGCTTATGCATTCGAGCATAGGGGCTGGGATGCGTGCGGGGGTCCTAATTTGCCTCCGCGTCCAATGATATCCGATGATGGTCGGGCAAGCGTTATTGATGAAGTGGTGGTAGCCTCTGCGCCCGGAGCTCCGTCTCATGTTTTAATCGGTGATGAGGAAGCAGAACATTTGCCGGGGTGTAATCTAGCAGTCAGGAAGAAGGTGCTCGAGGCAATCGGTGGTTTCAGAGAAAGCTACTGGATTGCGGGTGATGACGTTGATCTTTGCTGGCGCTTGGAGGATGCTGGTTATCGCATGGGCTTTCATGCAGCAGCTTTTGTGTGGCATCGTAGACGAGCAAGTTTGTGGTGTTATTTCAGACAGCAATATTACTATGGTAAAGCTGAGGCGATGTTGATGCGTGACCATCCAGAGAAATTCCGCAGAGGTACCGGGGCTATTTGGAAGGGGTGTGTTTATCTGGGAGGGGTGATGACGGCAGACGAGAAAAGCTTTATTTACCATGGTGCCATGGGAACAGCACCTTACCAGCAGATGGTCACTACGATGCAGCCGCTCCGCGCGATTCCAGACAGCTTTGTCTGCACTGAGGCGAGCTTTAAACTAGCAATCGCGAAGACGTTGCAGCCGTTCATAAGATCGTGGGCAAGATGGAGGCATAGCCTGAGGTGGATTAGTAAGGTGAAGCGAGCACCGGTTGTTGATGAGAATCATCGAGTCGATAACATGCGACAATATGATAATTATGAAGCGAAGTGGTGGGCTGAGCCCGGAACTACTCGTGAGCAGGTTTTGACATCTCTAATGAAGGATGGTTGGCAGCCTTTGGAAAATGATAGCGACTGGGATTTGCGCCGCGATGAGCATCGAATGATCGTGGCCGCTGTGGCTTTTGACGATGGTGTGTGTGTATTAACCAGAATCGGAATGCTTACCGAAAGCGGCGGATACCTGCCCGATGATTTGATAAATCGCCTCAATTCAATGGACTTGGTCAGGCTGGGGTGACTTCCCTATTTAATCGCCCAGCTGCAGGCTTAATCCTTGCGGGTGAGCTCTACAAAAACATCCTCGAGGGTCGATTGGTGGCGATGAAGAGTACGAATGGGCCATTTTTTCTCAGCTGTCAGAGCAGAAATACGCTCGCGAGTGTCAGTGCCGTGGTCGACGAGAATAGAGAATCTTGTCCAGTCTTCGTCTTTCCCCTCAAGAATTACTTTCTTCACGTGCTTGAGCTGATCAAATGCATCAGCCGCGGCTTGCTCATCTGCTTGAATTTCAACGGTTATTTTGCCAGCGGCGCGCATTCGCTTCACCAGCTCGGCGGGTGAACCGGCGGCTTTAATTTTACCGTCATCAATAATAATGACATGATCACATGTCATCTCCACTTCATGAAGAATGTGGGTAGAAAGCATGATGGTGTGATTTTCGCCGAGACGCTTAATCAGGTTCCTGATTGAGCGAATCTGATTTGGATCTAGGCCGTTAGTGGGCTCATCTAAAATAAGTATCTCTGGTTTGTGAACAAGCGCATCGGCGAGGCCGACTCGCTGCCGGTAGCCTTTGGAGAGGGTTTTGATCATTTTGCGACGAACGTGGGTCAATCCACACAATTCCATGGCTTCGCCGATATTTTGTCGAGCGTTGCGTCCTTTGAGACCTTTCAGGCGTGCGCGGTAGCGCAGATACTCTCGGACGCGCATTTCGTCATAGAGAGGCACATTCTCCGGCATGTAGCCAATTTTCCGGCGTGCGTTGATGGAGTCGCGAAAAATATCGTGGCCCGCAACCTCCGCGCTGCCAGAGGTGGGCGGAAGGTAGCCGGTGAGCATTCTCAGCGTGGTCGTCTTACCCGCTCCATTGGGTCCAAGGAATCCAACGATCTTGCCTTTGCCTATGTTGAAGCTGATATCACTCACGGCAGTGTGTCTGCCGTATCGCTTATTGAGATTGTGAACGTCAATCATGGGTTAGGTGGCAGGGTGAGTTAAGTTAAAAAATGTCGTAATCAGAACGCCTTGTGCGTTGACTCTCAGGCTGTGTGACAGTAATTAGAACCAAGTTCTACTCAGCTCCAAGAAAGAAAAGCAGATTGCGACTGTAAACACACCTTTTTTCTCTCCATGAAATCATCTATATCAGCGCGTTTTAATGCGGACCTTCTTGATCAAAAGTATGATCAATGGTGTGAGGATCCGCAATCGGTCGAGGCCGATTGGTGCGCTTTCTTCGAGGGATTCGAGCTTGGTAATGCACAGCTTAAAAAATCGCAAGCTGGAGGAGCAAGTCAAACGGAATCGACTTCTGGGGCGAATGCTCAGCCGAGCGGTAATCTCGAGGTGCAGTCGTCGGACGAGCATTACTTAAACTTTCGTGGCAGGGTCGTAAGCCTGCTCTACAACTACCGAACTCTTGGGCACACTCAAGCTCACTTAAATCCGCTTGATGACGGAGGCGTTCCGAATCCACGGTTGCAGCTAGATCAGTTTGGGCTGAAAGAATCCGATCTTGATCGCGAAGTTTCGACGCAGTTTTTCCGTCGTGGTCAAAAGATGAAGCTTCGCGAGCTGATCAAATCTCTCGATCAAACGTATTGCGGCAATGTGGGAATTGAGTTCATGCACATTTTCAACACGGAGATTCGTAACTGGATCCGTGAGCGAGTTGAGCATCGTGATGAGCACCAGCATCTGCTCAACTACGAAGAGGGTAAAGTGCTGAAGTGGTTGCTCGAGTCTCAGCTGTTCGAGTCGTTCCTCGCGAAGAAATTCCTCGGTGAAAAAAGATTCTCCCTCGAAGGAGGTGAGGGAACGATGGTGTTACTCAATACGATTTTAGAAAAGTGCCCTGGATCTAACGTAAAGGCGATCGAGATGGGTATGGCTCATAGGGGGCGTCTCAATGTGCTTCGTAATTTCCTCCGCAAATCATTGACGACTTTGCTTTACGAATTCACGCCAAATTATGTGCCTGACCTTGTAGCGGGTGACGGTGATGTCAAATACCACCTCGGCTATGAAGGTAATCGCACTTTGTTGGATGGTGAAGTGCATGTGTCTTTGGCTGCCAATCCGAGTCATCTCGAGGCCGTAAATGCAGTTGTAGAGGGCAAGGCCAGAGCTCGTCAGCGACTCATAGGAGGAGATGAGCTCAAAGAATCAGAGCGCACCGTAACGGGAGAACACCGAGGAAGGGTGTTGCCTATTCTGTTGCACGGTGATGCGGCATTTGCCGGCCAAGGATCAGTGGCGGAGGTCCTCAACTTATCTCAGCTTCCTGGCTATCATACGGGAGGAACTATCCACATTGTCATTAATAACCAGATTGGCTTCACCACCATGCCGGAGGACGCACGTTCATCTCATTATGCTACGGACATCGCCAAGATGATTGAAGCGCCAGTGATTCACGTGAATGGTGAGCAGCCGCATGATCTCGTCTGGGCTGCTATCCTGGCTCTTGAGTATAGGCAAACCTTTGGCCGTGACATCGTTATCGACATGTACTGTTATCGTCGCCACGGGCACAATGAAGCGGACCAAGCAGCATTCACTCAGCCTCATATTTACAAGAAGGTTGATGCGCGCAAGCCGATAGGGGATCTATTTAAAGAGAGGGTTGTTGCGGATGGTGCTCTCACTCAACAGCAGGCTGATGAAATAGAGGGGCAAGTTCAAAAGGATCTGGACGACGGCTATCACACCATGGTGCATCACATGGAAAAAGGAGACCGCACTATCTTTAGTGGATCTACAGCTGAGTCGCAGCCCAGTTACACGCACGCTCCCGTACCCACTGGAATCTCAAAAGAAGTTATGCAGCACCTTGGCAAGGTGCTTACCGAGCTGCCTGAGGGTTTTAATCTTCACCCCACTCTGGCGAAGCGTTTTATTCCGAGACGTCAAGAAGCTCTGAAGTCTGGGAAAGAATTTGACTGGGCTTTTGCCGAGTCATTGGCGTGGGGTTCGTTATTGATGGAGGGAAATCCGGTGCGATTATCTGGGCAAGATGTACGCCGTGGCACCTTTAGTCATAGGCATGCTGTATTTTATGATTCTGATACCCGGGAGCGTTACATTCCGCTCAAAAACATAACTGAAGATCAGGCAAATTTCTGTGTCTACAACTCCTTGCTTTCAGAGGCGGCTGTTCTTGGTTTTGACTACGGATATTCATTAGGGGCAACCAACATGCTGATCATGTGGGAAGCGCAGTTCGGAGACTTTTCCAACGGGGCGCAAGTGATCATCGATCAATTCATCGCCTCTGCCGAATCAAAGTGGCAAACACCCAGCAGCTTGGTGATGCTGTTGCCTCACGGCTACGAGGGTATGGGGCCTGAGCACTCGAGTGCTCGCCTTGAACGCTTCTTGCAGCTCTGTGCTGAAGACAATATTCAAGTAGCTAACTTGTCGACACCAGCTCAGTATTTCCATGCATTGCGCAGGCAAAAGAAGCGCGGTTTCCGTAAGCCTTTGGTATTGATGACCCCAAAGAGCCTTTTATCTAGGCCTGAGGCAGTATCCAATGAGGCTGATTTTCTTGAGGGCGCTTGTTTCCAAGAAATATTGCCGGATGTTGTTGATTTTGAAAATCCAAAAGACATCGAACGTGTCGTTTTCTGTAGTGGTAAGGTTTTCTATGATCTTGCGAAGTATCGTGACGAGAGCGAAATTACCAATGCTGCCATCATCCGCATCGAGCAACTCTATCCTTTTAATGCCGAAATGTTAGAGCTAATCTTGAGCCAATTCCCAAAGGCGTCAAAATGGGTTTGGGCCCAAGAGGAACCTCGCAATATGGGTGCTTACTCCTACGTCAGGCCAAGACTTGAGTCTATTCTTGATGCCCGCATCAGCTATTCAGGGCGCAAGTCGTCATCTAGTCCCGCAGCTGGCTCGAAAGCGCAGCATGTTCGCGAACAGCAAATGCTTGTCGAAAAAGCCTTCGAAGATTAAAGTTACTTTCTATTTTTATACACGAATATTCCCATGGCCACTGAAATAAAGATCCCGAACGTTGGCGAATCAATTACCTCCGCTAACGTTGCACGTTGGCACAAGCAAAACGGCGAAGCTGTGGCTAAGGGTGAGACGGTGTTGACCATTGAGACCGATAAAGTCTCCAATGATATTGAAGCCGATGTTGCAGGCGTATTGAACATTCTTGTGCAAGAAGGTGAAGAGGTGGCTATTGGCACTGTGGTGGCGACCCTCGATGAGGGGGCTGTTGCCGAGGTGGAGACCGAGGAGGCTACAACAACAGCCAATGCTGAGGAGGATGTAATTGCTGAGCCAGAAGAGGCGAAGGAATTGGATATCATCGTGCCAGCAGCTGGGGAGTCGATCACATCGGCAAACATTGGTCGTTGGCATGCGGCTGATAATTCGCAGGTCAATAAGGGTGACACTCTGGTGACATTGGAAACTGACAAGGTTTCTAACGAGCTCGAAGCTGAAGAAAGTGGAGTGCTCCACATCGACACGCCTGAGGGGGAAGAAGTCGATATCGGAACGGTTATTGGCAAGATTAGCGTCGGGGCAAGTGCCGCGCCAGCTCAGGTAAGTGAGGAGCCTAAGGCGGCTCCTTCGGCGCCCAAACCACAAGCTGTTAATGCGGTGGCTAGCGCCCCAGCCCCAGCAGCCCCAGCGGTAAGTTCTCGACCAGATCTTTCGGTCAATCCCAGTGCATCTGAGCGCGGGGGGCAGCCACTGAGTGAAGACAATGGGCGCACTACGCGTCGCAAGATGAGCATGTTACGCAGGAAAGTGGCTAGTCACCTTGTCAACGCGCAGCAAACAGCGGCCATACTAACGACTTTCAATGAGGTGGATATGACCGCCATTATGAAGCTGCGCAAAGAAGTGCAGGAAGATTTCGTAGCCAAGCACGGCTGCAAGCTTGGCTTCATGTCCTTTTTTGTTAAGGCCACGGTTCAAGCATTGAAAGATGTTCCAAGTATTAATGGTCGCATTGATGGTAACGATATTATCGAAAATCATTTTTATGATGTAGGTGTAGCTATCGGCACCGAAAAGGGTTTAGTGGTCCCCGTTCTTCGTGATTGCGACGCCAAAGGTTTTGCAGAAGTAGAGCAGGGGATTTTGGATTATGCCGCCAAAGCTAATGACGGCAGCATGGACCTAGCAGACCTGCAAGGGGGAGTTTTTACTATCTCAAATGGCGGCGTTTATGGCTCCCTTTTAAGTACTCCTATTCTTAATCCACCGCAGAGCGGTATTCTCGGGATGCACACCATTCAGCAGCGCCCAGTGGCGGTGAATGGCGAGGTCGTGATTCGCCCAATGATGTATTTGGCTTTGAGCTATGATCATCGCCTCGTCGATGGCAAGGAAGCGGTTACTTTCTTGATACGCATCAAGGATTGTTTGGAGAACCCAAGCCGTCTGATGTTGGAAATGTAATCCCTCACCATGGAGTATTTTTTTATCTTTCTTAAGGGCTTCGCCATGGGGGCAGCCAATGTCATCCCCGGTGTTTCAGGAGGTACGATTGCCTTCATTACAGGTGTTTATGAGCGATTAATTGACTCCTTGAAGTCATTTGATCTGAAAGCACTCCGCCTCCTCTTGAGGGGAGACATAGGTAGCCTTGCCAAGCATATTGATCTTGGTTTTTTGTTGGCCTTAACGCTCGGGGTTATCGCTAGTGTATTGACTTTGGCGAAAGTTCTTAAGACCGCCTATGTTGATCACCCTATACTAGTAAATGCATTTTTCTTTGGCCTGATTTTAGCGTCACTATTTTATGTTGGAAAGATGGTCCGGCGCTGGGGTTTTGTTGAAATTATTTGCCTTCTTTTGGGCGTTGTCGTTGCCGCATTTCTGGCCTTTCAAAGCCCAGCAAGTGAAAACAGCAATTTGCTCTACCTTGGAGCCTGTGGCGTTGCTGGTATGTGCAGCATGATTATCCCGGGTATATCTGGTTCATTTATTCTTCTGTTAATGGGCAATTACCATTTGATCGTATTGGATGCTGTAAACAATCTGCGGCAGTTTAAATTAACCGAGGCACTGCCCATCCTCATTCCTGTTGCTATTGGTGCAGCCATCGGCTTGTTCACCTTGTCTCATATCTTGAGCTGGATGTTTAAAAAGTATCACAATGCTGCGGTAGCTCTTATTACTGGCTTTGTAGCAGGATCACTCGCGGTTATTTGGCCTTGGAAACTTCCAGTCTATTCGCTGATCATTACCGGCAAGGTGGTGGGTTGGAACCGTTACTTTCCCGATATTGGCAAATCTTCCACATGGATTGCAGTAGCTTGGCTGGTAGGTGGTATTGTCGTCATCACCGTAACCGAGAAGTTGGCGTCTAAGCCAGAAGCTTAGTCTACATCTGGAGCAAGCATAATTTTCTTGGATGGCGTGTGGTCGACAATTTTGGCAATGCGCTTGGCAAAGTAATACATTCTCTTGAGGTATTCGATCATCTCTGATTCGAGACGAAATGCTACCATGCGCTGCGGCTCATCCGCCCTAAACCGTCTTGAGAGGTGCTCTTCTGCATCCACAGATATCTGGCGAATCAGCGGTTTAGCGCCGATCACTTTTTTTGCAGTGGTATGGTCGTTCGTGATGAGCGCATCAATTGATTGGCGCACTCTCAGGCTCACTTCTTCATGAAAGTGGGTGAGGAGCTGTATCGTTGCATCGCTGATAATGAGGCCCGAGTTAAGCCGAGCACGCCCAATTTCCATAAGATTGGTCTCTACCATGTCGGCAATGTTCTCCATGTAATTTGAGCAAGCGAGATATCGGTGCAGCAGGTCCGATTGCGATTTATCTAAATTTCCTCGCGAGAGATCGGCAAGGTAAGCGAGAATGAAATCGTGGATTGTATCAACACGGCTATCCATTTTCCATAATTGACGCATATCTTCCGCCGTGCCGGAGGTTACCGCTTCGAGCGCCTCATTGGTTAGCTTTGTGACGCGTGTGCCCATCCTGCTGAGCTCAAGCCGAACTGCATCAAGGGCGAGGGCAGGAGTGTTCAATAAATCGGGGTCAAGATACTTGGGCTTGGCCTCTTCAGCTACGGTTGAGGGTCGATCTGGTATGATTCGCATGACTATTTTGCCGATAGGCCCAACGAACCATATAAATAAAAAAGTATTGGTGATATTAAAGACGCTGTGAGCATTTGCAATTTGCCGGGGGGTTTCAGCTGCCAACTTAGCAATGTCATTGAGCTCATTTGTTTGCGGAGATATGTAGCGAACGGTGGATGAAAGTTCAGGAATGAACATGAACCAAACGATAACACCGGCCAAGTTAAAGAGGATATGAACCGTTACAGCACGCTTCGCATCGATTGATTTGCCGATGGATGCCAGCCATGCGGTAAAGCAGGTACCTATATTCGCTCCGAAAATGAGCGCGATGCCAGCATCCAGTGATAGTAGTCCCTGGCTAGCGAGGACGATCACAATTCCCGTGGTGGCTGAGGAGCTCTGAACTAGCGCTGTAAAAACAGCGCCAAAGATAATCCCCAGTAGCGGGGTGTTCATATTTTTCATCGCGTCGATGAATGGTGTGTAGGATTGCAATGGCCTAGCTCCATCGCTCATTAGCTGCATGCCATAGAAAACAAGGCCGAGGCCCATAATCATTTTCCCATATTGACGTATGCAGTCTCGCTTCACAAAAAAAGATAACGAAAATCCGGTGGCGATAATGAAGAGCGCGTAATGTGTAACTTTGAATGCGATGACCTGAGCGGTCATAGTGGTGCCGATATTGGCTCCCATTATAATACCAATGGATTGGCTCAGATTCATCAAACCAGCAGAAATGAAACCTACTACCAGCACAGTCGTGACGGAGGAGGACTGAATGATTGAGGTAACGGCAGCTCCAGCTGCGGCGCCTGTGAAGCGGTTGGTCGTCAGCTTGGCTAGTATTTGCCTGAGCTTGTCTCCAGTGATCAGCTTCAGGGCCATCGCCATACGATCAAGGCCAAAGAGAAATAAAGCCAAACCACCTAGCATGCCCATTATAATAGGGCCAAATTCTAAGCCAGAGGTGGAAGTGGCAGCAATCGTATCAGATGCGAGCATATACACATTAGTTAGCATACAGAAAATAGATTTGAGCGCAATGTATCATGAGGACTTCAAGATTTGAGCGTTATTGGGTTCGATGCTCGTTAAATAGCCTGAAATAAGCCTCAAAACCGAGGAAATCAGTCGAAAGTGCTACGATGTGCAAAAAAGATCGAAATAGTAGAGATTTTTTTTGACAGTCGAGCACTCTCTGGTAGCTTGCCGCCCGCTTTCCGGAGGTAGATCAACGGGATTATTTTATTCATTGCCCATAATATAGGGCTCTAGATCGGTAATTCTCAAGAAAAACCAAAAGAAGGTGTAGAGGGCAAATGCTCTTGTAGCTCAGGGGTAGAGCGCGTCCTTGGTAAGGACGAGGTCGGCGGTTCAAATCCGCTCAAGAGCTCCAGCCCGAGGCAAATAAACACTAAGAAAAACCAGCAACCCATCACCGGGTAACAAAAAAAACATAAAACCATGGCTAAAGAAGCATTCGAAAGAAACAAGCCTCACGTGAACGTCGGCACTATTGGCCACGTTGACCACGGCAAAACAACTCTTACTGCAGCAATCACCAACATCCTTGCCGAGGCAAGTGGTGGCGAAGCTAAAGCATATGATGAGATTGACGCCGCTCCGGAGGAGCGTGAGCGTGGTATCACCATTTCTACAGCACACGTTGAGTATGAAACAGGAAACCGCCACTACGCCCACGTTGACTGTCCAGGTCACGCGGACTACGTGAAGAACATGATTACCGGAGCCGCACAGATGGACGGAGGTATTCTTGTGGTATCAGCAGCAGACGGCCCTATGCCTCAGACACGTGAGCACATTCTGCTCGCTCGTCAGGTTGGCGTTCCTGCGCTTGTTGTATTCATGAACAAGACGGACCAAGTCGATGACGAGGAACTCCTCGAGCTTGTCGAAATGGAAATCCGTGAACTTCTCAGCGCATACGAATTTCCTGGTGACGACATTCCAGTCATCAAAGGTTCTGCACTTAAGGCTCTCGAAGGCGACGCAGCACACAAAGAGGCTATCCTCAAGCTTATGGAAGCTGTTGATACCTACATCCCTGAGCCAGAGCGCCCAGTCGACCAAGACTTCCTCATGCCTATTGAGGACGTATTCTCAATTGAAGGTCGTGGTACAGTTGCCACTGGCCGTATTGAGCGTGGTATCGTCAAGAAGATGGAAGAAGTTGAGATCGTGGGAATCCGCGACACTCAAATCACTACCGTCACTGACATCGAAATGTTCCGTAAGCTTCTCGACGAAGGTCGTGCAGGTGACAACGTTGGTCTCCTCATGCGTGGTCTTAAGAAAGACGACCTTGAGCGTGGACAAGTTATCGCCAAGAAGGGCAGCGTAACTCCTCACACCAAGTTCAAAGGTGAGATCTATGTTCTCAGTAAGGATGAAGGTGGTCGTCACACACCATTCTTTAGCAACTACCGTCCTCAGTTCTACTTCCGTACAACAGACGTAACCGGCAGCATCAAACTTCCTGACGGAGTTGAGATGGTTATGCCTGGTGACAATGTTGAGCTCGAAGTTGACCTCATCACACCTATTGCAATGGAGAAGACAATGCGCTTCGCTATTCGTGAGGGTGGACGCACCGTTGGTGCCGGCCGTGTAGCCGACATCCTCGACTAAGTTAATTCTTAGGTCTTGGTAGCGAACCCACCCCGGGCAGCTACCAATAAGGCTGGTTTTTAGGGGCATCTCGGTCATCTTGCCGGGGTGCCCCTCAGTCGCCTAAAGACAAAGGCATCTAGAATAAAGCGAATACACATCACAGGGCAGTAGTTCAATTGGTAGAGCGTCGGTTTCCAAAACCGAAAGTTGCAGGTTCGAGTCCTGTCTGCCCTGCCAGCTTTTTTCATTAACAATCCAGACCCCCAAAAATTTCAACCATCCGATCAGCATGTTCAGAAAAAGCGCAACCTTTATCCACGAAGTCAAAGCCGAGCTACGCAAGGCGTCATGGCCGTGGGAGAACGATCCTAAAGTCAAAGGATTCCAAAAATACAAGGAACTCGTAGATTCGACGATTGTAGTTCTCGTTGCGATGATTCTACTTGCAGGTTTTGTCTCACTTTTTGATGTAGTAGCCACTAAGGTTATCGGATTACTGACAAGCTTAGGCCAATAGTCAGACCCCAGAGCACCGCGCTCACCACCCAACAATTTCACCAATACTTTTACCACCCATCAGCCATGCCAACAATTCCAGAAGCAAGCAAGCAATGGTACGTCGTCCACGTTCTCTCTGGTCAAGAGCAGAAAGTTCGTGACCGTATTCAGCGCCAGGTTGAATCCGAGGAGATGGGTGACGTCATCTACAATGTCCTCGTTCCTCAAGAGCGTGTAGAGGAAAACCGCAAGGGCAAGAAAATCGAGACCAAACGTAAGTTTTTCCCCGGTTACATTATCGTTAACATGATGCTGTTCGACGATGAGCAGAACCTCGTCGACAAGACATGGTATTTCATCAAAGAGATGGATGGTGTGATCGGATTTGCCGGAACCAAGGACAAGCCTATTCCCATGCGTCAGCGTGAGGTGGAAGGCATGCTAGGCCAAATCAAGGAACGCGAAGAGAGCGTTCGTCCCGCCATCACGTTTGAGACCGGAGACACAGTCAAAGTGGGCGATGGTCCATTCGAAGGGCAGAACGGCGTTATCGAAGAGATTGACCACGAAACTGGTAAGCTTCTCGTCTCAGTGACTATTTTCGGTCGTGCCACACCCGTTGAACTCGAAGCTTGGCAGGTTGAAAATGCCTAAACACTTTTTTTCACATCTCTTAGACTCACAGTTTTTATCTACTCCAATCAACTAATAACCATTACTCAACACCACCATGGCCAAGGAAGTTAAACAAATTCTCAAGCTGCAAATTCAAGCAGGACAAGCTAACCCATCACCACCCGTTGGCCCTGCGCTCGGACAGGCTGGCGTCAACATCATGCAGTTCTGCAAAGACTTTAACGCAGCAACTCAAAAGCAAGCTGGGGATCTTCTCCCTACGGTAATCACCGTCTTCAATGATGCATCATTTACTTTTGTCACCAAGCAGCCTCCAGCGGCCGTGTTACTCAAGAAGGCGGCGAAAATCGCATCTGGATCTGGTGAGCCTAATAAAGAATCATGCGGAAGCATCACGAAAGCGCAACTCATGGATGTAGTGAGTGCTAAAATTGCAGATCTCAATACCAATGACCCAGAGCAGGCGGCTAAGATACTTGCCGGCACAGCGCGTCAGATGGGCCTAGAGATCAAAGGCATGTAAATCCTCAAATTACCTAGTTACAACTCTCGATACGAAAAAACAAACCGCAGGAGGAACAAGTCGCAAATCATTAGCGAGGAACTCCGTCAGCACTGCAAACAATACAATGAGCAAAAGAAGTAAGCGCTACCAGCAGGCGGCCGAACTTGTCGAAGAAGACAAGCAATACGGCCTCGAAGAAGCAGTGGGACTCGTCAAGAAGTTCCCCGCACCTAAGTTTGACCCAACCGTCACACTATCATTCAAACTCGGAATTGACCCCCGTAAAACCGACCAGATGGTTCGTGGATCAGTGGCACTTCCGCACGGCACAGGTAAAACAGTGCGTGTTGTTGTCTTTGCCTCTGGTGATGCTGCCAAAGCTGCTGAAGCAGCAGGTGCTGATGAAGTCGGTATGGCAGACCTGATCAAGAAGGTTCAAGAGGGATACACCGATTTTGATGCGGCCGTCGCAACTCCCGACGCTATGTTGGAGGTTCGTAAGATTGCTCGTGTGCTCGGACCTCGCGGTTTGATGCCCAACCCAAAGACAGGCACTGTGACTGAGGATACTGCTGCTGCAGTGAACGCTGTCAAAGCTGGTCGTATTGACTACAAGCTCGACAAGAACGGAAACGTTTCTGCTGCGATCGGTAAGGCATCTTTCAGCGAAGATCAGCTTACTGCCAACACAAATGCTCTTTTGGAGAGTGTTCTGAAAGCCAAGCCAGCAAGTGCTAAAGGTAACTACATTGAAAATGTTACTATTAGCGCGAGTATGTGCCCAGGTGTTGCACTTGAATCATCACTTTATACATTCAACTAACCATTACCAAGGAGAGATAAGACCATGAATCCTGATAAGAAATACATCATCGATGAGCTCTTTGAGCGCGTCAACTCATCACCCTTTGTTCTGGTGGTTGATTACACCGGCATGACTGTGCCAGAATTCGACGAGCTGCGCACACGCCTTACCGATAACGGTTCGGAGTGTCATGTTGCCAAGAACACCTACATGCGCAAAGCGATTGCCAATGCTGAGCTACCTGACATCAGCGAGCATTTGCTGGGCCAAACGGCATTCGTCACTGGCGAATCTGACGTCTGTGGCGCCGCTAAGACCATCAAGAACTTCGTCAAGGAGTTCAAGAAGCCCGAAGTGAAAACAGGTATCCTCGATGGTGACATCCTTGATGCTGTGCAAATTGAGGCTCTTGCCGATCTGCCTTCACGTGAGGTGCTGCTTGCAACACTACTTGGCACTATCAATGCACCAGCTTCTCAGTTGGTTCGCACCCTCAACGAGCCAGCGGCATCGCTCGCACGTGTCATCAAGGCAAAGCAAGAAGGCTAATAACAATCTGAACGGATGGTGAATCCCTCTCCAGGGAAGCGCCTGATAACAAAAAAAGGTTCCCACGTCGGATCTTAGGCATAAGAGCTGAAATGTCCGGAAGCTCCGGGCGCGACGTAACCAACAAAGGAGAAAAACAAAATGGCTGACTTAACAAAAATAGCTGAAGAACTGGGCAAACTCACCGTGCTTGAAGCCGCTGAGCTTGTAAAATCCCTCGAAGAAGAGTGGGGCGTTTCCGCCGCTGCTCCCGCTGCTGTTGCAGTTGCCGCCGGTGGTGGTGATGCAGGAGCTGCTGCTGAGGAAAAGACTGAATTCGACGTCGTGCTCGCTGAAGCCGGTGGTAACAAGATCGCTGTCATTAAGGCAGTGCGCGAAGTTGCTAGTGGACTCGGCCTTGCTGATGCCAAGAAACTTGTCGAGAGCGCTCCCGCTCCCGTACTTGAGGCAGCTTCCAAGGAAGACGCAGACGCAGCCAAGGCTAAGCTTGAAGAAGCTGGTGCCAAGGTTGAGCTTAAGTAGTAATACTTGAGTTCTGTAGGACATACCAGTTCTACGCACACATAGACTTTCTTTGTGTGCGGTGCCTCTGGGCCATTATGGTCTAAGTGCCGCACACAAGTCAGTCATCCCAACCATCAAGAAGCTTCGGTTTCTTTTAAACTACATCACAATCACCAGGGGAGACGTTCCTTGGTAATGAATCAATCCCAACTCAAATCGAGACGACAATTGTAAGCATCATCGCCCGGACTGGTAACAGTGCGGGCAAATCTGCCTACGGCAAGCAGCTAAAAATACAGCGCACGACAGCAATATTTTCAGCCTAAACGCATTCATCCCGATTAAAGTTAACAGCCCAAAAAGCACCCAGCACTAAGCTTACCAAAGCTCATACCCAATTATTATTATGGCAGAACGACGCTACTACGGAACAATTGATGAGGTCATCGAACCACCAAACTTGATCGAGGTTCAAAGCAAATCCTATGAGGATTTCCTCCAGAGAGATATAGCAGCATCACAGCGTGATGACTCAGGACTTCAGGCAGTGTTTCGCGAGATTTTCCCCATCAAAAGTTATGATGAGGCCATTACTTTAGAATTTATTGCATACGATATCGAAGAGCCCAAGGCGACTGCGCTCGAGGCACTCCAAACGGGAGAGACTTTCAGCGCTGGCCTCTACGTGACCTTCAAGCTTAAGGATGAGAGTGGCACTAAGAAAGAGCGTGTATACATGGGCGAAATGCCAATGATGACTCGCCGTGGCACCTTCGTAATCAACGGAGCTGAGCGAGTGATTGTATCACAGCTTCACCGTTCACCTGGTATTTGTTTCGAGACGTCTACTCACTTGAATGGCAAAACTCTCAACTCTTTCCGCATTATTCCAGACCGTGGGTCATGGTTGGAAACACAATTTGACACCAATGACTTGCTCTACGTCTACCTCGACAGACGTCGTCGTCGTCGTAAATTCCTCGCAACCACATTCCTCCGCGCCATGGGCTGGCCTACGGATCGTGACCTCTGTGAGCACTTCTACAACATTGAGAAGCTTGATCTGAAGAAGATCATCAAAGCCAATGATGAGGAAGAACTTGCTCAAAAAGTAACCTTTGAAGACATTCTTGATGATGAAGTTGTTATCGTTAAGGCCTACGAGCCAATGACGATTGGTAACGTCAACCAGCTCATTGAGCTCGGTTACAAAACGGTCGACGTTATCGACGCTCGCGAAGACGAGATTCTGCTCAAATCTCTCAAGAAAGACCCCGCTCACGATGAGGAGTCTGCACTTAAGGATATTTACCGTAAGCTTCGCCCGGGTGACCCACCAACTGTTACCAATGCTAAAGCTCTTCTTGAGCGTCTTTTCTTTGATGAGAAGCGCTACGATCTGACCCGTGTAGGGCGCTACAAAATCAATCAAAAGCTTAAGCTTGATGTTGATCCCAAGGCACGCGTCATGGTTCCTGATGACTTCCTGGGTGCTGTTAAATATCTCCTCCGCCTGAAGAAAGGTGAGGGAATGCTTGATGATATTGATCACCTCGGATCGCGTCGTGTGCGTGCCGTAGGTGAGCTGCTCGGCAATCAGTGCCGTGTTGGATTAGCTCGTACTGAGCGTCTGGTCAAAGAGCGCATGACACTCTTTGATGTGAACTTGGAGGGTATGACTCCGCAAAAGCTCATCAACCCTAAGGCACTCAGTGCTGTAATTCGTGACTTCTTCGGGCGCTCTCAGCTCTCACAGTTCATGGATCAGACCAACCCGCTTGCAGAGTTGACGCACAAGCGACGCTTGTCAGCACTGGGACCGGGTGGACTTAACCGCGACCGTGCAGGTTTCGAAGTGCGTGACGTGCACACGTCCCACTACGGACGTATCTGCCCGATTGAGACTCCGGAAGGGCCTAATATTGGATTGATCAACTCACTCTGCACCTATGCTCGCATCAACGAGTTTGGCTTTATTGAGACTCCATACCGTTTGGTTAAGAATGGTAAGGTCAGCAATCAGATTGAATATGTGACTGCCGATCAGGAGGAAGAGTTCCTCATTGCTCAGGCAAACAACCCAATTGATAAAAAAGGTAATTTCCTAACTGAGAAAATCACGGCTCGTGAGAGTGGTGAATTTATTGAGGTTGATCCTAAGACGGTTCAATACATGGATGTATCTCCCAAGCAGCTCGTATCTGTTGCTGCTGGTATTATTCCTTTCCTTGAGCACGACGATGCTAACCGTGCGCTTATGGGCGCGAACATGCAACGTCAGGGCGTTCCATTGCTTATTTCTGACGCTCCGCTTGTTGGAACTGGGCTTGAAGCCAAGGCTGCAGAGGACTCACGCGCCGTTATTGTTGCTGAGGCCGATGGAGTAATTGCTGCAGCTACGGCTGAAGTCATTATTACGACCAAAGACGGTGAGCTTCCTGTCTCAGACGAAAAGTTCCTCAGTGAAATGACCGCAGTAAAGAGTAATCCTGCTAAAGGTATTTTTGCTTATCCATTGCGTAAATTTATGCGCTCTAATGCTGGCACTTGTCTCAACCAGAAGCCTATCTGCAAACGCGGAGACAAGGTCAAGGTTGGTGATGTGCTTGCAGATGGTCCCAACACAGAGGGTGGTGAGCTTGCTCTTGGACGTAACATCCTAGTGGCATTCATGCCCTGGAATGGATACAACTTTGAGGATGCTATCGTCATCTCCGAAAAGGTTGTCAAAGAAGACATTTACACCTCGATTCATATTTCTGAGTTTGAGTGTGCCGCACGTGACACCAAACTTGGACCAGAGGAAATCACACGTGATATTCCTAACGTTGGAGACGAGGCCCTCAAAAACCTCGACCACGATGGTATTATCCGCGTCGGAGCAGAAGTGAAGCCCGGAGACATTCTAGTCGGTAAGATTACACCGAAGAGCGAAACAGAGCTGGCGCCTGAAGAGCGCTTGCTGCGTGCTATCTTTGGTGAGAAAGCGGCTGATGTTAAGGATACATCACTCCGTGTCCCATCAGGTTGCACCGGTATTGTTCAGGACATCAGGGTTGTTACTCATGGCCTCGCTCGTAAGCGCGAGAATGAGTTGGATCCAGTTAAGCTCAAGAAGCAGGTCAAAAAGATCAACGATGATTACAAGAAGAAGAAAGATCAGCTCACTGAGCAGCTGACAGAGAAACTCTCTGACATTCTTCTCGGTGAGAAAATTCCTCTCGATGTTGTGAATGCCCAAACCGGTGAAATTATCATTCCTGCTAACCGCAAGATTACCAAGACACTGCTTCGCAAGCTGGCGTCAATCTACGATCACATTGAGATCGATCCATCACCTATTCGTAACAAGATTCTTGAGATTATCGCGACTTTCGAAAGCCGCTTTGGCGAGCTTGACACAGATCGTGAGCGTCGTCTCGACCAGCTCGAGAGTGGTGAAGAAATTGATCCAGGTGCCATTAAAGAAGTTAAAGTCTTTGTTGCAGCTAAGCGTAAGCTCAGTGTTGGTGACAAGATGGCTGGTCGCCACGGTAACAAAGGAGTTGTTGCAACGATCGTACCCGAAGAAGACATGCCTTACCTCAGTGATGGAACTCCAGTGGAGATCTGCCTGAACCCACTTGGTGTGCCATCTCGTATGAACGTTGGACAGGTTCTTGAAACTCACCTTGGAGTTGCAGCAAAAGCCCTTGGGTTCACAGTAGCTACTCCGATTTTCGACGGTATTCCTGAGTCTGAAATTTGGAAGTTCATGAGCGAGGCTAAGAAGGTCGACGGATTTACTTGGATTGGTGACGGTAAAGACGGCACCACCGCGGGTAAGTCGACCCTCTATGACGGCCGCACTGGTGAAGCATTCCAGAACCCAGTCGTGGTGGGTATGATTTATATGCTCAAGTTGGGACACCTCGTCGCCGACAAGATTCACGCTCGTGCCGTTGGTCCATACAGTCTCGTCACCCAGCAGCCGCTTGGTGGTAAGGCTCAATACGGTGGCCAGCGATTCGGTGAGATGGAGGTTTGGGCACTTGAAGCTTATGGTGCCGCATACACCCTTCAGGAAATTCTTACTGTGAAGTCTGATGATGTTCAGGGCCGCACAAGGATCTACGAAGCCATTGTCAAAGGGGATAATAACCTCGAGGCAGGCACACCGGAGTCCTTCAACGTTCTGATGAAAGAAATGCAGTCTCTATGTTTGGATGTCAGACCGGGAAGCGGTGGGCAACCTAAACAGGGAGGTGCGGAATTCTCACTCGATGACCTCACACTCTAACCGCAGATAAACAACACAACCTAACTATTTAACTTAATACTTACTATTTACCATTATGAGCGTTGAAAATAACCTGCGTGAACTTTTCGGAGTTAATGAAAAGCCCGAGCAGTTCGATCATGTCGCCATTACCGTTGCATCACCAGAGATCATTAGATCTTGGTCAAGCGGTGAAGTGTTGAACCCCGAAACAATCAATTACCGCACATTCAAGCCAGAAAAAGGCGGGCTCTTCTGTGAGCGCATCTTTGGTCCAACCCGTGACTGGGAGTGTGCTTGCGGAAAATACAAGCGCATCAAACACAAGGGCGTCGTCTGTGACCGCTGTGGTGTCGAGGTGACTCTATCCCGTGTGCGTCGTGAGCGCATGGGTCATATTGAATTGGCTGTTCCTGTGTCACACATCTGGTTCTACAAATGTATGCCCAGCCGTATTGGCTTGGTTCTCGACTTGGCTGCACGTCAGCTTGAGCGAATCATTTACTATGAGGACTTTGTTGTGACTGATGTCGGCAGCACGGATCTTCAGCTAGGACAGCTTCTCAGTGAAAGTGAATACTTTGATGCTGAAGATGCCTACGGCGAAGCAAACTTCAAAGCAGAGATGGGTGCTGAGGCACTTCAATCATTGCTTACTGGAGTCAACCTAGCCGAGCTAACTACTCAGCTTGAAGAAGAGATGCTGAACACTCGCTCCAAGCAGACAAAGAAGAAGCTCGCCAAGCGAATCAAGCTTGCCCGCGGATTTGCTCAAAGCAATACCCGCCCTGAGTGGATGATCATGAACGTGCTTCCTGTTATTCCACCGGACCTTCGTCCGCTGGTGCCATTGGAAGGTGGACGTTTTGCTACCTCTGACCTTAACGACCTCTACCGTCGTGTGATCAACCGGAACAACCGCTTGAAGAACCTTCTCAAGCTCAAGACCCCGGATGTGATTATTCGTAATGAGAAGCGTATGTTGCAAGAGGCTGTGGACGCATTGTTTGACAATGGTCGCCACGGTCGTGCTGTCACTGGTGCTGGTAACCGTGCACTGAAATCACTCTCTGACATGCTCAAGGGTAAAGGTGGACGTTTCCGTCAAAACCTTCTTGGTAAGCGTGTAGACTACTCAGGACGTTCTGTCATTGTGATCGGACCTGAGTTGAAGCTCAACCAGTGTGGTTTGCCCAAGAAAATGGCGCTTACACTCTTTGAGCCATTCATCATTCGCCGACTCAAGGAGCTTGGCTACTGTCATACCGTGCGTAGTGCGAAGAAGATGATTGACCGCAAGACCACTGAGGTCTGGGATATCCTCGAAGAGGTGACCAAGGGACACCCCGTCATGCTCAACCGTGCGCCCACCTTGCACCGTCTCTCTATCCAGGCATTTGAGCCTGTGCTTATCGAGGGATCTGCTCTGCGTGTGCACCCACTGGTTTGTACTGCCTACAACGCTGACTTTGATGGCGACCAAATGGCAGTGCACGTGCCACTGTCGGTAGAAGCTCAGATGGAGGCGCGTCAGCTGATGCTCGCTCCTAATAATATCTTCTCACCTGCAAGTGGTAAGCCAATTACGGTGCCATCACAGGATATTATTCTTGGTTCTTACTACCTTACCTACGCTCGTCAGTTGACTGCGAAGGAGCTTGAGGCACGTAAGGACGTTCACTTACCGCTGTTTGAGAACACGACCGAAGTCGAGTTTGCAATTGCTAGCCGCAAGGTAAAGTATCATGACTGGATTCGCTTGCGTAACCCTGATTACGGCAAAGAAGAGAAGACATTCTTTGGTGACCATGAGAAAAAGATTATCGAGACCACTCCAGGTCGTGTCCGCTTCAATGAGATCTGGCCTTCTGGTCTAGGTTTCTTGAACTTCAATGTGGGCAAGAAGCAGATCGGCGACATCATCTGGCGTTGCTACCAGTGCGCTGGTCAAGCTGAGACGGTGAAGGTGCTCGATGCCCTCAAAGGCCTCGGCTTTATGGAGGCAACACGCTCTGGAATTTCTATTGGAATTATCGACATGGTCGTTCCTGAAGAGAAAAAGCCTGAACTCGAGAAGGCGTATGCTGAGCTTGAGAAGGTAACCAAGCAATATCGTAATGGTGTGATTACAGACAATGAGCGCTACCAGCAGGTAATCGACATTTGGACTCACGCATCAGACAACATCGCTGACGCACTCTACCGCAAGCTCGAACACAACGAGGGAGACAAGATCGTTAACCCATTGTTCTTGATGGTTGATTCCGGAGCTCGTGGTAACAAGCAGCAGATTAAGCAGCTTTCTGGAATGCGTGGTCTCATGGCCAAGCCATCTGGTGATATTATCGAGCGTCCTATTACCTCTAACTTCCGTGAGGGCCTCTCTGTGTTGGAATACTTCATCTCCACTCACGGTGCTCGTAAAGGACTGGCTGATACTGCGCTTAAGACCGCTGACTCAGGATACATGACACGTAAGCTGGTCGATGTTTCTCAGGACGTTATCGTCTTTGAGGAAGATTGTGGCACTGTCAACGGTATCACTGCCGAGCCTATTATTGAGAACGATGAGGAGGCAGCGTCACTGTCGTCCCGCATCTACGGCCGCGTTTCCGGTGAAAAGGTGACTGACCCAGTAAGTGGAAATGTCATCCTCGAAGTGGGACAACTGATCGGTGAACATGAAGCGAACAAAATCGAAGACCTCGGTTTCGAACGTCTCAAGATTCGTTCCACGCTGACTTGTGAAGCAGATCGCGGATGTTGTCAGAAGTGTTATGGACTCAACCTTGCATCTGGTGAGGTTGCTAAGCTTGGTGAGGCTGTAGGTATCGTTGCCGCTCAGTCCATCGGTGAGCCAGGAACTCAGTTGACTATGCGTACTTTCCACGTTGGTGGTGTTGCATCATCCTCGTTCAAGCAGCCAATCATTAAGGCGAAGAGCGGCGGCACGGTTGTCTACAAAGACGTTCGTGCGGTCAAGGATGCTGAGGGTAACTTTGTTGCACTCAACAAAAAGGGAGCTATCGCTATTCGTGACAAAGACGGACTCGAGCTTGAGTCATACAATCTCGTAATGGGATCGGCTATTTCAGTCCCAGACGGTGAGAAGGTTAAAAAAGGCCAAGTCTTCGTCACATGGGATCCATACAACGTGCCAATTCTCACCGAGAAGCCTGGTAAAGTTGAATTCCGCGACATGATCAAGGGTATTACCGTGCAGTCTGAAACCGACAAGGAGACAGGCAAGAAGGGTATGGTAGTCACCGAGCATAAAGAAGACCTCCACCCCCAGATTGTCATTGTTGACAAGAAGACCTCAGAGGTCCTCGCAAGCTACTCTATTCCTGTAGGTGCTCACCTTTCTGTAAAAGAAGGTGCTAGTGTCAAAGGTGGTGCTCAACTTGCGAGAACCCCACGTAAGATCTCCAAGACTGGTGATATTACTGGTGGTTTGCCACGTATTGCAGAACTCTTCGAAGCGCGTCGTCCGAAAGATGCGTGCACTATCGCCAAGATCGACGGAGAGGTATCTTATGGCCCCAATGTCCGTGGTAAGAAGAAGGTTATCGTAACTGATATGGACACTGGTGAGCATGCGGATCATTTGGTTCCTATGGGTAAGCACATCATCGTAGGAGAAGGAGACTTCCTTCATCGTGGTGATCAGATTACCGAAGGTCCAGTATCTCCAGACGACTTGTTGGAGGCATGTGGTGCGCAAGCACTTCAAGAGCACCTCACCAACGAGGTTCAGCGTGTTTATCGTCTGCAAGGTGTAGAAATCAATGACAAGCATATTGAGATCGTCATCCGCCAGATGTTACGCAAAGTGAAGATTACCGAGCCAGGTGATACTGAATTCCTGTGGGGTGATCAAATTGATCGTACCACCTTTAAGAAAGCCAATGAGGAAGTCATCTCGCAAGGTGGTGCTGCCGCTGAGTCCGAGCCAGTATTGCTCGGCATCACGAAAGCATCTCTTGAGACTGAATCCTTTATCTCAGCAGCATCGTTCCAGGACACCACGCGTGTGCTTACCGATGCGTCAACTATCGGGCGTGTTGATCACCTCCGTGGCTTCAAAGAGAACGTCATCATGGGTCACCTTATTCCTGCAGGAACTGGATTCCACCAGCATCGTGATGTGGATATTGAGTTCACTGTTGAAGAGCCTGAGCCACAGCAAGAAGAGCCTGAAGAAGGCGCTGAGAATGCGGAAGGCGCTGACGCTGATGGATCCGTTGCCGTTGAGGAGTTGCCTCTTCAGGCAAAGCCCATAACAGCGGGTGAAGAATCTGCATAAAGCGATTTACTTCGACACCTAAAAATCACAAGCCCGGGTCACATGATGTGATGCCGGGCTTTTTTTGCCTGATTTTTAGGCGCGTGCCTTGTTGGGTGATTCCCGTCAAGAGCGTGCTACTGCCAGTCGACCTCGACTTCGGCAACGTTACCATTGCGGTCCTTATATTTCAAATGACCATTCTTAATGGCATATTCATACACCTCTTTTGTAACCTTTACATCGTAGCAGCAATATTCCGCAATCTTCATCATCGGTTCAGGATCGCGTGTTTTTTTATACTCTTGCCACCATCTGAGAGCATCGAGACCGTCAGCAGACTTACCCATTCCGAGAGTGGCTGAGGCGATGGAGTCCAACTTGAGACGATGCCCAAGTATTTTTTCCACCTCGATGAGCATATCAAGGTTGAGAGTTTGATTAGGGAGGTCGAGAATTGTGTATCCTTGGAGTACTGGGTAATCGAAATAAATGTGATTGTAGCCGACAACAAGGTCAGCCTTCACAAGCATTTCTACCAGCGCATCTGTCTGGTCTTCTCCAAAGATGTGATATTGGCCTGTGCGTGTGGAGTAAGCAACACCCACTGATATTCCCATCTTATCTTTGTTCTTTGCGCCTCCAACATCACCAAAGCTTCTCTGGGTTTCGAGGTCAAAGTACACGATGTCTTTCATTACAAAGGAGGGTCAAGAATCTGGCCCGAAGAATCAAGACTCAAGTGTGAAAGTAGCATTTATTCAGCAGTTCTTCGAACTAGGCTACATGTTGCGAAGTGATTTGGCCGCATCGCTGCGAGAGGCAATGATAGCTGGTACGAGTGTGGCGATCACACACATGACAAAGGCAAAGGAAAAGACTCCGATAAATTCCATCATTTGGATATCTGCAGGTAAGCCGTCAAAGCCGTTAAACTCAGAGGGGAAAGGGTCAAATCCCCATGAGGCAAAGAGGTCGAGAATGACTTGTCGGTTTTCGATCACAAGGTAGCCGAGCCCTAAACCAAGAATACCGCCAAAGAGTCCAATAATAATTCCTTGATAGAGGAAGACGCGCACAAGCTGCGCAGGTGCAGCTCCTAGAGCTTTCATGACACCAATTTCGCGCTTCTTCTGAATCGTGACGGTGAACATGACCGCCATGATGGAGAAGGCGGATACCATCATGATAAACGATAAAGAAAATGTTAGCAGCTGACGTTGGGTTTTGATGAGGGCGAATTGCTGTTGGTGATCTTGCATCCAAGTGCGTGCTACCCAAGCATTATCATTTGGGAGGTTGGGGTGGACGAGCTCATTGAGGATTTCAGCTGCGAGATAGGGATCCTTGAGGCGTAGTGCGATACCGCGTACTCCTGCTCCAAGTCCAGTGAGGTCCTGGCCAACAGGTAGCGGCACAAAGACGTCTGGGCTAGCTGCGTGCCTCGTTGCTTGGTAAATGCCAATAACGGTCAGGTCCTTGGGCAACACTACCGTTTTCATATGTTTGATGTCCTCAATGTCGGCCTTGTCCGTGTTGATCTGTTTGAGCTTATCGAGTAACACTAGCGATTGGGCCATATGACCAGGCTCGAAAACATAATCACCGCTATCATCAGGCTTTGCTGTGCTGCGCTCTCCCTGCTCAAGGTGAAGCAGAAGATCGTCTACGGCCATTCTCTCAGCATTACGTATATTGCGATCCATGATCGGGTAGAGACGGTCATAATATAGTTGCTGTAAATCGGTAATAGCGATGATCTCTTGTTTGTCGGCTTGGGTGTAGATTTTCTGTAGGTGAGTTCGGATTTGACTCAGCTCTTCGGCAATTATTTGATGCAGAGGGTCCTGACCAATACGCTCAAGAATGGGCTGCACCTGTTTGAGGTTTCGGTTGGTATGGATTTGAATTGTATCACCGACTACGATGCCAAAGCGTTCTGCTGTGATTGAGGAAATGACAGCAGTTTCTCCCATGCCCATATCTGCGCTGCCATTACCTGGTTCGATGAGATCTTGGAGTGATTTGAGCTGTGCCTCATTGGCAGTATCGATAGCTTGCATCGCTGCTGGGGCAACAGCTCCAGCGCGGTCGAGTAGCACCCAGTCGTTGACCAGAGCGTAGGCACTCTCTATGCCCTCCATTGCAGACATCGATTCCTCAACGGCTCGCCACTCTAGCTCAGCATTATAATCGGGGAATTCCTCGCTGTCTGGCCACGGTGCAATACGCTCTATGTTGATGTGAGGAGTGTAGCTCAGTACACGATCTTTAACGAGCTGTTCAAATCCTCCAAATACCGATAGAACGACGATCAGGACCATCACCCCAATAGCCACACCAGCCAACGAGATCAGTGTAATGACCGAGACATGGGTGCGCAGTGGATTGAGGTAGCGCAGAGCAAGAAGAAGGCTGAAATTTTTTCGTACGATGGGTTGCTGAGGTGGTTAATTACTGCAGGTCAAATTGATGCCTTACTACCAGATTGTCCATCGAATTGTCACTAGCCTTGGTCTAATGGCTCGAGGGTAATGGCTCGAGCACTTTTCAGAGTTGGGGTCAGGGTAAGCTTTTCTCCTTCGATCTTTAGTATCACAGCGCCTGACTGTTGCTGGTCGATTGTGATGATGTCGAGAGCTGCCGTCAGTTTGAACCAGCTATCAGGGATTTGCTCATTTTCTGGAAAATCTGCATGGCTAGTTATGATGGCTCGAGGTGATACCGCCTTATAAAACGCCTCTCTGCCGGTAAAATCAGATCTGTTTCTGCCGCAGATGATGACATCAGCTTTCAAGTCCATGCCTGATTTTAATAATCTAGTTTCAGTAATGAACCCAGCATCTCCCGTGAACATGATTTTCCAATTATGCCAATGAAGTCGGATCACTAAGCCGCTGTCATCAGCTCGGCCCTTACCGCTGAGCTCAACGGGGGCATGTAAAATTTCCAATGATACTCCGGGTTCAATCGCAAATACCTGACCTGAATGAGGTGTGATCAGTTCGCAGTTAGCATGTTTGGATCTTTCGATGAAATACCGATAGCTTTTGCTCAGTGAGTCGGTGCGAGGAATGAGCGCTTGCTTGGGGGAGAAATGATTCAGGCAATCGCTCATGCCTCCACTGTGTTTGGAATCAGCGTGACTGATGATGAGTGAGTCGGGCCTGATTTTGAGTGCCTCCAATGCTGGTAACACATGCCGACGAAAAGTATCCTCACGACCGCTATCCAATAAAATACAGCCTCCAACATCGATTAGATTGGCTGCTCCTCCGTGAGGGATATCGAAAACAATAATGAGACCTTTATCCAGTCGTTGAGGCCTATGATGCCAATGGCTACCAGGAATGTGCGCGAAGGCAGCGGCAGTCTGATAGGTTGATCTCGCTACCCATGAGTTGATGTAATTGACAGAATTACCCGCGGGTTGCCAGAGAGCCCCCACTGAGATTGAGAGCATGGCTAAGGCAAGGATGATGAAAACCATCAGCATCAAGGGAATGCCTGCGATCACGGCAATGGGAGTGATGATCCCAAAATGAATCCATATGAGTGGAGCCGAACCCATCCAAGCCGCCATCGATACAGCGAGTGAGTTTCGCAACCATTTTTTCCATCCTAGAAAGCGCTCTTGCCATGATGTAAGTAGCACCCGCGGCATAAAGGGGTCAATTTGAGCCATGGGTTTGAGCACACGAATCCAGAATGTGGTCGCAAGTGCGAGTGCCAGAAGAACTCCGTATGATAGCTGGAACCCAGGGGTGTAGAGCTGATGGCCATCCCAGAGTAATACGATGATTGCACTAGCTCCAAGACTGTTGATTAGGGAAGGCCTTCTTCTGATGAGAAAGCCGGTGAGAAACACTGTTGCCATGATGACTGCCCGCACTGAAGGAGGGCGCAGGCCGGTCGTTGCGGCATAAGTGGTCATTGCTATGATGATGCCACCGATGAGCATCCAACGAGGAACTCGTAAAAACCAGAGAAGGCAACCAATGATGGTTCCTACCATACCGACGTGTAGTCCGCTTACGGCAAAGACATGGAGCGTTCCACTGTTACGAAAGTTATCGATCATCTTGGATGTTCGTTCTGGCCGCTCTCCTAGCACGACAGCTCGAATCAGCTGAGCGGGTTGGCTATTGGTGTCCAAGCCTGAGGTGATTCTCTGACGAATAGACTGACGCCATTCATCCATGATGCGAAGGGCTTGGTGCCTGAGGCTCACCCCCGAAATCTCAACAGGGTTCTGCGATGTAATACTTAGGTTTACTCCCTGACGATAAAGCCACGCTTGTTGATTAAATGCATGTGGGTTGCGTGCAGGTCGAATGGGCTCAATGGGGCCGGATGTCTTGATGATGTCACCGTATTTGATTTTCTCTTGATGAAAGAAGTTTCTTCTCAATTGGATGACCATGTCTGATGCCGGAGGCATCGTCTCAGCCTCAATATCGGTCGTCAGTGTATCAACCCAGACCAGAAAGGGTCCATTTCCATTGGAGCCTGTAGCAATAACAACTCCTTCAACGCTACCCATTTGGCGAAAATGCTGAGCCTTAGTAAGTTGAGCCCAATCATTGAGACTTTTTACCCTTGGCCCATGAATGCCTAGTGCGAGGAGTGTTAAGACGAAAAATAGGGTGAGCGTAATGTTGCGAACAAAAAAAGCGCAGGCAATACTGGCAATGCTAGCAATACTGATAGAGAGTAGCCCAATATTAAAGTTAGGGTATTGGTAAGTGGCGATGTGTTCTCCAATGAGAATGCCTGATATGACGCCCAGCAATAACGGCCAGAGGGGGAATAGTGCGAGCCAGCCCTTTAATTTGTTAGAGTCAAGCACATGGCAATGTTAGACTAGTTGGGTGTGGCGGCAAGAAGATCTTACGCCAATCTAACGGATTATCAAGATGGCCTACTTGAGTTCTGAGTCAGCCCTGAGCTTTCTCTTCAGCTTCTGACTTGGCTAATTCATTGAGTCTATGGTGGGCACTGGCAGAATACTGAGATTCGGGAAAGGTTTCAATGATCTGCTCAAGGATGGCAGAGCACATTTCCTTGTCGCCTAGTTGATCGAGGTAAATCTCAGCAATGCGTCCCATGAAAAAAGCAGCATCATCAGCAGGCCATTCTTTTTCTTCAAGAGCAGTTTTAAGGGTGTTGATAGCCACTTCTGAATCTTCCAATTGATCGTTTTGAATTTTAGCAATTTCAACCCACGGCAGTCGGTTGTCTGGCTCATCTTCTGCAACGGTTCGGTATAAGGAGATTGCCTCAATGTAGTCACCGCGTGCGTAAGCGGCCTGAGCAAATTGAATAGGAGCTCTGGTTATGGTTTCATTGGAAGCGAGGACAGCATTGCTTGCCTTGCTTGTGATCACGGGAAGAGCATACATCACAAACATGAACCCTACATAAAGGGCTGCGATTAAGAGCGCGGGGAGCTGTGCTGCTTGCTTGGATGCGTCATCAGGATCGTTGTTCACTAATATGGAAATGACCATGGAAGCGATAGTTACAAAGACGATGGCGTGAATTATTTTACGCAACATAGATTAAATACTATTATACCACTCGCAATGCGGGTTTGGGAAGGAGAAAAAGTTAGTGAGGAGGTGATAAGTTCACTACATGCGGCGTGCATTTCGGCCTTCGTCGATCAGCTTCCAGAAGTGCTTGGATTCGGCCAATTGCTCATCCTCTGAAATCGGCATTTTTGACCTAAACAGGAAGTCAGAGAATGTATTCTTGTGGAGCACTCGGTGTACGATTACCAAATTATTAGCCACTTCAAAGTAGATTCGAGAGTCATTGGCGCGAAACCGATAGAGAGTTTTGCCGTTTCTGGTGATTTTTCCGAAACATTCATGCTCTTGATTCTCATCCAATTCAATGAGGTCAGATTCTGATACCCTAAAGGCATCGAGAAGCTCTAGCTGATCCATGGTGTCCATGCGCGATATCTCAGCAGCACTAATTTCATTGAATACAATTTGTAACACACAAGCAGACAAGCACTCAGCGGGCAAATAATCAAGCAATCTCGGATTTCTTTGCTTCGGTGAGCGCCTCATGGGTGCTTGCAATCAGCTTTGTTTGCCTTCAAACTTGCGATGAGTTGATGGTGAATTATTTTCTTAAACGAGGCGTAAAGTTGCAGTTTTTTGCGACCTTTGCTTGGGCTCTACTCCTTTCCTCGTGCGCCACCACGATTAGCTATGCGCCTGCAGGGGGAGGGGATCCACAGCTCAAGAAAGACCACTACATAAGCTACGATAATGAAGAGTTTGGTTACCGCAAATGGTTGCCTCAATCGGCCGGGAAGAAGGATCCAGCCTTAGTGATTATCGGTGTTCATGGCATTTCTGGGCATTCTGGTGATTATAAGAATTTGGCAGATTACCTGATAAAAAAGCGGCATGACGTGGCACTTTATGCTGCTGAAACAAGAGGTCAAGGTATGGATACTAGGCGACAAAGGCGTGGAGATATCAGGCGAGTTGAACAATGGTATAACGATCTCGACACCTTCACAGGCTTAGTGCGTGAGAAACATCCTAAATCAAAAATCATATGGTTTGGCGAAAGCATGGGCTCCCTCATTGTCATGCATGCGTATCATTACTTGGCGCAAGAGCGACGACCTTTTGCAATGGCAATCTCCTCGCCGATTATTGAGGTGGATTCCGAGTTGCCGCCGTGGAAGCTCGCTGCCGCAAAATGTGCGGCATTATTCTTTCCGGTTGCTAGAATATCACTTGAGTCTCTCTCCGACGGACGTCGCCCAGTAGTTACCGAAGACGACAATCATGAGCAGCAAGCGGCAAAAAATGAGTGGTATATACAACGATATACACTACGTTTGTTAGTCAAACTTGGCGATCTTGCTCAATCCATGGATGCTGCGGCATCGACAGTCTCATGCCCTGTCTTGGTTCTCCATGGGGGCAAAGATGTGTTTACCCAACAAGACAAGGTAAACGATTTTTGTCGTAACTTTGACTCGCTGGTAAGTTCAACCCACCATTACTATCCTGGATCATATCATCTTTTGATGTATGATCATCAAAAGGAGAGGATTTTCGCTGATATCTCCTCATGGTTAAATCAACATCTTGATAGCTTCGATGGGAGCAAGTAGGATGAAACAAGCACAAGCAATGAACATAAAGCTTCATTCCGAAAATTCAAAATCAACCAAGCTGCAGTTCCAAGCTCGGACAATCTGTCTTGCTTGTCTGTTGACGATTGCATTGTTTTTTTGTGGTGCTTCAGCAGAGTCGGTAAAAGCACCGCAGGATGCTGACGCTCGTCATGCCGAATCTGACAGCTACATTGACGATCTGGCCCTTAAGCTGAGTGAAGAATCGTATGAGTTGCGTGAACAAGCAACGGCGGATCTATGGAAACTTGGTGCTGAGGCATTGCCCACCTTGCGTCGTGTCGCTTTGAGTGATGATATTGAGGCTTCCGACCGTGCTGAAGAGTTGATTCGCTATATTTCGGCCGGTTTGTTGTTTGATTCCCCACAAGAAGCAAAAGAGCTAGTAATGAAGTTTTTTGAAAGCACCTATAATGGTAAAATACTAATTACACACAAGCTTATCGAGATTGGCCAGTGGAAGCAAGTGATGCATCTCAGTAGGCTGGATGGTGATCCGGATGTTCAACGAGTTATGGCCGAGGTCTCTTGGCCTCATGTCCAAGCTGCACTGAGGAACGCGATAGCAGGTGGGGACGAGCAACAGGTTGCTGAGATCATGGGCTTGATGGGAGACACAGATTTGCACATGCGCACGCGGGCATTTCACGTCATACAGAGAGGTCAGCTTGCGCTTGAACTGAAGAAATCTGCTGATACGAAAGGCCAAGTTGCAGCACGATGGAGGATGTGGCTGCATCGATGCAATGGTGATCTTAAAGCGGCGATTGCTGAAGCTGAGAAGGCGGGCATGTCGAGGACAACCGATTTATTGCGGGTGCTTGACGGCGATGCATCGCAGTGGCTGAAGAGCTCGGCGGCGGAAGGTGATGCTATCTACCAATGGGGATGTAAGTTACAGCAATTGAAGATTGAGGGCAAAGATGCTGAGGCCAAGTTGGAAAGTGAGAACTGGAGGGGTATCGAAGCTGGTCAAGCAAAACTCTCATTCGTAATTCGATGCCTCGCGGTAAATGGATTTCGTGAGCAGGCACTGAATCTACTCGAGAGTAGTAATTCAAATGCTGCTTTTTACTATTATGATGTCGCTGAGATGCCATCTCGAAGCTTGAAGGTTTTGGGTATAGAGAAGCATGCAAAGCCTCCGTATACAGAATGGGTCGGCAAGCGTATTGGGGAGCTGAAGGAAGGCTGGAGTGGGCGTGATGAGGCAGCTCAGCAAGTGATGATGTTAGCTGGTTTTCTCTATGGTAGAGGGGAGTCGCAGCATGCGGTTGATGTTCTCTCTCCTATGATGAGCTTGCTTGATGAGCAAGATAAAGGGTGGAGTGATCAGGTTGAGGCTATGCTGAAAGGCGGTATGGCCCCGTTGGGAGTTCATTTCATCAAGCAGAAGATCGAGCAGGGTGGAGCGAATCAAGCGCAGCTTACTGAGATAGTCGAAAAAATGATCGGCCATATGGAGCGTTCGATGCGTGATTGCATATGGACTCATCTAATCAAGCGTAATGGCGATGATCATGGAGCATCGCTAGATCAACTGGGATTTCTTGCAGGACTGCTCCCTGATCCTGATGATCAAGCATCAAAGATTCATAACGGGCTTTTGCGTGAGCTTGGTGAGGATGAGATGATAGCAAACAATCAAGAAGTCCTGCTCATCGATACACTCTACAAGCTGTGCATTGCGCGTAATGACTTGAATGCAGCATCTCAAATGATGGATACCTATCTGGATAGGAGTAGTGTCATCCAATTATCTCGAGATGATATCAATTATAATTTGCTTCGTTGGGAGAAGGTAGAGCCAGTGCTTGCAGCTGGTGCTGTGCGGCGACCCCTAGACCGGGGCAACCTTATCAAGTGGTATGTTGCACTGCAAAAATTAGGCCGTCATGAGAATGCCGAGGAAGTCTTCAGTCGGGTCATGCAGCTTTGCCTTGGTGATCCGGATAGCTTGACCGACTATGGTGAATATTTGTATGCTGTAGGCTATGAGCATCAAGCAATAGAGCTTTGGACCTTAGCAGCCATGATTGCTGATTTCGACGATGAGGATCTTGATGACTATGTATGGGCGGTGGAGCTTTTGGCAAGTAACAGCCGATCATTGTATGCCAGAGGAGAGTGGCAAAAAGCATGGTCTATCAGCGAGGTCTTTGCCCGATTCATCATGCTCAGGAGCTCAGTGCACACGCATGATGCTCTCAAGGCTTGTTACCAGACTGAGTTTTGTCACGGAATGATGATGCTGAAGCAGGGACGATACGTAGAGGGCATGCGAAGGCTTGAAACTGCACGTCAAATGATTCCGGGGGATGGGGTGCTTGCGGATGATTTTTTCCCAGCCCTACGTAATGAAATTCCCACTAAGACATATAATGAATGGTTCGATGATTGCTACGATCACATTACTAAGGTCTGCAAAGATTACCCGCGATCTCATAATGTTCATAACACAGCGGCGTGGTTAGCTTCGAGGGCGGTAAGGTATTTAGATGAGGCACATGCTAATGCCCAGATCGCGGTTTCTATGAGGCCGAATCAAGGTGCTTATCTTGATACAATGGCAGAGGTGTGGTTTGCCAAGGGTGATAGAGAACAAGCGCTGCTGTGGTCTGAAAAAGCGATAGCGGGAACTATATCTAATGCCGCTGGGAGTCCTCGAAGTCTTCGTATGGTCTATGCGAACTACCAACAATTGAGTAAGCAATATCAACATTTTAAAAATGACCCTTTACCAACGAGGGCTCGCTGATGATGCTTCGATCTTCTTTTTCTGATCATGCACCGCTTGTTATTGTTTCTGTCTTTGCTTCCACTGCTTGTTGCATTGATATTGCGAAAGTTAAATGCGGACCGCATTTTGAAGTTGTCTCGCGAGCGCGAATTGTCAGGTGACGGTACGGCGCTGGCTAAGCGCATGCTGACAGCAATGGAGCTCGGTGATGCCGAGCTGCGCATCAAAAAGCGCGAGTGGGCTGGGTCAGCAGCGAGTGGCGATGGCTGGCTCACGCTCACGCCTGAGCTCGCAAGTGGTAAAAGCATAGCAGACCACGGGCAGGTCGTATTGCGAGTAGGCCTATACTTCTTATCTTTAAGAGACCCAAAATCTGTGGCTAGGCGTCGCTGGGCGTTGCGGTTTGGACATGCTTTTCCTATTTTCACCCTTGTTGTGTGTGTCTTTGCTTTGCTGGTGGGTAAGCTGCCTGTGATGTGGGTCATCAGTATCGCGATGGCCTCACTAGGAATCGCTGCCTGCGCTCAGGTACTCACGTTGACTACGAACCTGCAAGCCGCGGCGATGGCAGCGGTGGTGCTTGAGAAGAAACATATTTACCCAAGATTGAGTGACGAGGAGCTGGTTGTTGCCGCAACTCGCGCATGGGCATGGGACAGCGTAGTGCCGGGTCTCATTTCCAGACTGATATAGTAGGCGAGGCCAATCCGGTGCTGGCAAATATACCAGCGGGCTATGTAATCATGGCTTGCTAGCGTGTGACATCAAAAACAGTATTCTATGCTCGCCAGTAGAAATACTTTTTGGTAAAGATTTCTTAACTTTTTACTGAACACTGTAGCCAAGATTTATACATAATACGCCATGATCTCATACAATCGCGATCCTCAACAAACCATTCCTGAGTCGTCCGTCAAAATTATTGGGCTCGGTGGGGCAGGAGCCAACATGCTTGATCGAGCTACATTGGATGGTCTGGCTGGTCCTGAGATGACCTGTGTGAACACTGACCTACGCACCTTATCAAGCTCGGTGGCGGCCGAGAAAATTCATTTGGGCAAGAAATTAACCAAGGGGCTTGGTGCCGGAGGGGATCCTGAGTTGGGTGCGCGTGCGGCACAGGAAGTTGAGCATGAGCTGCGCGATGCGCTTCGCGGTAGAAAAATGGTTTTTTTATGTGTCGGCTTAGGTGGAGGCACGGGGTCTGGTGCTGCCCCTTTGATTGTGCGTATTGCTCGTGAAGAAGGAGCGTTCGTGGTCGTTTTTGCGACAATGCCTTTTGGCTTCGAAGGGCAACGCCGCAGAGAGCAAGCAGATACGGCACTCAATGAATTATCTGTCTTGGCCAATGCTGTTGTCACCTTTGATAATGATCGTATGGGTGAGCTTGTGCTCGCTAAGCAAGGTGTCCATGAGGCCTTTGCTGCATGTGATACAATGATTTCTGAGGCTGTTAAAGCAGTGACACGGCTAGTTGTTCGGCCGGGATTGATCAATATCGGGCTTGCTGACCTGATGAGTGCACTCAATACAACGCGCTCGCGTTGCCTTTTTGGTTCTGGATCCGGCCAAGGAGAAAACCGCTCACAGCAGGCTATTGAGAATGCACTCAACAGCCCCTTACTGGATAAGGGGCATCTGCTCACTAACGCGACGAGCGTGCTTATACATGTTTGCGGTGATGAGAGCCTCACCCTCTATGAAGTGGAGTTGCTGATGCAAAGCCTCTCCAAGCATATTCCGTCAGATTCACAGGTCCTATTCGGAGTTGCTACTGATCCTTCGATGAACGGAGACCTTAGCGTGACGCTGATTAGTGCCGTCCCTGAAGAAAAAATTCATTCTGAGGTGTCCGATGAGCTTGATGAGCAAGAAACATCTCTCGATGACCAAATATCGGCGTCTTTGGCGGCAGTGGAGTCAAGCCGTGTGATGGAGGCGCCAGAGGATGAGAAAATAATGGAGCCTAGTGAGGGGTTCTCACCAGATTCTGAGGATGATCAAGAGCTTAGTGAGGATCATGATCAAGATACACTGCTGAGTGAGGTTTCATCCGATGAAGCCGTTGTGAGTAAAGATGATGAAGAAGCCAGTTATGCTGATTTTATAAACATGGATGAGGTACAGCAACTAGCTGATGCCGTTCTCAATGATGCCGAAACCGAAATGGAGGATAAGTCAGACGAGGAGCTCGTTTCGCCCGAGGAAGTGGTCGTAGAGCAACCATTCGCAGAAATTGATCATGCTGATCCAAATGATGATAAAGCTGAGGGTCTGCATGACGAGCTAGATGACGAGGATAGTCTTTTCTCTGATGTATCGATGAGTGGAGAGCAGGGTGCTCAAGCTGAGCTCGAGCTGGACGGCGGCCCTAAGGGTAAGTTTGAGGGCGAGAGCCCTAACGTCCTTGAGGGTGAAGATCTCGACATTCCTCCATTTTTGCGCAACAAAAAGAAGTAGCCCTGATGAAATCTGGCATGTAATCCAGCTTGCCGTCAGAATAACAAAGTGTTACCGATTCACCCGTCATGTCAAATTTAGGTACCTTCATATTAGTCGCTGTGTGCGTGAGTATGGGATATGTTGTCGAACCATATATGTTCAAGCTGCGTGATACAGATAGAAACAAGAGCGCAACGATTCAGAAAGAGCCCAAAAAGAAGGTTAAAAAAGACAAGCCCAAGCCCAAGCCCAAGCAGAGGCCGACAGTTGAGATTGACCTCGGATTGGTGAAACCTGCAGATTTTCCAGACCAAGTCTCGCTTTATGATAGTTTCGAAATTGATGCCAATGGTCTCATTATCACCCTCAAAGAAGGAGCCCAAATAAACCCGGTTCGGGTAGAAGGTAGCGAGCTTATTTTCAAGACTCAAGGCATGACTCTTGAGCATGCCATTGATGTTGATCAAACCAATTTTAAGGAGCTGGTGCTACCAGTGATGAATGCGCGCATTCAAAAAGAGGCTGAAATGAAGCGAATCGAGGATGCTAAGCCTGTCGTGTTGGATCAGGCTGCCATCGTTTCTTGTATTCAAGCCAGTGTAGAAAGCGGAGCCGTCAATGAGTTCAAGGCTGAGCAAGTCACCGAATGGCTGGCAGGTGAGGATATAGAATTTGATGGGGTGAATTATCAGACGGGCTTTGTGAGCTTTGAAGCGGAGACAATCTTAGGAACCCAGACACAAAAAGCGATTGCCCTCATTGAAGATGGTGAAGTAGTCAAATGGCTCTGGGCCAAGACTCAGCTTGAAATGCGTTAGCCGCATAGC
>Ga0206125_10000653_pt1 | contig 43610 bp, 20 predicted proteins | sample Helgoland_Spring_4_FD_148598 | JGI IMG/M metagenome (GOLD analysis project Ga0206125, IMG submission 148598) | Pelagic subsurface seawater microbial communities from Kabeltonne, Helgoland, North Sea - Helgoland_Spring_Bloom_20160331_1 | ecosystem: Environmental > Aquatic > Marine > Epipelagic ... | reverse complement strand
TACCTCATAATCATGTAAAATGTGTGGATTGATGTTGATTATATTTCGTTTTAGACCATTATCCAATGTTCTGTTGCTTACATAATAAAAATCAATATCCATCATATAGTATATATAATCATCCCATTTTAAATATTCAAAGGTGTATATAAGTATGTATCACAACAACAATAATATCATGTTGTTGTGAGTATTAACCGTACCTTATGCGCTGCGTGTTGCGCGTCGTTTCTTTGACCTTTTTGTCTTTCTCTTTTTATGCGTTCGTTTTTTCGTCTTTCTGCGTTTCTTACGCGCCGAACGTGATTTTCTGCCTCCCTTCTTCCATAGAGTGTCACCCCATCCATCGCCTTGTTTTTTCAAGTCTTCTAGCACTTTATTCATATCTGGCTGAGGAGGAAGTCTAATGGATGGTTTTGATTTTTCGCCAAGAGATTTATTAAATTCGTCAATAAACTCGTCTTGTAATCGTTCTTGAGTTTGAGACATGTCTTATGATATATCACAACAAAAACAATATATTTGAGGTGATTAATTATTTACAATATTTCTAAATCGCGCACGCGCCAGTATTCGCAGCCTCCGCCATGAATGGGTCGTTCAATAATGAACGGGATGCGTTTCTGCGCCAATTCCATCTGTGCGATGATGTATCCGTCAAGAATATGATCCGGAACAACTATATATGGTTTTGATCCGCTGTTAATTTGTTTTGCACGTTGACCAATTACTCGGGTTTTTTCATATTTTGTTAAGAATGGAGTGGTTTTATGTAGAGGATCAATGACATTATTAGACGCGTTTCGTGTCAATTGGCACAATACCGATATCTCGCTGTCGTTTTTATGAAACTGTGTCGGATGATGTGACAGAAGTAGGTCTTTGTTCACATCAAGATCAAACTTTTGTAGATATGTTTCTGGGTCTTCATCATCATCGTCATCGTACTCATCATCTCCAGTTACATTTCCACTCATATTCGCAGTATCAATATCGTCGTCAGTCTCGTCTCCGCCAGCAGCGTTGGCTGCGTCAAGGAATTGTGGGGGAACTGCTACCCCCAGGGGTTGTATTCCAATAACTCTTCCAGTCCCAGATTTGGTTACGGCTCTGGCGATAGACGTATTCCCAATGGGCAAGTCTGTATCGATTTCGTCCGCATCGACACTATTTAGGTCATCATCGTCGTCAATTATATCGTCTTCAATGTCGTTGTCTTCCTCATCTTCCACCTCTTCTTCGCCTGCTGTTCCTATTGAGTTGTCTCCATCATCTTCTTCAATCTGAGGGTCTTCTTCGTCGTCTCCGATTAATCGAATCTTTTCAACAGGGACATTGCTAGATGTGTTAGATGGGCTATTCATCATATAGTATGATACTAGAAAATACCTAAATAGGATTAGGTTTATATGATTCAATTCTTATGCCGCTGGTTATGCGTCATTGGCCTTCCATACATATTCGCACGTGGAACACAAATACATGTACTTGATGTTTGTATCGTCATACCTAATATAAATGACTTCGCGGGGTGTTTTTTTGACATTGGTATCACATTCGGCGTTGGGGCAAGGAATACGGTCGATGCGAGGGAGAGTTGGGTCTAGTTTTGTGTATTTATTCACGATACGTGACATGTTTGTCTCGACATTTGATAACTGAACACTAGATATAACAGAGGATTTGTCATTGACCCCAGTGCTGTCCTGTGTGCCGCAATTGCGGCAATAATACATTAGTTTATCGCATTCAATTGGATCTATAGCGAGGTAGTACATGTTGTCGCAAGTGTTGCAGAACTTCATAGTTGTATACTATACGTTGGGATAATTGGTTCTGGTACTAAACCCATATCACACAGATTCAATTTTGGCGGCAGTGGTACCGATATCACCCATAATTTCAGCATTCAGTGTATTAAATTGTGTAACAATTTTCCGGTAATCGATTTCATATGACATAGAATACATACGTGTGGTCACTAATTTCGGTGGGTTGTCATTTGCTAGGGCAACGATTTGTTTCGATATACGTTCTCGATTTTCTATAAACTTCTCGATTACGGTGTCGCGAAATAAATCGAACATAGGGAGATACAGAGATTTATGCTTTGCGACGATATTCATCATCGCAATTTCGAGGTTCTTATACTGAATGATGTCGTTGTACTTATCTACATCGGGGTGACACATACTGACCCCAGGTTCATTAAGCAACGGGTTATTGGTAAAGAGCGTACACATAGTGAGTAGAATGGAAGATATGGTCTGACATGAAGTCCACTGTTCGCCACGCCAAGTATTTAACATAGAGAGACACACTTTGCCGGAGACATACATATTGGGATGAAATCGAACGCGATCTTGATTTGTCTTAAATGTCATCTTGGGTGGTCGATATGGATAGTCAATAGGGTAATCTATTTCAAAAAAATAATAGCCTCCTGCATATACCGTATCTTCAGGACCAATGATAAGAGCATATCCTCTCATCATATTTTCATCGTCATGTTTGTAGTATATACCGTTAGACGTCAATGGATTTTTAATAATTCCTCGTATGTCTTTACCAAGACGCTTTATGGTGTCCTTCGGTATCATTTGTGTTGGTTGGGTGTTTTTTTTAGAATCATCTGACATTTGTATATATTTAACACCATATTGCGTCTATATTGTTTGAATTATTTCATATTATATACGACTTTCATGATTACCATCAGAATTGAAATCATCTATTTAGGCCATATGGATGTTATAAAATCAATTGTAATAGTACGGATACGGAATGTCTGTCGAAGAAACCACCCTTCGTCACGAAAACCGTTCGCAGGTGTTAGTAAACAATATTCCCAAAGGTGATGCAAAATCGACACATACTCGTATGCCTAATCGAGGGGGCAATAAACCGCAGGATAAGGGGGGGAAATATCTAATAGGAGAGGAGGTTGAGGATGAGTTCTATCATCATTATTTCAACGAAGTAATACAGGGGGGAGATGTGGAGTATTTGACTGAGAAGCAGTTAGGTGAAGGTGGTCCAGTTGCGGTGGATCTTGATTTTCGATTCGATCCTGATATTAGAGAACGTCAGCATAACGATGAAGATATTCAAGACATCATTTCCATCTACCTGGATGTGCTGAAGACTATGTTCACATTCGCATCTGATAAAAGTTTCATGGTATATGTGTTTGAGAAGCCCGATGTGAATATATCAAATGAAGATGTTACGAAGGATGGAATACATATCATTATTGGGCTTCAGATGAGCAGTCCTCTTCAGATAATTCTCCGTAACAAGGTTCTTGAACAGTTTGATACCAATCCCAACAATATCGAAATTATACAAGACCTTCCTCTATTATCGAGCTGCCCATGGAAGACAGTCTTAGACGAAGGTATATCCAAGGGTTGTACGAACTGGACGCTCTATGGATCAAGAAAACCTAATAATGATGCATATCAGATTACCTGTGTGTACAAAGTTACTTTCGACGAATCGGACGGAGAGTTCTGTACTGAGGTCGAAAATACTGATATTTATCATCGCGATATAAATGAATTCAAAAAATTATCAGTGCGTTATCGAAATCACCCCAAGTTTGAACTTACCCCAGAGGCAAATCGTCTGCTCGAGGCATCCCAACGCAGTAAAAAAGGGGGGCGTGTTATGAGCAGGTCAGGAAGTAGTAGTCGCCTGAAAGTTGTATCACGCGCACAATTATCCCCTGGTCCTGCCTCTGATCCTTCGACACTAGTGCCTGTAAATCGTATTTCAACCAAGGCGCAACTCGAAGAGTGGCAAGCATATATCGAGCGCACGTTGGATGAAAGTTCTAAATATTCAACCGTTCGCGATACTCACCGGTTTGCCCTTACGCTACCTGATAAGTTTTACGGAGAAGGCACGTATGCAATGTGGATGGAGTTGGCGTTTGCACTAAAGAATACAGATTCCGAGATGATGTTCATCACCTGGGCATTGGTAAGTGCAAAGAAGATAGGATTCGATTACGGATGCATTCCCGACCTATACGATCGATGGGATAAGATCGACAAACGGGAAGGCGGTAAAACAGATAGGAGCGTTCGATATTGGGCAAAGGAGTATAACAGAGCTGGCTACAATGCAGTGAATAGTAAATCACTAGATCATTATGTGATGAACGCGTTGGATAACGATGGTGACCATGAAATATGCAAGGTTTTAAGATGTCTTTGCAGTGAGCAGTTCGTGTGTTCGGGTCTAACATCAGGCAATCAGACCTGGTACATGTTCAAAGATCACAGATGGGAACAAGATGTAGGTATGCGTCTGCGTGCAGACGGAATCTCAAATCAACTGTATGAGGTGTTTTACGCCAAACAGGTAGAGATATTATCAACTTCGCAAGACAATCCCGTAGACGATGGTGGAAGGAAAAATACCTATGATAGAACAAGTCTTCATGCAAAGACTGTTAGCAGCATAATGGCTCGATGCCACTCCAATACACAAAAGAACTCGATTGCCAAGGAAGCTGCGGAACACTTCTTTAGTAAAGATTTCAATAACAACTTAGATCAAGACAAATGGACACTTTGTTTCAGTAACGGAGTGATCAACCTGCAGACTGGAGTGTTTCGCGACGGACGACCTCAAGACTTTATTTCAAAGTCGACTACCATTCCATACTTGAATGAAACAGAACTCCAGAGCGATACGAATGCAGAGACTGTTCTAGAAATCAATAACTTCATGTCACAACTGTTTCCAGATGAGGATCTTCGTGAGTACATGTGGGAACATTTGGCCTCGACTCTTGTTGGTGCCAACCTGAACCAGACATTCAATATCTACAAAGGTAGCGGTAGCAATGGTAAATCGCTTCTCGCCGATCTCATGGCCAAGTCTCTAGGAGAGTATTGTAATCCTACTGCACCTGTTAGTATAATCACTTCAAAACGTCAGTCGCTTGGGGGTACTTCATCCGAGTTATATGCGCTCAAAAGCATCCGATATGCGATCTTCCAGGAGCCTACTAAAGGTATGGTGTTAAATGAAGGTGCTATGAAAGAGATGACTGGTGACGCCAAGATTCAGGCACGTGAGTTATACCAAACCTCCAGTAGTTTCAATCAGATGTTCTCCCTTGCAGTCTGTACTAATTCATTATTTGAGATCCGATCGAATGATGACGGCACATGGCGTCGGTTGCGCATCGTCGAGTTCAAATCATGTTTCAAAGATGCCGACGTGTTCGACGCACTCCCAAAGAAAGAACGAGATGGTAAATATATTTTCAAAAAGGATCCAGAACTTATTGATAAACTAGATGTATGGGCACCGGTATTTGCAAGCATTCTTGTAAGCCGATGTATCAAGAACCGCGGCATAGTGAAAGACTGTTCAATGGTGTTGAATGAGACAAGCAAATATCGATTGAGACAGGATATAATCGGACAGTTTGTAGAGGAGAGGATCGTTGCATCTGAAAGCGGAACCATTACACGTGAGGCTTTATCTCAGACCTGGCAGAGTTGGTATGAGATGTCTCAATCGTCCAAAGCGCCCAAGATATCGGAGCTTTGTGAGTATCTCAATAACAAGTATGAAAAACATGGAAGATCTGGATGGATTGGTGTAGAGATTGTATATGAACCCCCTCCAGACAACGACGCGTTCTAGTGCGAGATATTACAGCGAATAAAAATATACTATTTGTATTTTTTTATTCATTCCTTGACAAAATTACTTTACTGGATGATACTTCCCTAAGTACTGTGCGACCGTCTCGCCGCTGCCGGCGCGATGTGGGCTTGCATTGGATATAGCAGTGGCTTCCACTGAACCTGGATTATATTGTTGCGTGCTAGAGTTAAGTGCTGGATTGTACACACCTAGACCCATGGTGAATGCGTTATATGGAAGTTTGGATAATATCGTTCGAATCATTGCGAAGGAAGCGACTGCGATTACGGCGACTACGAATGGAAACACAACCAGTAAAGTAAGCATACCATACTTTAAACTCGAAGATTTTGTAGTAGGTAGAGAGAAAACCCCTACAATAAAGGTGAACACAATAGCAGCGTACGCCCATCGTAAAAAGTAAAACCAGTACCGTAGGTTATCGACGCCTTGATTTTGGTAAAACGCTTTACGATCGTTGGTTATGGTATCATTCTGTTTGGCTTCATAATTTTTGTCCAATCGGTCGACAGATGCCGATATGCGATCACGGTACCGTTCCATATCGGTATGCGTTTTCAACATAGTATTGTAGTCGGCAATCAAATCCGTGATCATATCTTTCTCTTGGGTCCATATTTGAGTCATGTCTGCGATAACCTTATCGGCTTCTTCTTTAAGAGCGACTGACGCCTTCGTCACATAGTCATCCTGGCCGTATTTGAACTCCAAATAATTTTTACGAGCAACTTCCATCTGCATGGGAGCAGTCTCTAAATTATCTTCTTTGACATCATAGATCTCGCGAAGTTTTGCAAGTTTCTTATCGTGCTCACACTGTGCGTCACAAGCAAGAAATTGTTTCTGTGTTTCAATCAACCCATTTGCATTTGCAATAACATCATCTACAGAGGGGTTTTTCTTTTTTGCCTCGGCGGGCGTAGTCTGATCAATGAGAGATCCTAATGTTCCATATGCTGACATGATATGCTAATATATGATGTATAGTATACCATGTGATTACTTTCTTTATGTTGAGGCGAATATAATTTATACAATCCCGGGAGTAGAATTTGCATCATAGGGGGTGACCGCTTTACCCATAGCAGATACAATATCTTCGCTTCCAAGCTCACTATTTGCAATACACTTGTTAAATGGTGGAGGTACCCAAGTGAAACCTGAGCCACAACAGTCTTGATTTTTACAGGTTCCAGCATCAGGGTCATCCCCTTTGTCGAATATATTGGAGCCAGATAAATTACCAGGATGTTCTAAATCAGGACTAACCTTTGACCAATTGTATTGCGCGTAAACCATGTTATCCCGGGTATAAGCATCGAAGAGTTCCTTAATGATCGCATATAGTCCTATGACTAGAACTATAACTACGAGGGACTTAAATGCAATTGGAGGCAACTTACCAGTATTATTCATCATGACAATTACCAAAAGGATTGCAAACATCAATGTTACATTCTTAAGAATAGATGTATGATGTTTGTATTTAGCTCCATAGTACCGGTTGATTTCCACCAGACGCAATCGATTGAGACGCTCCTCGTTGATAAGTTCAACTCGTCTCTTGGAACGGTTGAGTTCGCGTTCTACTACTTCCAACGCATCCGTTTGCTGAACAAGAGTGTGTTGCGCACTCGTCAAGTTCTTATTGTAGTACTGGTGGTTATCACGCAATGATTCATACAGATTTTCGCGAGTAGCAGTCAAATCATTGATTTTGGCAATCAGTTTTGATTTCTCCTCGGGGGTTAAGGTTACTTCCCCCGTTCTGTTTTCCAACTCACGAAATGTCTGCATTTCCGTTTCTTGTAACTGTTTAATGTTTTTGACAGTTTGGGCTCCACGCGACGTAGTTGGTTCAGCTATCACCATATTTTCGTATATGATATAGTGATATTAAAAATAGTACAATGGCCTAAAGTTACTCAGGTATAATCATAATATGAATACCTACATCGCATTTCGTAAAAGAATAATTAACACAATAACCGCAAGAACTGCCCATAAGATATAAATATATGCACTAGATTTGCGTGTCAATTGTGTAATTCCTAGAATGTTCTTATCGTGAATCCAGATTTTGTTTTCACGGTTCTCTGCTACGATAGCAATATTGGCTCTGTACTCGGCAATCGCTTTGTCCATTGCCTCACTATTTCCTTCCGACATGGTGGTAAGATCCACATTATATTTTTTCAACTCGTCAACGCTGTTTCCATACTCGCGTAGGTTTGCATCCATTTCAGACTGGATACGGCGTTGTTCGTAGTCGGCTTGGTGGTTTACATTTGTTTTTGGATCCTTCACGTATGTCGTCCAATTGTCTTGTCCAGGAGGGTTCGCAGGAGTACTCCGATATTTACTCGAGGGGGAATACCAATTCCATACACCCGTCCAACCATTTCTTCCCTTTTTACCTTTATTGCTCTTCTTACAATCGCTTGCCCACTCTCTCCGTCTTTGGTCGCACCTTGCCCTATTAGTCCATAAGATTCCTGTTCTATTGTTGGAAGTGGCTTGTGTTGCGTCGTCGAACCAGCCAGTGTTTGCAAGATCGGAATGGGCGGCACAATCGCCGCCAACATATATATTACATTTGGGTGTGGTAGGAATGACCTCAGGAGAGTGTGCGCTGTATACTTTCACGTGTGTGTTATCACCTGCCATACAGTCTTGTGTCCACTGCTGTTTCCGGGCATTACATTGCCCACTTGTGGGTGAAGCTACCCCACCTTGATTGTTAGATGTCCTCTGGGTGTTATCGTCGAACCATCCAGTGTTCGCCAAACTGGGATGGGCTGGACATTTACCGATAATCTGGATACTACATTTGGGTGGAAGTGGTGTCTGTCGATTTCTGTCCCGGTCGATCTGGGAACTCGAAGGCGCTTGATACCCCTCCACTAGAGGGGTAGTATCGTGAATCCCCCTAAACCCTTCGGAACCGCCCGTCACGGGGTACCGTACAATCTTACTGAGCATGTTCTTCTTGAGATTGCCCCAATAACTATGACCGTCACCTGACTTGCAAAACGCGGAGACGTTTGACACCTTTCTGTATGTATTACATGTATTCGCATTAGACATGAGATACATTTCACAGTTCTCATCGTCTCCGCACGCCTTGGCACACTTTTCCTCTCCATCTGTCGTCTGTTTAATCTTTTCGGAGGTTGCATTAAGGTATATCTTGCCGCCGTCACAGAAGTCACTGGTGTCCATAAACGTAGTCGCTAGTCGTTGTTTCTCCTCTGGAGTCAGTTCATTTGTTGTCGCGCCACCGCGGTTTAATGCCCTCATTTTCCCTTTGTTTGAGAGATAATTATTCGTCGACGCATTATACTGACCGTTCCATACATCCCCCATTGCTGACTTGGTATATCCCTGAACGGGTGGATTGGGTAAAATACTTATTTCCTTCATTGTACACGTTCCGTTTCCTGACCAATAACTAAATCCTCCACAGTTTTTGTTTGTGGCACACGATCTCTTGCATTCTTCTACCCCCCCCGTTTGAAGTTGCTTAATAAGGTAAGATGGTGTATCCGACCCATCAATCACTGAATTGTTGTGTCTAGTGTAGTCCATGGAATCGTTCTGTGAAAGAATTGTATTGCCTGTCTGTTCTCTGTACTGTCTCTGTTTTGTATTCAGTGAATCAATCTTGTTAGAAACATTCGTCATATTAGACATTATTCTAGTGATTTCATTTCTACGGTTAATTATATCACGAGAGTCTACAATATGATTCGTAGAGTTAGACTGGGTAGCTTGTCGTGATTCAGGAAACTTAAGGTTGGTATAAAACCCTTCCACACTTTTCTCTGTTTCTTTTTTTAATGGACATGAATTTGTCATATGTTGTGATATCTCTAGAGTACCATAACATAAATATTCCTACCAATGTCTCTTTTACTTATTTCTCTAAATATCCATTAGTCTAAACAGAAGATATCGGTGCATCTGGAGTAATCGATGGCGTTGTTGAAGCTCCTCCAGATTTTCCACGTCTATACAAGTAGTACAATACCAAAAATATAATTATGATGCATGTCGGTAAGATAAGATGCGACTGACCAAGGAATGTTGTAAGAAGTGCAACACATGCGACAATAACAAATATAGATGTGATCTCTCCTTTCACCATGCCCGTCATATTAGGTGCTGCAACATAAATCATTATTAATACAAGAATTGCTGCAGCAGTAATACCCCAAATCCAATAAAGAATGCGTTGTGTATCCACTGTTAAGTCTGACGATAAATGTTCGGTGCGGACGGATTCAAACTCTGTGATCGCCTCTTCGACTATCTTCCGTTCCTCTAACAGGTCCATGTATCTCGACGTCAAACCTTTGTATGCAGTGTCGCGTTGGGTAGAAAACATATTCAAATCCTTATTTTGCGAAACATCTGCGTAATGCTTATGAACTTTTTCGCTCATTTTCATAACTTCGTGGCTCTTATCGCTTATTTTCTCTAAAAGCGCTAATTGAGGTGTCTGAAATGCATCTAAATGAGGCCAGACCTGGGGCATAATCACAGGAGGTGTTGGTTTTTTTTCGGGGTTGGTAATTGACCGTAGAACAAGATTTTGATCCCATCCGCGCCAGGAGCCGTATTGGTAGACAGTTAAAGTTTTTCCCGAGACCCAGGTATAAAATGCATCAGTAGAGGTTACCTTCTGGGGGTTCACTGGAACGCCAGAGATATACATGTTTTCTCGTGGGAGAGTCACATATTTCCAATAGTTTCTTGAACTACCCACGACAATATCATCTGTCTGCCCATCGACGCTGCTGGGGATCACCGGTGCTGCCTCTATTGTAAGGTCTGCATCCCCGAACGCGAACGTCTGCTCCAACGCCGAACTACCGAATTTTTCTCCCGTCCATAATACCTTCTTGTTTGCATCCATGAACTGTAATTTCAATACTCGCGCGCGCCACTGACAACAGTCTGCACGGTTGTAGTACACGATCTTGGCGATGTTATGAACACCTTGTAAGTCTACTTGCCACCACGGGTCTTTACGACACGCACTATGGTATATGTGAGGGAACGATTTAACTTTCATATTTCCATCAACGGCCTTGTCTGGACTGCTTCCATACCTATTATTGCTGTATGTGTCCTTGGCGGATGTAGGCTTACCTTGCGCAATATTTTTGCCTTGATTATCCATAGGATAAACCGCCAATTGCGAGATCTGCATACAATGATTACCTTCTGCAATCACGCGGACATACCGTACTCCCTTGGCTGCCTTAAACTTCTTCATGGCCGATGGCTTAAACTCTTGAACCAAATCACGGTCGGTCTGAATGAACCCAGGGAGAGACAGATTTGTGTCACTATACGGCTCTTTGGTCGATTGTTCGTGATATGTTGACAGTCGTGGAGCCCTGACATTCTGGAGAATGCAACGCCAGGTAGAGTCTGTACGAACGATAATACCCGTCTTCTGATAATCCGTTCCACCTGTACGACTAAACCATGATCTCCCAATGTTCACCTCGGGTCCATTCCAGTATTCAGGACTGTTCCACATAGTCCATGACATACCTGCAGGGCCTCCTTTGTTCATCGCGACCACTGCGATCATATTGAATCCCTTGTTCAGTTTGATGGGGCCCGATTCATTTTTCGGTTTATTACCGCTGCCCCATCCTCCACGTATGACTCTGTCATACACATCAACGTTGTTCACATATACGCGACACGCATCGTCACACCATCCGTACATGTGCCCGGACGTGGGGCCTTGAGGATCTACGAAGAAGGTCGTGTAGAAGACGTATGGGACATTGTTAGGCTGCTTCCCCCAGTTCTCCTGAGGACGCGCATTACCTCCATAACCCATGTTTAACCACTCCATCCACCCACCCGCTCTACCCCAATATGCAGGTCCATGACCATACCATATATTACTGCCTGCATTTGTTCCTCCAGGTGTCCGTCCCCATGGGTAATTGTTCCAATAATTTCCGGCACCTGACCATGTATTGGCTTTTGAACCACCCATCGTCCATTCCCAGTTCCTACCTGTACCAATCAAGCCTACTTGTTGAACAGGTAATGTGACCGAATATCCAGCCTTTTCCCAGCGCTTTACCTTGGACCAGTATGGATTTGAACTGGCAGCGTTCGTCATGAACCAACTCGATGTAGTAGTGTCGGTACCGAACAACTCATTGCGACGTCTAATGTAGTCATTCACATAGTAGTCGATTGTTGTTCTGTTAGTGGTTTCGCCACGCCTACGAATATCTCTTAAGGCGTCAGAGTGACGTCTGCGTCTTAGTTCCAGGTACTCTTCATTGTCTCTGTTGTATTGATCCATCGTCCCTGTCCACCATCTCTTCATTGATGAAGCATCACTCTTCCATTTGCCTGAGGCTACACGATACTCTTCTTTTTCTTTTCTAACATAGTCGTCATATGCCCAATAATTACTTACTTGTTTGTTGAACTTAGCAATACGTGTATCATTATCAGTATTACTGAGTGGTGTGTATTTTTCGTAATATTCATTCTTTAAATCCACATACTCCTTCATCAGTTGGTCAAGATTTTCATGCATTTTCTCACTTGTGTCAATGTGGGTTCCAACCGCTTTGTTGTAGTTCCTTGATACCGACGTCTGCATACTACCTCCAGTTTGGCCATTCATTACAGATTTCACCATTCCACCAAGTTCTGCATTGGCTTTTGTAACATCATCAATAGTACTCATATATTGCAGCTAGTACAATATATGAACAAAAAATTATCAAGTGTAATCGGCACATTTATCTATATGGGTTATCTATGAATAATGTAGAATCCAATATACAATATCACAATCAAAGAAATAACCATTGATAGTAGCATGGATATCCAAGTATAACTAAATACAGACACACTTGCATTCATAGTGGAAAACAAAATAATAATCGTTATAAGGACTATGGTATTAGTCAAGTTTGTTGCAGATTTATTGGATTGAATCGCAAATCTGCTAAATAAAACTAGAGTAAGGACTGCAATTATATACCATAACCGTTGTCGAAAATGAGCCGTTTCTGTATATAGGCTTGATGCTGATACATTCATGCTGCCGTCTGACATCAACTCTTCCGATTTGGAACGTTGGAACATCAGGTCGCTATATGCCCCACGCAGTTGAGCATAGCGTATATCGTTTTCTCTCATAGTCTCATGTAATTCTGATTGATCTATATGCATTCTATACTATGTACATATAGAACAATCCAAGATGAGATTTAGTAAATGGGTAGGGTTCATCTGACATTGTTGATACTAGCTACATCTTCCATTGGAGCAGTGGAACCAGGAGAGAATATCCAGTATAATATCAATATAGCCATAATTATACCTAAACTCATAAAAAAATTGGAGGCATATTGAAGCTTATATGTATCTGTAAGCACCTTTCGCGCGCCAGCGGCTCCACTGTCATCTGCCTGCTCAAAATCCTTTACAATATTATTCTCTCTTGTTCGATCTGATTGAATATCGGTAGAGAGAACATCTACCCTTTCACGGTATTCTGCAGACATTACTTCGACCTCGTTTTGAAGTTCAAACATGCTTGATTTGGCATTGTTGACTCCTGCTAACATTCTGTTGTACACATTTTCGTATTCGGTATTGGTAGGAAAGAGTTTGTGGTTCACATAGGCGTCTGATAATTTCGATGTTTGCAGTTTAAAACTGGATGAAAGAGCTTCTAATTTATCTGTATAATAACTTGCTTCATGGACGGTGCTCGCTGTAGTGGCGCCCACGGAGGTTGATCTTGGAGATGGTGTCATTATATAGGTTCTGTGCCTCGTACTCTATGGCAACATATTTTATAGCGAACCCATCCTAACAAAAATAACATACTTTATTGTCGAAATTATCCATAATACTTATACACATATACGATAGTACATTCCATTGATCGACGTCTTAGAGGGGCGAGTGATCTCACACACCCTACCGGGTCGGAGTCCGATCGCTACGGCGACAGGGTCAAACCGATTGATGTCTGGGAACTCGCTAAGTTTCATAAGATTGTGTTTGGACATTACTGTCTTTACCTCGCTTTCAGTCATGGTGCGATGCTTGGGGACGATGCTATGGTTCAATATGTTGAACTGCAGACGTTTAATATTGACAACAATGATAAATATACCATCCTTTTCAAGAAGATGTCGAATTGTATTCAACACATTCTCGCTAGTATCATCGCGGGTTACAAGCATCAATGTGTCAGACTTCTGTAGGACTTCCTCTACATAAAACAGGTCATCAACAATGTCCTGGATGTAGGGTGGTCGTAGAGCCTTCTCAAGATGATAGTTAACATATGTCTTATGAATTGTATTATCATTATCATCTGCTTTATCAAATAGCATGTCTAATTGATTGGATGAGTGCTTAGCATTAGTTTCGGACAACGTGCTGTTGACGTATTCACTCACGTCATACTTTTGATATCTCATCATTTCAATTACAGTGTCCCTCGACTTATGAATAGACGAGATAAGACTACTGTTCACTTGCATGCCTCCGCGAAGGCGAAGCACCAGATGAAGAGTTGACTCTTTCTGAACATTGTAGTCCGACAAGGTACGTCCATCTTCAAGTTGCTTGCCGGCGAATATAAGACGTTGTTGATCTGGAGGAATTCCTTCCTTGTCTTGGATCTTCTGCTTAACGTTGTCGATAGTATCAGATGATTCTACCTCGAGGGTGATAGTCTTGCCTGTAAGTGTCTTGATGAAAATCTGCATCGTTATACTAATATGTATGATATTCTTCTATACTAACATAGAATATCATTCAATTTCGCCCAGTATGGCAGACTTTCCTAAATATCATCATTATGTGAATGATACAACTTTCTTCCCCTCTCCACCACTTTTTTCATCATCGTTACTCTTGTCGTCTTCGTTATCAGCCTCTACAGGAGGGTCTTCCACCTTAAGAATGTCCATATTATCTTGTGTCATTTCTAATGTAGGGGTATTGATTACAATAGGAGCTGGGGGTTCTGCATTGGATGCCGAGGACGCGGTTGCAACACGCTCACTTTCAACCTGGGCAACGGCTTCTACGAGTTTCATCTTGTCTTTTGCATTGAGTGAGTCAAACTGTGATTGAATGTAAGGGTTCTTCATCTCCAGCTGGTTCTCTGTAGGTACTTTGGGGAGTTCGTCGTTGCTCACAGGTTCGGACATGAGTTCTTCATCGACGGCAGATTGTTCCAACCCATATGATGGAGGAAAGTCAGGCGATGGCGGACGCAGGCCGTCGGAATCAGGCGCATACGGAATACTATTGTCGGAGCCAACTGCATACGGAATACTATTGTCGGATCCAGGTGCATACGGAATACTATTGTCGGCTCCAGGCGCATACGGAATGCTATCGTCAGAGCCAGCTGCATACGGAATGCTATCGTCATCAAGATTAGCCTCCATATGCTGACCCATATTCTCTACTGGTGTAGGGCGAATACGGCCTTCAGGAAGAGGGGGTTCTCCTTTGCGTATTGCGGTGTTTATTTCATGATTTACCTGTTTCATTAGGTTACCTAGATCGCTGTCATCGTTGCGTAATAGTTTATTAATGTTGTCAGAGTAATTCATTGTGAGCAAGTTGTTCACGTTTCCAGCAGTAATGATTTTCATATGAATATTCATTGCTTGTAGTTCTTGGATCAACAACTTGAACGCAAATGGTACGCGTACCACACTAAAAGACCGACCAAATCTAGTCATTCTGTCCAGTGTGGGAGGACGTCCGTCGGAGGTGATGTTAAACCGCAGCGGTCCGTCGGCATGCGGACTCATCATGAGGTTCAGTTCAGGGTTATATACTGCGATACCTCCAGTCTTGTTGCAGATGAGCATCTTGTACTCGTCGCATCGCTTCATGAAAGCATCGTTTAGGAACGCGGACGCTCCATGCGCCATGATTCCATCGCGTTCCATCTCACCGATCTTGAGACCACCATCGTTGGCACGACCTTGCACCGCCTGACGAGTGAGTTCTGTCTTAGGTCCATCTGCGCGATAGTTAATCTTGTCCTTGACCATATGCTTTAGGCGCATGTAGTAGGTTGGTCCCATGAAAATGTCTCCAGCAAGTTGCTCCCCAGACATTCCACTATACATAATATCATTACCCGATGAATGAAAACCATTCTCTACCAATGCATGACCGAATGCATCCGCGTTCGCACCTTTGGTAGTGAATGCAGTACAGTCGCCGTATCCGCCCAACATGGTTCCAGTCTTACCAATGACTGATTCCATTAATTGTCCGATGGTCATTCGTGACGGAATGGCATGCGGATTGATGATCAAATCTGGAACCAATCCGTCTTTTGTATATGGCATATCGGCTTCGGGAATAATGCGACCAATGGTTCCCTTTTGTCCCGCACGCGACGCCATCTTGTCGCCGATGGCAGGGATGCGTTCTTCACGTACGCGCACTTTGGCGACACGAGTTCCTTCTTCACCTTCGGTAATAAATGCCTTGTCAACAATGCCTAATTGACCTTTCTTGGGAAACACTGAGTCGTCTACGGGGTTTTCCATTATGTCTGAACTGGATACAACCTTCCCGATGACTACCTTCTTATCGTTCATCTCCGTGCCTTCACGAATAATACCCATATCGTTCAGGTCGTCGTAGTCATACTTGGGCTTAATGCGCTCCACATCAGGAACCTTCAATACATCAGTAAATCGCGTATCTACACTGTCTTTGGAGGTCTTCGCGCTTTCCTCGCGTGCTTCATACATGGAAAAGTAGGTGGTGCGAAACAACCCGCGATCCACTGCACCCTGGTTAACCAAGATGGCGTCCTCTACATTGTATCCGGTGTATGACATAATGGCTACAATTGTGTTCACACCGCAGGGCAACTCTTCGTTGTTGATGTACTTCAAGTATCGCGATTTGAGTAGGGGCACTTGACCGTAGTTCAGAACGACACTCATCTTGTCGATGCGCGACTGGAAATTGCTATGGTATAGTGATACCGCCTGGCGAGCCTGGCCACATGAAAAGGTATTTCTTGATGAGGGGTTCTCTTCAGGGAAGATGATTGAATTACCCATAACACCTAAAATGAGTGACGGATGTATCTCCAGGTGAGTGTACTGTTTGCTGGTCTTCAAATCATTAGACGTTGTTGCGACAAACTGAGAGCTTGTTTCAGATGTATCAAGATAATCCACTACCGCTAGTTTCCCTGCGAACTGGCTCTCGAGTTTCGCATTGGGGTCGTTTTCCATAGTTGCATGGATTGCTGGATACATATCTTTAATATCGTAGTACGCATCAGATCCATCGCCGTCACCTACACCCTTCTCGCCAAACCCACGCACCACATCGTTCCATGTGTACTCGGTAGGAGTTTCTAAGATCTTCTTGATAACCCCCTTATTGTCGTAACTTGGCATACCATTGCGGGTGTAATAGAGTGGGCGAGTCAGACGACCTGCGTCGGTGTATATATAAATCTCACACGTGTCGTACTTGAATGATATGCTATTGTAACTAGGCATCATTCCTGCACGGCGATATAGTTTGAACATTGCAATGGTCTCTATAGGATTATCCAACACGCCCACCCAACGCCCATTAACAAATACCTTCGAGAACGCTGCAATCGTACGCGTATTCGCCTCTGGTAGTAATTTCATTGTTGTCTTAGTTCGCAGCCAGTTGATCATTGGACCAGTGAGACCACCACTCGTGACACGAGTGGAAATGGCCATGTGCTTATGTAAACCACAGTTGCCTCCGTCAGGAGTGTCAACAGGATCAATATACCCCCACTGACTCGCATGCAGAAGACGTGGTCCAGTCACTTTAGAGGTAGGGTCGAGCGGTAAGTTGAACTTGCGTAATTGTGAAATATACGAGTTGTAGGAGAGACGGTTCAAATCCTGAACCACTCCAACCTTGGCAGTGCGCTCGGTTGCACCCCACTTCCCTTTAAACGCATCCCGAATACCCTTCTCAAGAATGGTTGGTTTGAAAAAAACAGAATGGTTGGTATCGATCAAACTGGGAAAGTTTGCGAGATAGTCACTTTCATGGTAGTAAAACTCTTTATCCACACGCTTCTCAATCTCAAGCTTTTGTAGAATATAGAACTCACTGAACAATTGATACATAAGGGTGCCGGTCAGGTCAACTCTCTTGTACATGAAGTTGTCACGATCCGTTGGGGCATCCACATTTGTATGTACTCGCAATAGCTTATTTACCATGTGACCAATAAAGTAGGCCTTGTCGATAAAGTTACGGGTTCCGACATGAGGGAGAAGGAAATCCATAAGGATCTCCAATATTCCATTCACGGTACCTCGCTTTGTGAATTCCTTCAGGTAATGCAATGCTGCTTCCTGTGAAAATACCTTATCAGTATCATGTATGGATGGAATAAATAGATCGACCATATGGTTGTTCGTTTCCAAATCCAACAAACAAAACTCAATAATTTTCTTGTCTGAAACCACTCCTAGAGCCCGCATAAGTATAAATAGAGGAACGGGAATGCGTACGTTGGGAACCATTACCACAATATTCAAATTAGAGAACTTAGGTGATGGGGCAACAAGGTTCACAGAGGTCGTACGGATGGGCTTGGACGGATCTTCTGATACCGAACGTACCTCTGATGAACACAAATACTTACTATCAGACGTATGCTTCTTGATATACATCATATTGTCTGCGAACTTTTCCTGTCCTACTACTACCTTCTCTTTACCGTCAATAATAAAGTAACCTCCAAAGTCATGACGACATTCGCCCATATTATAGCGAGTATCCTTATTCAGGGACCGAAGCACACACATGTTCGAGTGAAGCATGATAGGGATTTTACACATGAACACGCGATCCTTCGTGATTGTGTTGGTAACCTTTTCGCCTTTCTCATAATAAAAAAGATCAATTACGATATCACAATACATGTTAACGCCATACGTCATATTTCTCAGACGAGCCAAGTTAGGATACATGAGTTTGACATCTTCCATTTTATCGTCGTCATATATTACTGCCTTGCTGCGGAACACCTGCGAACCGTCGCGACCACCCATATATATTTTACACTCATATGGGTCGCGTTCGCTCGATTCGCTCGGGGTCATTTTTTCAATGAATCGCAAAGGATTACTGTCCTTAAGAACCTTCTTGATGTCAGTATCAACAAAATTATTGTATGATTCCAGGTGATGCGCCACCAGATTATACGGATTGTCCGTAAAGTACTTGTCTATCAACTTCCAGGCAATATCTTCCATGTAATCCCGTATACTATATACTGTGTACACTCCTTATATTTTGATGCGTCATAACATATCTATTGTGTTCTGCACATGAAATGTCATGACCCGAAACAGTTTAACCCGGATTGATGTAAGCTGATGTTAGGTATTTACTTATACGCAATATAAATTACATTGGCACTGGCTCTGGCTTTCTTTTACCACACCCAAACCCTTCAGGTACAGTTGGATCCTCTTCTTGGTCTTCATCGTCTTCATCGCCTTCAGTTTCTTTTTTACCGAGAGCTTCGCTAAATCCTTCCTTACCTGCATCCTTCTCGACACCACCTGTCAGCAAAAGCATACCCAAAATGACAAACATTAGGATGACGGGAAATAAGACAAGAAGCCATGCGAGACGCACGTTGTTGTCTTTGCACAACAAGTTCAGGACATATGTCCAGAACAAGATGTACACAAGCTTGAATGCAAAAATAAGCATTACGCTTGGAACATTAACGCTAAATGAACCGCATTTGTAGTTGGAGTTATCGAACTCGCGCATATTCTGAATGATTGACATTACAATTCCGGCGATAGATAAATACAAGTAGAACTTAGATGGCTTGCATAATCCTTTAGGAGGCAAAGACTTGAACATTATGTAGTACGCATAGAAAATAGTACATAATGTATAATAATTAGGCCATGCGCAAAATCTCTCCCACCATGTTCCCGTCGCCAACTAGTTGATCCTTATAAGGAAGAGGGCTGGGATTAGGTTCTAAACCGCTCATGGCGTTGCCGGCATCTATCATGCCACCGGTAGCGGTGCGGTAGATATTGGTCATGTCGGAAGGAATCCATGGACTAGGCACCAATGCGCTTGTGCTACCGCCATGCATCGCACCGCGGCGCCCACGGCGCCCGCGCATGGAACGCGTGCGCCTACGTCTCTTATGGCGTGTAGAACGCTTTTTTTTGTGAACACGCGAGCGTCTCTTATGACTACGCTTGCTTCTAGTACGTTTCCCCTTAACATGGTGTCTACTGCCTGATTTTTTGGTGATTGGCATTCTACGCAGTATATAGTGTACAGAGATAATAACAAAAAACAATATATTTATCAGGAACACGATTATTCTACATCAACATGTGTTAACATATGACGACGGCAGCACATCTTTGTAAGACCAAGTTCATCTAGAACCTCTCCCTCAGGTGTCTTCGCAGTGTTCTCTTTAGTTAAATAGAGTAGGCGATCTACATCGACGCCTTTATTAAGCTTTCTTTTACGAGTCTGCTCCAGGTAAAACAGATACTTATCTGCAAGGACTTCGCCACATGTGAAACACTTGATTGGAATGATCATCTGAAACTTCTTCTATAATAGAGGGGGATATACTATTATCTAGGTCTATCGCATTTCATTCAATTTCGGGAAACAGCTTATCTACCAATCTAGCATCTTTCAACAACGATGGATATGTTTTTCTCCACACAGTACACGATGTTCTCTCTTTTTACTAAAATCATACTCGTTTTGCTCGCCATTGTATCTATACTCATAGTTCTAGGAACACATACGCTACAGTACACCAACCAAGCAGATCTCAGAACACTAGCGTTCTCGATCTTGCCCATGGCGGTAAAGACGAGCACCGACGCGACCGATGGACAACCTATTGATAACGTACTAGAGGGTATGAATACAGAACAGAGCGACCCGGATAAGGAGAGCGTACATGCAGCTGACCCTGCATCTGATATGAAAACCACTAGCAAAGGATCCTTTTGTACTTCTACACCCAATGATAAAAGTGAGCTAGAGAGAAAATGTGGAAAACTGACTAAAAAAAACTGCAAGACAATCGACTGTTGTGTTTTACTCAATGGGGCAAAATGCGTAACCGGTGATGCGCACGGACCTACATTTGAATCCGATCACAAATCAGACAAACCAGGCGACGACTACTGGTACTATAACGGCAATTGTTATGGAAAGACATGTCCCAAAACATAACCAACTGTAGATATCATTACATTTCTAACAATATAATGATACATTATATATCGATATCTGAACACGTATATATCGTGACATTATTCATTATGGGGTGATTTGGGTATCGACCTAGATGCTGGTGCTGCTGATGTTGGTGCTGCTGTTAGTAGTGTTTCCAAAAATATCAGTGCTGCTGTTGTCGGTGTTGTTGCTGGTATCAGTACTTTGGTTGTTGCTGCTGGTGCTGTTGGAAACATTGGTATAGCTGTTGTCGGTGTTGTTGCTGGTATCAGTACTGTTGGTACTGGTAGAATTAGTAGTATCAAAGTTGACCTTCTTATCACCCCAGAATAGGTCAACTCCATCAGACTTGAATAATTTACCCCCTAGCATTACTCCTTCTACAAAGAGCTGACTTTTGTTATTCACATACATGATGTTCTTCAATGCCTGAGGGAAGATAGTTCCAAGAGTACGATCCACCACTTGCACTCCAAACCCGGCATGCAGATTCCCACCAAGGTCAATATCATCGATTACCATCTGAACTTGACCAAGCTCGGTGGTTACACCGGATACATCCTTTATTTCAAAGGCTATATCTGTTCCATACCGCTTCTTCTTCTGCCAATCGGTAGTATTAATAGCAGCCAAACTCGTGGTGTAGTGATCCGCGCGTTCCATTGCCTCTTTATAGGTCCATATCTCACTGTTACGAAGCATCGTAGCAGCCGAATGCGTTCCGAATAAGGTATAATCCTTCGTTGCATCGTACTCACGGTCGGTTGTGATTGGGTCCGTATTTTCAGCAATACGCGCAAACGTCGCATTCGGATACCTATCGTTTTTGACATAAAAGTGTTGAGACGTATCATAAATCGACCCAAGAGCCTCTGAGGTGTGTTTCAAACTGTAGTTCGCAAATCGATCATTTGAATTAATCCCCACAAAATGATTTTCAGGATCAACCGTCAAATAGACGGATGCAGCATTTTCGCGCGTTGTCAAACCAGACAACGTCAGCTCTCCTGCGACCGCCAGATCACCCTCTACAGACATTGAAGGGAGAATATAATCTTTGGTCATATTCACGAAAAATACTGCAATAGATGAATCGCGAACCGATGAGGCGCTTGGAGTGACATCTCCGATATTGTGGGTGGTGGTGGTTGTATCAGTAGATACAATCGTAACACTTTCAGTTTTAGTTTTAGTTTCAGTTCCTCCACTAGTAGTGGGGGTTTTAGTAACAGTGACAGTCTTAGTTCCTCCGTTAGCATTGGGTTCAGTAGTGACAGTTTCAGTTGCATTCTCGATAGTATCACTAGATTGAGTAATATCAGTGGTTATAGTCCTTTTAGTGACACTGACAACGATATTTTTAGTAACAGTTGTATGACTATCACTAATTATAGTAGTAACCGTTTTTGTTGTTGTTTGAGTCCCATTAAAACTACTCACAACTTCACTGGTTGTGTCAACCATTCTTTCTCTTAGTTTGTAAAACATCGCATAGTAATAGTAATTACTGTCTCTACATGGAATAATTCCAAAATCTCCCTCAATTAATCGGTTATCTACTCCGTCATACTCCTTGGTATAATCGACAATAAAAGATGTATGGTAGATACGTTGTTCTTTATCGGGTATATCGGCGATAACAGCAGGAGATGAGTTTATTGTGATATCGTATGTATCAGAAACCTCCGCAGACGAGACTCTCTGTTCCAATACAGATTGTACGGTTCTCAACTGATATTTAAATACATCTTGCTCGATAGATCTATACTTATCAAGTATTGCTCGAATGTTAGGAGGAGTATCAAATACACCACCTTCTCCTAGGTTATTAGTTCTATCGCGGATAAAGTTTATATACTCTATCGTTGCATCTAGATTTTCCATTAATTTTTCTACATTCGGATTGGTAATTACATTGATGCCATACGTCTGGATATCCCATCCCTGACCAATAACTTCTACGTAGTTATAGTTATTAACCACATCTTCAGTTGCATCCGGGGTTGGAACATTAACCTTCACTGTTTTATGAACAGAATATTTCATACCCGAGGTGAATTCAATACGGGTAGAGTAAATACTTCCGAGATAAAATAGAGTAGTATCGATAACTCTTTGCAATGCAGGCAAAATAGAGTCTCTGATGATAGATGCACGATCTTTATCAGCTACCATGATATCGTCATATGTTTGGCCACCCCATTCTGGATATAACTCGTGAAAAATTACAATGGTATCTTCTGCCTTTTTGGTATCTAGGTTAAACCTATATTTATACTTGTAATCATCGGTGTTTGATAGGATGGAGGTGGTCGCAATGTATTCTGCAGTTAATTCTCGCATACCTTTAGATACCTTTTGTATAAAATAGTTAATGTCCATTATCGAGGCATCTTGAACGTCCAACATAGTTCGGGGCTGTTGCCCACCGATACTCAACGGAAATAAGTTCGCAGTGGTATTGTTCAATGTATCTATTTGAAAAATTTCACGATTATCCGATGATCTCACCGTGAAATCTCCATGAAAAGTAGAATCTCCTTTCGTAATAATACTTTGATCAATATAGTCTTCAACCTCAATAACACATGAGACTCTATAACGGGTAAAACCAATAACTATATATCGCATCATAACAATTTTCCAAATATCACCATATTTATGAGGAATCATATACATGTTTGCTAGAAGAGGATTAGTAATATCAATAGTAGTGGGGTCAAACCCATAATGGGTAATAAATGTATCATTCATATTTTTGTATGAAGTTGAGACTCGAGTATTCGTACCAGGATAAAATATATCGGATACCAACTTATTGTTCCAATGATTATACCGCTCATGTTGAAGAATTGTCGAGTCTGATATATTATCAACCACCAAATATAAATTTTTACTTCCAAACCGATTAATAAATAACCCATCTCCTCTTATTATGTCAGATAACAGTATTTCATCGGAAGGGTCTGTTATAGCAATATTATTTGTGAATCTATCAATGTATTTAACAAGCAAAACTGAACCGTAATTTATCAGTTGAGATCCTGCCGAAAATCCTTGCATTAATTGCATCAGTGTTTCTTTGTAAGACAGATCACGAGTGTATTCAGTCACATCTAACATTCGACCAGATAATGATAGTTGTGGCTGAGAATCATTTTCTAATGCCAATACTATTTTTATATACATAGCAGATGTCATGTTATCAGCACTTGTGGTCACGGGTAAAACACATGTGTAACTTAGTTTCGAATCTTTCATTGTTTCACCATGGACCAGATACATTTTATATATATCTGAAATTATATGCTTCAGTCGATTATGTGTTTCATCAGTCCAGTCATGTGATGACGTATATTCTTGGAGATTGTCCATTACGGTAGTTTGCTTCTCATCGAGAATATTTATCTCATCAGTTAGACCCTTTACAGTCTTTGTAACGATAGCTAGTTCGTGTTCTGCTTTTGGTCTAACTATATCTGCATACTGATTCAACTTGTAGTCACCACCATCATATATACGTCTGTCATTAAATATCCAACCATGTGGCGTACTAGATCTCCATCCAGACATATACCCCCACGATAATATCTTTCGATGATCTCCTGCAGAACCATGTGCTCCACTTGGAAATGCGCTTATCACCCATTTTAATGCGTTTAAACGTCTCTTTGCGTTTGAAAGTTCGAGTCTCTTTGCATCGAGTATTTCGTAAAGTAACGCAATACTACTAGCCGATGTATCTTCCGGATCGAATTGTACTTTTGTCGACTCTACAATGTCAGTTGTTTCATTGCTCATGATTTCTTGCTTAACTTTATCTACCTGGTTTTGTGCATCTCTAATATATTCCGATAAGAATGGAAGCACTATTTGTTCATCTGAACTAAGTTGACTCAGTTTCTCCGACATATGACCATGAACCATAATTGTAGCAAGTCCAGACTGATTACGTCGCTTAAACGTCGTAATATATCCAGGAAGTCGTTTGGTTATTGTTTCTCCAGAGAAGAAATTAGTCACTTCCCGGGTTGTATCAATCATTGACTCACTATTAATTGATAATAAGGAAATAACCCTATCCTTCAGACCGTAACTAATTGTATTCCATGCGGAGTCTCCTGTATTTTTAATTGCTTGTTCATTAGCATCGAGAAACCTAGTAGTATGTTCAGTGATAGCATTACTCAGACCGTCCACAATAGAAAGTTCCATTGTATATGCCCATGCAGCACCTTTATACCGTATCTCTGATCCAGATATCGCGTTACCCGAAATAAATGAACTAAATGATGGGGTATTAACGGTATAAACTGAGCCAGCACATACACTTCTAATCCAGTCATTTATACTAGCATTAATATACATCACTCTAGAGGTGAACATTCGAATTCCTATCGTCAAACGTGTTTGCCAAAGTAGTAGTCTATCATACAACGCACTTAATCCAAGAAGACCTGCTTGGGTCTGCATATCATCCATCAATCTGTTTATAACAGTTTGTTGTGCATTTCGCGCTGCAGTCTTAAGATTGTATAACGTCTGAGTAGCCTCTATTTTTTCTTGAATTTCTTCAGAAGACCCAGAAACAGAACCTTCAATAAATTCAGATATATCAAAGTTTGCAGCCTGCATAATAACTCCTACCAGCAGGTCTCCACCATAAGGTATAAAGCTGGTTGCAATTGTAAACGCTCCCTCTAGGATTGCTCCCCACACTCTTGCTTCTTCCTCAACCTCCTCTTGTTTACTTTTTGCAGCCTTCAGTCGATCTATATAATTCAGAAGTTTTGTTTTGTCGTCGTCTAACGAATGGGCTACTCTATATGCAGCAGTTACTGTATATATTCTGACAGGTAATTCAACCCTCGCTTGTATGGTTCCAAATCGGTTTTCTCTCGTCATCTCACGAATGGGAATCTTTGAAGTATACATCTTTAATTCCATTATTGCAGCAGTTTTATCAACCTTTGTAGTCGTAATTGGTTGGTACTTGCCTTGGACAAGTGGCAAACTCGTGTCGTCGTATGGATTATATGTAATAAATGTATCCATCTTTGTTACTGAATCTAATACAAGAGGTATAAATCGCTTTGTGAAATCTAACAGGTTTCTATTGGACAAATTATCAATATCAAGCATTGCGGTTATATCATGCATCTCCTGATTAATACCCATTTTTCCCATTAACATTGTTTTATCTGTCACTGGATCTATATGCATCAAAACATCTCCTTTATAATTTGCAACTTGTAGCTCGCCATTCACCTCCATATCTGCATTCACAGATTTAATTGGGAACAGATTATCGATACGTGAATCTCTGAACTGAAACGTTGTTTTACCCTCATGTATTGTAATTTTCACAATACTGGCTACCTTTCCGACTCCATCTATGTCATTGATAATCATAAACTGGTTATTATACAGATCCGCATAATTTGTATTTATATAATCAAGAATGTAAAATATCCTCTTTGGAATATCCTCAGTTGATCCTTTTAGGTGACAATCTTTTATTAAGGTACCATTCCAATAAGGGGTGCTAGGAGATGAAATACATTTCAACCTGTCGTATTCTGAACGCATTCCATATTCCCAGGTGCTATATTCATTTTCGGTGAAGTTGGCAAGTGGATCACTATTCAAGGTCTGAATTGTTTCAGTTAAGTAGGTGATAAAATTAGAAGAAGACACCCCCTTATTGAATTTTCTTATATTCACAAAATCAAATAAATTTACTCCTGATGATATAGCAAATTTTCTATCATTGTCAAAAGGGTCGGAAATAATTATTGAAGCATACATACGCACATTCAACACATTAGTAGGATCTTTAGTATCAGTAGTAATTGCATACCCGCAAGACAAAGGCAGGTTGGATATACGAGCATCATCCGAATAACCCCCATGATTATATCTAGGTAATGAAGAGTTCTGTAGCATTTCAACCCCAATCTCGTTTGCATATTGTGATATAGAAATATTATTTCTTACCATATTTGGGTTATCTATATAATAGGACAGTTTTTCTAGACTTAACTTGCCCAAATCGCCAAGGCGTGACGTAAACAATATTCGGTTGTCTGTAAATGATGAATATGCTGAGCCTGGGGTATCATTCATCGTGTACTCAAAATAAACATCATTATTCCAACCCTGGAGGAAATTGTCAGTGCGTTTGATGGTGAGAATATTGTCATTAGATACAGTGACTTCAAACTTGAGATTATCTCCAAATATATTACCTGAACTATCGACTGGTGTAGGATTAGGATAATTCTTAATGATAGCTCCATTTGGAATTTTTATTTTCAAACTCGAAGTAAGATCAATCATCTCCGTATTTTTCCTACCAACATAAATGTATTTTAGTTGAGGTTCCTTAGTACTAACTTGTTGCAACTCATACAATGACAAATCTACATCATCGTTGAACATTGTATTATACAAATTATTCAGTATATCATGTTTTAACACTCGGTTCGCATCCGCTCGAGATATATCTATTACTTCGCCAATACTACTTGGAGCATTTGTACCTTTCTTAGTGGTAGCATTCCAAAAACGAGATAAATTACTGTTTATAAAATCATATTGTGTTTTAATATACTGATTTTCATCTCGATATTTACCAGTTTTGTCTTGCATTATTCGTTTGATATGGAGTAATTTATTTTGATATACCTCTTGAAGACTCACATTAAACTGAACCGCGCCAGGTTCTTTACCCCTTATTGGAGTGGTATCTCCTGCAAGATGCATTCGTAACACATGGTGGGTGCCGTTTGTCGGAACCGCATTAGATTCGTGAGGTCCCTGGGTTACTGCTCTTATCGTATGCATATTATGCACATTTGTACTTGTTACCTTCATATTCGTGTGACCGATCCAACCATTTCCTCCCTCGTCGCGCATAGTTAATGTGTATGCACCCGTATACCCAAGGTGTTCGGGAGCCAGTTGATATGTCTTGGTAGGTCTTTGTATATTATCATCATACTCAAAGTAATCATCATACGCAACAATTTGATTATCTGTGTCTTGTGATATCTCCCAAGATTGTTGTGATACCTGCGTTCCTGTAATAGAATAGGTATATGTGGATTGATTGCCAACATCCTCTCTACTTGCTTGAGTATGCACCAACTCAAGCGTATTGTTGCCGATCTCGTCATCAATGAATGTATCTGTTAAGAAGACTCTGTGCGGTGATGTCCGCTTACTCGAACTCGAAAAGTTTTCTCTGCTAACAACGACGATATTTGAAATCTCGTATAAATCGCCCAGATCAATCAATGCCCAGTCACCTCTTGATACACCGTTAAGCGTTGCAGACTTCTTATTTGTATGAGAAAATGTACCATGATCACCATCATGATGCAATGAGGAGGGATAACTTTGATGATAGCTTGAAAGTTTGCTATCTATGGGCGAAATCAACGTATCATCCTTATCATATGCCTGGATTTCTGCCCAATTGGCGGACTCTACAGTATCAATTTGAACAATCACATACCGATACTTGGTGAGAAACTCAACGGTGAACGATACGGGCGAGCTTCCCATATCGATAATCGGATCAGTAGGGCTCGTAGGAAATTTATACGACGTTACACGCGTGTCACTGTTATTCTCAACATTTATATGTTCTGCGCTCATAGACGGTAATTGGATCGTGTCAGAACCGAGCATGCTTCTATAAGGTTCAGACATTGTCCATTCGTTATCTCCGGTGCTGAACGCATGCTTCCAATCAGAGGTTGCAGTAACAACATCATATTTATAGATTGCTTGTCGTTGAGACTCAGGTAGCGATTTATCAGTCATAGGAAACCCAAGCCCATCTCTACTTTTCATAACGATGGTATTCGTGCTATCAACATCATTGTTATTGAAAGTACTACTTAGATACACGCGGTGAGGATGCGTTCGATACGCCGCGTCTTGATTACCCCATTCCCCTTGACGTGCTAATAGTCTCACGGTCGCAATTTTTTTCGCAACACCTAGATCAATCATCATCCATGGTCCTCCTGTGAAGCCGTGAATAGTGGTGGTATCGTCCGAATAAAACGAAGACTTATTTTCACTATCCGGTTGCAGTAGGTTACCTTCCGCATCAAATGCCTGAAGTTCAGGCCAGTTTCCAGAGCCAGGTGTTTCAATCTGTACAACCACATAACGATACGAATTCAGAGATGTGGTACTATAATCAATTGAATCAAATGTATTATTCTGGATGATACTGGTAATATCGTAGGATGCAACTGCATGTTCGTGTGCATCTTCTTGTGCATCTTCTTGGAGTACTGATGCGGTCGAAGAAGTAGAGTTTATTTGGATAATTTCAGAAAAAGTGCTATCACTCCCTTTCAAATATACTTTGTGCGATGAGATGGGAGATATAGAGTTCGGTGCGCCATGCAACTCAACCTTGGAAATTGTGTGATTCTCGCCTAGGTCAACCATGGCCCATGCACCTTGTGTCGAACTTCTCATGAACTTACTCGATTCTAGGAATCTTTTATGCACGGGAACTGGAGTTTGAGTTTTTGTATATACCTGAGTTATTCCAGAATTGGGTCGCGTATTATCTATACCATCGTTACATGGTGATCCAATAGCAAAGGTGGTTCCATCCTCACTTAGCGATACGCTATAACCAGATTGATCTTTAGATCTGTCTCCTTCGATAACTTTAATTCTATTCCAATTAGCATTTTCATATTTATATATCGCAGTATGACCCGAGTTATGTCCATTATCATCGTTCAGCTTTCCTCCGATAGCAAGAGTTTTTCCATCACCACTTATTGATACACTAGAACCAAAAAAATCCCCATGCAGTTTCCCAGTGATATCTGTTCCAAGTTGAGTCCAATTATTAGAATTACTATTCTTTTGGAATACACGAGTGTGGCCTATCCGATCAGTTCTATATGGTCCTATGCCAAATGGTGATCCAATAGCAACAGTTTTTCCATCACCACTTAGCGATACGCTAGCACCAGATCTATCATACTCGCCTTTTCCGGTAATAGCTTTAGTTTCATTCCAATCGGAATTTTCGAAGCTATAACTATATATTCGAGTGATACCAGAGTTGTTCCCCTTATTATCATTACCACGTGATCCAATTGCAAGAGTTCTTCCATCATTACTTATCGATACGCTACAACCAGAAAAATCCGATATAGTTTGCCCATTGATATCTGAACCAACTTGGTTCCATTGACTGTCTAGGCCATGGCTATTATCCCCATAATCGAACTGTCTGAATACGCGAGTATGACCAGATTTAGATCCATTACCATCATTATTTCTAGCTCCAATAGCAACAGTGTATCCATCACCACTTAACGATACGTTATGACCAGAGATATCGTATGTACCTTCTCCAACGATAGGTGGGCCAATTTCTTTCCACTGACCCGATATAAGAAAAATATACTTATATATCTGTGTGTGGCCACGATAACCATCATTCCAGGTGATCCAATTGCAAGAGTTCTTCCATCATTACTTAGTGATACGCTATTCCCAAACATACTATTCTTATATTTTCCATAGAGTTGTTTAATAATCTCCCACTTACCATCCGTATATTTATATACTTTAGTCGTACCAACCCGCTCCGCCTCAACATATCTGGGCACATATGTTAAACCTTTTATTAAATTAAACCGCCTTTCATACCCATCCTGCACCCTTTCAGTTGTATATGGCGCTCCAATGGCAACAATAATGCTTCCATCGGCTTGAGGATTACTTACGGATACACTATAACCAAATCTTCCAAACGAATCATTGCCATCAATAGGTGATCCAATCTGTGTGATTATATCTTCAAATGTTGGATAGTCTCCTGGATCGTTTGTATCACTGAATGTCAAAAAATTACCATCATGGTGTAAGCTGGACGTACCGTCGTATGGAGCTACCATACCCCCTGTCGGCGTTATTGGAGCATTATTCTCATCGAATACCTGTATTTCTGACCACTTACCTACTTCACTTGGATTATCCAGTTGAACATATACATACTGGTACTGTTTAAGAGTTGGTTCAATGGATTTATAATCCACCGTCGCAAGTAACCCCGCAGGACCGCCCCCATTTTGGAGTACAAAATCAAACCGATTGATACCAGGCTTACCTTGAACTATCAAACTACTTGGTATATCCCAAGATCCATGAGCATATCCATGTATATAGTCTTGAGTGACTCGCTCACCATTCAAATAAACATGGAGAGTATCATCCATTATCGTGTTTATTAGAAATTCATATGAAGACAACTTATTAAATCCTTCAATCCGGTTACCGTCAAATACATAGGTAAATACTGATTGCCCCCCTATCTGTGGTGTGGGGTGGTCTACCCATTGATCGTCGACGGTACGAGTGGCAGCAGATGCATTGTATCGGTTGCCTTCTGAACCCTGTCCCGAAACGGGGTTGTATGGATCAGTAATCCACTTTGCGTTAGGGTCTCTAAACCCTGATACTCCATATGCCCAACTGGAGTGAATATGTGTTGGATTTGAAGTTTGTCTCCAGTACAGGTGGTCAGTTAAATACACAGTATGATAATCTGACACAATACCAGCACCCCCTGATTGATTTCGAGACCATATCTCAATCTCTCCAATATCTTTAGGTTCGCCTAAATCAATAATAACATGATGTGTTTTCTGATTGCTGTACGGTACAAGAGATGGTAGTTTTGTTTCGGGGCCTTTGCTGTGCCAGCACTCATGAATGGTACCAGGACCAATGTTATCGACTAAATTATGTCGGTCTTGGTTCCCAATGCCATAGTTATGTACCGAACTGGTGGTAACCTGATCTACCTGATCTACCTGATCTACAGAGATGTCATAATAACCTCTTGTATGATTGAATATGCGAATCTCACTAAATGCTATATAACTGGCAGATCCCTCAATAATAACATAGCGACGTTTCATTCGCGTAGCTAATATCTTGTTGAGGATATACTCATTAAACAGGTTTACCTGAGGTACTCTATATGTATTAAAGTTTAATACATGATACATTATATAACCGATACCATCGTTATTGTTTATATGCTCACTCATTAATTTTTGGTACATGTTATGTGAAGTATTAACAGTTCGTATTGCATTCTCTAACTTTTCCATAACTTTCAACACAACCTCTGCAGTAATTAAGTCGACATTATCGTTCTTAATAGTAGTCTGGTTTAATAATGATCCGATAGGCTTAAACGTGTCATTAGTATCATTGTATATAACATTAGTTCCGAATAGCTTAACCCAATCCGCATCCCTGATGTTACAATAAGTTTTATAAAAAGTTTTTGATCCATAATTGTCAGCAGCTTTCTCTAAAATTTTAGATAAGTTTCCTTTTCCAAAAACATCGGTGTTGCCGTAAGCGTTTGTGACTAGATCAGTCATATGGTTATGTATTGAATATATATAATAATATATGTCGTATATTATTAATATCTATATCATATACCCACAATCCACTAGGCAGCCGAGGTTTCAAGTGCAGATACACGTTCTTGTAATTCAGTTAATTGATCTTTAAATACAAGTTCTTTATCACCCCATAATAGCTCGTTTTCATTGGCTGGATTTACCTTGATTACTTTATCTCCTAGCATTACTCCTTTTACAAAGAGCTCGCTATCGTTATTCACATACATGATGTTCTTCAATGCCTGAGGGAAGATAGTTCCAAGAGTACGATCAACCACCTGCACTCCAAACCCGGCATGCAGTGTTCCAGCTATATCGATGGAATCAATCACCATTTGAACTTGACCAAGCTCAGTTGTTACACCGGATACATCCTTTACTTCAAAGGCTATATCTGTTCCATACCGCTTCTTCTTCTGCCAATCGGTAGTATTAACATTGGCCAAACTCGTAGTATAGTGTTCCGCGCGTTCCATTGCCTGTTTATATGTCCATATCTCACTGCTACGAAGCATCGTAGCAGCCGAATGCGTTCCAAATAAGGTATAATCCTTCGTTGCATCGTAGTCCCTCTCGCTTGTGCTTGGTTCCGTAATTTCCGCAATACGTGCAAACGTCGCATTCGGATACCTATCGTTTTTGACATACAGATGCTGAGACGTGTCATAAATCGAGCCGAGTGCCTCTGATGTATGTTTCAAACTGTAATTCGCAAATCGATCATTTGAATTAATACCCACAAAATGGTTTTCAGGATCAACCGTCAAATAGACGGATGCCGCATTTTGACGCGTTGTCAAACCAGACAACGTCAGCTCTCCTGCGACTGCCAGATCACCCTCTACGGACATTGATGGGATTATATGATCTTTGGTCATATTCACGAAAAAGACGGCAATGGACTCATCACGAGTTGTGTCTGTAGTGGTTTGTACTAATTTGTAAAATATTGCATAGTAATAGTAGTTGCTGTCTCTACACGGTATAATTCCAAAATCGCCTTCAGGAAGACGGTTAGTCTCTCCATCATAATCCTTTGTATAATCAACAATAAAGGAGGTATGGTAGATGCGTTCTTCTTTGTTAGTTAGTTTGGATATAGCAATTGGCCTATCGTTGTTATTTTTTTCGATCTCGTATATAAACGAAACCTCTGCAGGAGAAACCTTCTGTTCCAACACAGACGTTACATTTTTCAGGTCATATCTATATACGTCATTTCTTATGGATTTATACTTATTTGTTATCGCTTGAATATTGAGGGGTATATCAAGCGGACCACCACCCGTATTATTGGTTCTGTATCGAACAAAATTTATGAACTCTATACTTGCGTCTAAGTTATCGAATAATTTTTCTACATTCGGGTTGGTAATTATATTGATACCATACATCTGGATATCCCACCCTTGACCAATAGCATCTACATATTTATTAGTTACCATATCTACTGCATCGTCCGTGGCGGTGGAGAGGGCGATACCCTTCGACGCCGCCAGAGGGGTGGTTTTTAACTCAGTGTATACTCCGTTATTAATTGACAAAAACTCAAATATCGTTCCATTATGACCAGGGCGAGTTGCATGGATTACTTCATAAACAGTCTCAGTTATCCTTTTAACAGTGTATACGTTGATTTGTTTTTCTTCTCCGTCCGTATTAACTATTTCAAAACCAACTCCAGTATTGATGCTTCTTATTGAAAGAAATCCATCATAACCATACAAGAGGTTGGACGAACCAGCCATAAAATATTTTGATGCAATTGTAATAGGATTTATAACATTCACTATTTTATGAACCGAATATTTCATACCGGAGGTAAACTCGATCCGTGTGGGGTAAATACTCCCTGGATAAAAGAGTGTAGTATCGATAACCCTTTGCAATGCAGGCAGAATAGAGTTTTTGATGATAGATGCGCGATCTTTATCAACGTCCATGATTTCGCTATAGGTTTGATTACTCCAATTAGGATACAGTTCATGAAAAACAACAATAGTATCTTCTGCTTTTTTGGTACCCATATTAAACCTATATTTATACTTGTAATTATCGGTGTTTTCCAACACTATTGTAGTAGGTTCATAGTCTGCAGTTAATTCTCGCATTCCCTTGGACACTTTCGTTATGAAATAGTTAATATCCATTATCGACGCATCTTGAACATCCAACATCGTTCGGGGTTGTTGCGCACCAATACTCAACGGATATAGGTTAGCCGAGGTATTGTTCAATGTATCTATTTGGAAAATTTCACGGTTATCCGATGATTTCACCGTGAAATCTCCATGAAAGGTGGAGTCTCCCTTCGTGATAATACTTTGGTCAATATAGTCACCAACGTCAATAACACATGAAACTCTATACAGAGTTTCGCCGATAACTATATATCGCACAATGGCTAATTTCCAAACATCATCATATTTATGCGGCACCATATACATATTTGAAAGAAGGGGGTTATCAAAAGTTGTTGTAGATGGGTCAAACCCGTAATTAGTGATAAATGTATCATTCATCGTTTTATATGCAGTCGACACTCGTGTATTTGTATCTGGATAAAATAGAGAGGAAGTTTCCTTGCCATTCCAGTGACCATAACGTTCATGTTGAATAATTGTTGAATTTGATATATTATCAATTACCAAATATAAGGATTCGCTTCCAAATCGGTTTATAAATAAAGCATCTTCCCTTATTACATCAGATAACAAAAGTGCATTATCGCTATTGTTAATTATACCCTTCATGAAATCGTCAATATGCTTAACAAGCAACACAGAACCATAATTCACAAGTTGAGAACCTGATGAAAACCCCTGCATTAATTGCATCAATGTTTCTTTGTAAGACAGATCACGAGTGAATTCGGTCACGTCTAACAATCGACCTGATAAAGACAATTGTGGTTGGTCTGTATCTTCAAGTGATAATACAATCTTTATATACATAGCAGACGTCAGGTTGTCAGAGTTTGTGGTTACTGGTATAATACATGTGTAATTTAGTCCCGAAATCTTCATTGTTGCTCCATGCCTCAAATACATTCTATATATATCTGAAACTAGATGCTTCAGACGATTATGTGTTTCCACATTCCAATCATGTGATGACGTATATTCTTGGAGGTTGTCCATTAATCCAGATTGTTTATTTTCAGCCTCATTGATTTGTGGTTTCAAAAGTTCTATATTGGCTTCAGTTTCAGCCTTCGCTGATTCCGCAATAGGTCTAATAATACCAGCGAACTCCCTCAACCGTGTCCTCGCAGGGCCGCGAGGATTATAGTTGGTCACAACATCTCCAAGACCGATAGCGCCTTCATTACTGCCGTCCAATACCCATCCATGTGGCATACTATTTTGAAAGTCTGTTTCATACCCCACAAGGAGAGTTTCTCCTTTAGAACTATATGCTCCCTCCGGAAATGCCTTAAGCACCCAATTTAATGCCCTCAATCGCCTTTCTGCTAATCCAAGCTCGGCTCTCCTTGCGTCGAGTACTTCTTGATAGATAGCAAAATCTTCTTGACTTGTGTCCTCTAGTGTGAGGGTCGTCCTTTTTGTTGATTTCTCCACATCAATAGTTTCATTGCTACGGATATTTTTATTGATCCTATCTACCTCTGTTCGAGCGTTTTCAAGATATGTATTTAAAAAAGAAGCAGTTCGGTTGTTGTTGGAATGCTTATCTTTCATATCAGTGATAACTGCACGAGTTTTTTCTCCTACACCGCTCATGTTATCTTGATACATAGTCAAGAAATCAGTCAAAGACATTGAAACTTCTGATTTAACGTAATTATTAAGGTTATCCTCATTGGCATCGTCACTGCTTATGACGTTATACTCAGCATCGGATATATAATTCCTCGCACCATTGAGAAACGTAGTATTAAGTTCGCTGATCGCCGTATCAATATTAGTTTCAGATGCAGTGACGAGAGTATCATTAAATGCCCACTCTGGACCTTGTTTATAAGCGGGGGCTTTCGTTTTAATCCATGCATTTACCTGGGTTGTAATATACAATGCATGAACTGTGTAGATTCGAATCGCTATGGTGAGACGTGATTGCCAAAGTACTAGGCTATCGTACAAATCACTTAATCCAAGAAGGCCTGCTTGAGTCTGCATGACAGCCATCGCATCATTTACAACAATTTGTTGTGCAGCTCGAGCCGCTGCATTTGGGGCTATTTTGGAAAATGCTTCATCTGTTCTTGTGGTTGCTGCAGCAAGGTCTTTCTCATTTTGTGCAATATCGGCTTCGAGATGTTTTATATGTGCTTCCCATGCTTCTGTCTTAGAATTATCGGCCAAACCTTCAATAGAGTCAGATACATCAAAGTCTGTAGCCCCGAATATGACATCCACCATAAGCGAACCTACGCCAGGTAAAAGACTCACAGCTATGGTAACAGCAGCCTCAGCAAGTTTGGCCCAAAACGACATTTCCTCTGCCTCTCTCCTCTCTTGTTCTGCTGCTGCTGCTTTTCTCTCTCTTGCTTTAGACAACAAATTGTTATGATAGTCTAAGCGTTTTTCCAGTGATTTTTGGTGGCCGAAACACCGGTCATAGTGAACCCTAATTTTTACCGTGAAGTCATCGATGTGATGTAGTGTTCTATACGCAGCGATAACAGTATATATTCGAACAGGTAACTCAACCCTTGCCTGTAAGGTTCCAAACCGTAATTCTCTCGTCGGTCCAACGGCGGCGGGCACAGAAGAATACATCTTCAAATCCAATATCGCAGCGGTTTTATCAATCTTTGTACTCGGGTTGTCGTTATATGGATTATACGTAATAAACGTATCCATCTTTGTGACTGAATCTAATATTAGAGGCATAAATCGGTTCGTGAAATACAACAGGTTTTTATTGGATAAATTGTCAATATCAAGCATGGCGGTTATATCGTGCATCTCCTGATTAATGCCCAGTTTTCCCATCAACATCGATTTATCCGTCACCGGATCTACATGCAAAAGCACCTCTCCTTTATAGTTTGCAACTTGTAACTCACCATTCACTACCATATCTGCATTCACGTTCGCGATTGGGAACAGATAATCGATATGCGAATCTTTGACCTGAAATGTTATTTTATTATTGTCCGCAATAGTAATTCTTATAATACTGACTACTTTTCCTATTCCAGTTATGTCATTGATAATGATATACTGGTTGTTATACAACGCCGCATAATGCATATTTATATAATCAAGGATGAAAAAGATCCTCTTTGGAACATCCTCAGTTGATCCTTTTAGTTGGCAATCTTTTATTAAATTGCCATCCCAGTAGGATGCGGTAGGAGATGACACACATTTTAAACTGTCATACTTTGCGGGTGTTCCATATTCCCATGTGGTATACGCAGTTTCGTTGAAATTAGCGAACGGGTCGCTGTTCAGTGTCCGTATCGTTTCTGTTAAGTAGGTGATAAAGTTAGAAGAAGAAACACCCTTACTGAACCTTTTTATATCCACAAAATCAAATAAGTTTACCCCTGAGGATATAGCAAGTTGCTTCCCTTCCTCAAACGGATGGTCAATAATATGTGACACATATATACGCACATTCAATACATTAGTCGCATCATCTTTGTCAGTAACGATCTCGTACCCGCAAGACATTGGTAGATGGGACAGCGATGTATCATCACTGGAGAACGATTTCAATGATGAGTTTTGTAGCATTTCAACAGCCATCTCATTTGCAAATTGTGATAGAGGTATATCATTTCTGACACTAGTTTCATTCAAATAATATGATAAATTCTCTAGTTGGTATCGTGTCGCGTAGCCAAGTCGCGATGTAAACAATATCTTGTTATCTGTAAACTTTGTATATGTTGGATTATCTTTTGGTTGCAGTTCATACATAGAAAAATCTGTATCGTCATTGAAGTGTATATCATATATATTTGCAATTAGGTCGTGTAATAACATATTTGTTGTGTCTTTTGCTAGAATATCAGAACCAATACTGCCACTCGCTCTAGAATTCCCAACCACATTGTTATAACTATATGCGCCCGCAGCAGGCCACCAATGCGCATCGGTAAGTGTATGCCCCCGTATTGGAGTTCCTAATGCGGTATCATATATATTGAGGATATGATTACGAGACCCCTCATATTTTAGACTCTTATCTTCTAGAAGATATTTTATATGTTTTAATTTATTTTCATAAACATTCTGAAGAGACAACCCCATACCAGCAGAGTAGTGGCGTATCGGTGTCGTATCGCCTGAAAGATGCGTTCGTACCACTTTTTGTCCACCCAGAGGTTGCGAGGTAATGTCTCGTCGAGTTACTTTTCTTACAGTGGATTGACCATGTATATCCCTACTGGTTACCTTCATCTGATATTGTGTATCCCATTCGGCAGACGAGTCTCGCATGGTTAATGTGTATGACCCCGTATACCCAAGGTGTTTTTCATCCAAATTAATTGTCGTGACGTGTGGTAATATAGATTGATTAATGTGTTCACTAGACGCAACAATTTGGTTATCCGTATCCTGTGTAATCTCCCAAGAGAGATCAGTTGAATAACGTTTTGGAAGGTTCTTATGTATATAGGTAAACTGATTACCTACCTTACTAACGCTGGTTCGAGAGGGTGATAAAAACTCTAATGTATCAACACCAAGTTGGTTGTCAATGAACGTATCTGTTAAGAATACTCTAAACGGGGCCCTACGCTCAGTAATATCAGTCCCCCCAGCAAGATTTCTACTAATAACTCTGATTTCTGTAATTGTAGATAACTTAGCCAATCTAATCATCGACCATGGACCTCTATTTACTCCATTTAGTGTAGCATTAGCATTCCCGGTATGAGAAAACGTGGTCATGTCACCATCATGGTGTAAACTGGAGGGGTTGGCGGTGCCATAAGTTGAAGACAGACTGCTATTCGAGACTTCTATCAACTCATCATTTTCATCATATGCCTCGATTGCCGACCAATGAGAATGAGTTACGGTATCAATTTGAACAATCACATACTGATACTTGGTGATATGTTCAACGGTGAACGATACTGGAGTTCCGCCCATATCGATAATATGATCCGTGTTCGAGGAAGGGAAATTATATATGGCCTGACGATGTTTTCTATCGCTTGTTTCTATATGAAGTGCGCTCATCGCTGGTAATTGAATCGTATCTGAACCGACCATGGTTTGATGGCGCTGAGACATCGTCCATCCATCTACCTTGTCCGCGCCATTATTGGGTCCTGTTGCGGACGCACGAGCCCACAAGTTCAATGAACTTATTTCGCTTGTGGCATACATTGATTCATAGGTATCTGCCGAAATGGAACTGTAAATATTGTAGGTAGCAACTGCTTGCTTATAACTTATAGTAGTTGATGTTTGGGTGACGGTATCAACTACCGTGTCATTTATTGTACTCACTGACGCGACCGAAGAATTACCGGATTTCAGTTGGATTATTTCGAAATTGGTGTCATCACTCCCTTTCAAATATACTTTATGCGAAGAGATCTGAGGCGTAGAAGTGGAGGTGTCCAGTTCTGGTGCACCATGCAGTTCAATCGTAGAAATTGTGTGTATATCACCTAGATCAACCATAGCCCACGCACCTTGTGTCGAACTTCTCTCAAACTTAGTTGATTCTAGAAAGGTTTTATGTACTAGGTTTGGGATTTGTTGTACTTTGTATACTCGAGCATGACCACGCCCATAATAGGGTGCTCCAATAGCAACAGTGGTTCCATCACCACTTAGAGATACACTCCAACCATTCTGGCGGGATTCCTTTTTCCCATCGATATTTACACCGCTTTGTATCCAGTCGTTATTCGTGTATTTATATATCCGTGTGCAACCAGAATTGTCACCATTTCCACCATTATTGGGTGCTCCAATAGCAACAACGGTTCCGTCATCACTTAGCGATACGCTACGCCCAGAATATTCTCTTTCCGTTTCCCCATGGATAGTTGAACCATGTTGTGTCCAGGTATTATTTTCATATTTATATATCCGTGTGCAACCAGAATTGTCACCATTTTCATCAGTGAAGGGTGCTCCAATAGCAACAACGGTTCCGTCAGCACTTAGCGATACGGTATACCCAGAACGCTCGCCGTTTTTCCCATTGAGATTTGCACCGCGTTGTGTCCAGGTATTATTTTCATATTTATATATCCGTGTGTAACCAGATTTGTCACCATTTTCATCATTTCCTGATCCTCCAATAGCAACAACGGTACCGTCAGCACTTAGCGATATTTTCGAAGAATAATCATTCTTATTTTCTCCATTGATATTTGCACCGAGTTGTGTCCAAGCACCCCACTGCCATTTATATATTTGCACTTGACCCGATTTTGAAGGAGTCCTAAACGGCCGTGCGCCAATAGCAACAGTGGTTCCATCACCACTTAGCGATACGCTCACACCATAATAGTCCCACCATTGTACCCCATTGAGATTTGCACCGAATTGTGTCCAGGTATTATTTTCATATTTATATATTTGCACTTGACCAGTTCTTCTACCTCCTCCTTTCGAATTCTCCGGTGATCCAATAGCAACAATGGTTCCGTCATTGCTTAATGATACACTTGTCCCAAAATAACCTCTACGCCATTGGTTGTCTCCCTTGATATTTGCACCGAGTTGTTTCCATGCATTATTCGTATTTTCCCAAATATATACCTGCACTTGACCGGTAGCATAATCAGTTTTGGGTGATCCAATCGCAACAATGGTTCCGTCGCCGTTCATCGACACGCTCCTCCCAACCATGTTGCTGCTACCCCCCCCAATAAAATCTTCACCAAGTTGGTTGTATGTATCAGAATGCTCCTGCACCAGAGCCATTGAACCAGTATCACTGAATGTCAAAAGATTACCATCATGATGTAATCCCCCCGTTCCATCGAATGGGGCTACCATACCCGATATGGGGGTTAATAGAGCATTATTCTCATCGAATACCTTTATTTCCGCCCATTTGCCCGCCTCCAGAGGGTCATCCAATTGAACATATACATACCGATGCTTTTTAAGAGGTGGATACAGAAATTTATAATCCACCGTTGCAATTAATCCAGACGAACCTCCAGTGTTTTGTACCACAAAATCAAATCGATTGACATCCGAACTGGTTTGAATCGTCCTAACATGTCCGTTTCTGTTATTGTATGTAAAAGGACTGAGTGAATTATTCTCAAGACCATATCGTTCACCATTTACATAGACGAATAATAAATCGCCAGCGTCCATATGTAGTCGGAATTCACCCGTTCCGTATTTTTTAAATACAGGATCCAGATGACCATCAAACACATATGTAAATACAACTTGGGAACCATCTGGTACAGAAGGATGGTATTGCCATTCATTATTGCTTCCGATTGAGGGGGCACTACCGTCTTTATAATCTGGGTCATAAATCCATTGTGGTTGTGGTTGCAGATTAGACATGTTAGAAAAAGAACTATTACGACGGTTAACGACACAATAGGGTAGTGCCAGCGTCTGGCTCCAGTACAGATGGTCTGTTAAATATACGAAGTGATTATCTGACTCATAATTATTAGCTATATTTCTAGAATGTAGGATGATCTTTCCAATATCCTTAGATGAGCCTAAATCAATAATGATATGATGTTTCAGACGGTCACTGTACGGCACTAAACTATTTCTTCCAGTATCCTGATATTTCGAGTGCCAAACCTCCAGGTATGAACCAGGTATCTTATTATCTACCAATCGACCACGATCATAAATACTTGATTGGATTGAACTTGTGGTAATTTGAGATTCATTTACCAATATCTTCTTCTTTTCATGATCGAATATTTCAATCTCATCCATTGTAAAAGAATCCGCTCCGTCATCCTCAATGATAACATATCGTCGCTTTATACGGGTGGATAATATCTGGTTGATGACATACTCATTAAATAGGTTTGTCTGGGGTATTCCATAAGAGGTCATATTTAACATATGGTACATCTTTATCCGCAAACTGTCATTTGTATAGAGGGAATCTTCTAAAGCTTTATATTGAGTATGTACGATACTAGTAGTTTGGATTGCTTTCTCTAACTTTTTCATGACTTGTAACATAATCTCGGCAGTGAATAAATCGATATTATCAGTCTTAATGGTGGTTTGGTTGAGCATAGAACCAACCGAACTAAATACCGTATTATTATTATTATTATTATTATTGTATATGGGGTTGTTGTGACCAAACAATGATATCCATTCAGAATCAGTCATCTTGTAGTGGGATTTATAAAACGCCTTAAGATTTACGGAACTGGCGCCACCATCTATAATGTTGGCCAAGTTTCCCTTTCCGAACGCGTCGGTTTTTCCGTACGCGTTTGTGACTAGGTCAGTCATATGGTTATGTATTAAAGATATATAATAATATACGCTGTAAATTAAGAGCTATATTTATTGCTAATAACCCGCTCACTGTTACGTATATCATTTTTAGGATCTGCATAGTATTTATCATAGTAGTAGGTCGCTGTTCGGACAGACAGATCAAGGCAAAGAATGAATATTGCTCCAGCAATCAGGTTTGTAGTCATCGATTTAAAGGTGAGAACCCTTGACATGAATACATTAGGAATCAAAAAACTGAAAAACGCGTACAACGACCCTCGTACCATATTAGTACTTTTGGCGGAATTGTCTCCGTTATACGCCATGTTCGCCACTATGCCTGTGATTGCAAGCGTATCGATAATTGCCTTTCTGAGATGGGCTTTAACCGTGTGTGGATCGTGTGGGTACACTTCAACCTGAAAATGAGGCTTGAAAACTGTGATGGTTAAAAGGTTAAGTATCTCGTTGATAAATGGCATCACCGCACCATAGGTTGTAAAAAATGTATTGTTTTCGGAGATTCCCGCAAGCAATACATCTTCGGTAAATGATGAAGACATGTTATTACACTAAATCAATATAATATAACTTATGATATTGTCAAAATTGTGGGACAGAGTTCCCACCTCCCAAAAAAACATCAAATTCCAAAGTACCTCAGGGAAATTGAAAAACGACATTTATTTTTGTCGAATTCCATTTTGCTCAACCGGTTTTGAATTTTGATGTT
>Ga0206125_10000652_pt1 | contig 43645 bp, 21 predicted proteins | sample Helgoland_Spring_4_FD_148598 | JGI IMG/M metagenome (GOLD analysis project Ga0206125, IMG submission 148598) | Pelagic subsurface seawater microbial communities from Kabeltonne, Helgoland, North Sea - Helgoland_Spring_Bloom_20160331_1 | ecosystem: Environmental > Aquatic > Marine > Epipelagic ... | reverse complement strand
TAAACAATGGCAAGTAGTTTTGCGATGCGTCTGTTCCTGTCACGCATATGCTTTTCTTTCTCGGGTTGTTTAAAATTTATAAGAGCTTCAACGTTTTTTAATGGGTGACTGTTGACCACATCTCCGTTTGCCCAGGTCTGCGGTCTTCCCGTCTCCCCGGGCAGCCGCAGCAGCATTTTTGAACCCGTTTCGTATGCCTCCATGGGAATAAACCCGTGCAAAAACACCGTGCCTATAAATTTTGCAGTGTTCACCTGCTGTGTTGCGACGGGTTCCGTACCAATGAAAATTTTCGGGATCCAAAAGGCGTCGTTTCCGATCAAATAAAGTCCAATTTCTTCATCACCGTGGACCAATTTGACGCGAGCGCTTGTCCCGACAAGAAAGTCCACCCTCTGCTTGAAATGAAATGCTGGTAATTCCACATTGCGAAGGACGCAGTAGTGTGCTCGCCGCACTGGAGATGTCGCGAAAGTCACAACCCCAGTCAGTTCGTTGAATTTTTTCACAGGTGATTGGATAATTCCGCAAATTAGGAGATTTTTTTCCATATCTAATATATCCGGGAATGGCACCGGCTGAAAGTTTCGTTTTAAAAGCCCACGTTTAGTAAATGCTGAGTGTTCAGACAGCCACTCGCAAGGCACTGTCTTCTCAACCTGCACCCGAGCGATTGCGAGCTTTTCCTTCCTACTCAGATTGTGCATATATTTATTTTTTCCTACACAAAAGCTAATCAGAGCCAATTTGCCACATCCGGACACCTGTCTAACAGCCACCTCAACACTTGTGCCGCGCAGAAAATAATAGCCAACCTTCATTTTCGCAGTTAAAACAGTCTTTTAAAAGTACACCGTATACACCGTTAAACGCTAAGAATCTGGTATCTGCTCTTTCGAAGAGTTTTCCTGGGATTTTTCTTGGGAATTTTCGAAGGCAGAGCGCGTTCGAGTGCAACTCTTGCGAGCAACCCAGCTGAAGCCAAAATGCCTAACGTGACGATGAAGGGTATAAAAATATAAAACCAGGCATCCATTTTCTAAACAAAGTATTCCTATTAAGTACTAAAATATCCCCACAAAACGCCCGAGTCGTTTTTTGTCTGCGTAGTTTTGCATAGCTGAAAGTTCTCAGTTTGCGTAAATTGTGTTTTTACAAGCGGTTTCTGCATGCTCTGAAGCTGTAAATTTTTTTGCATAAAAAAAAGAAAAGAATCCAATTGAGAAACTGGTGTGAATGGAACAGACTGCACGACTGACTCCATTTGGAGCGTGACCGATCACTTATATATCCATCGCATTCTTTGCAAATGCACTCGCAGATGTGCTTGCAGTGGAATGTGCTGCTAAAAAATTCCGACGAACCAAATATTTTTCTAGGGTTAGCCATTCTTACATATTCGTATAAGAAAATGCCCTTCAAAATTATAACCGCGTCGTATATTTTCTCGTCACTTCTTGTCTTGGCAGGACAGGACGTGGAGCTTGTCTCCGCGTGGTTCACAATCCCAGTTTGTGTGGCATTCGGAATGGCAATTGCAGCCGTGATCGACGAAAACGTAAACCCGGCCTATTTTTACCCTCACGTCGGTGTTAGCGTCTTCGGGGCGCTCCTGCCTAGCAAATATGGCAGAACTATTTTGTTTCCAATTCTCTTCTGCCTGATGCTCGTGCTCGCAGGATACAAGAGGCTAACCGCTTATTGTGTCCCGGTGCTTGTTATTTCAACAGCAATATCTTCACAAATTGGAGCTGCTCCGCTTGTCGCACTCTGCTGCAGCGCTTGCATGCTGCTTCCCTTTGCGATCCTCTGTCCTCTTTTTCGAAAAGAGATTCCGTTTAGCGAGGTATAAAGGGTGCGGTCGGTTTCAAAATGAGAATTTTGTCGATTGACGTGGGGGTGCGGAATTTTGGGATGAGCGTCTACTGCACAGACGCGAAAGAATTCATCCTGTTTAAGATGCACGACTTTAAGAAGATCAAAGATTGCGTTAAAATGATGCGGGACTTCACCGTACAGGAGCCGTTCAACAGCGCGGACGTAATTCTCGTGGAAAGGCAGATGAGATCTGTCATGAAGACGATGGCGACTTCGATTCGAGCCTTCCATTTTGACAAGACCATCATGATTGCGCCCCAAAGCGTGAAGAAATGGTTTAACACCTGCATGTTAGCCCACGGGAGCAACAAGAAGGCTGCGATTGTGCTTGCCCGCAAATTGTTGAACAAAAAGAACTTAGCTCAGTTGGAAAAATTTAAAAAAAAAGACGATATTTCAGATTGTGTGGTACAAACGCATTATTACTTAGAAAAGATAAAAACGACTAGGTGCTCCGAGGGGGTGAGAGTTGTCTAAATGGGGTAGGAGTTGACGTCAGTCTGGAGGAAACCGTCTTCAAACCCCTCCGTGTAGGGATGGTCCGTCAAATAGTTGTATACGAGCCCAGTCTGGTAGAAAATGATTTGCTGCATGCTGGTAAAACATTCGGGAACGTCGAGCAGTTTCGGTATGATTGGTATGACGTGGTTATGCTTGTGCAGAGCAGCCCCATGGAGGGTGCTCATCCAATAGAAATGCGATTTTATGACCGCAACGATTTTTCTTGCGTCCTCCATCTGTTTGCGATCCATTGTTTGTTTGCCCTGTAGTCAGCCCAACTTAAGTACACCGTATTTTTTTCGTACGGTGTACTTAAGCTACTGTCTGTATTGCAAACAAAATGAGTTACCTTGCAGCCCTCAAGCGCGCCAATTGGGTCAGGCGGTGGTGCGGGGAGACGCAGTACGGGTTGAAATTGGGAAATCGCGGTCGAAATGGGTGTGCACTGCAGCTGCTTACTCACACGGAACGCTTCCTGATTCGCGACTGGTTTCTCGAGTATGGAATCGAGAAAGACAGCACAAGCGATCTCTGGTGGTCGGAAGAAAAATTTGCATATCAGACAGATATTGAGGGAAGCGACGACCGGTTTTACCACACTGGAGTCGAGTTTAAATTGAGCAGTGCGGCGTACGATAAAATATTTAATTAGTTTTTATTCATTCAACTTCGATTATGTTAATTTTGTTAATTTGCTTGTTAATTTGCTTAATAATTTCAATCTCATTTTTGATTTTAATCAAAGTTTTGCTTAAAGCTTGAGTATTCCTCATTTTGCCTGAATTATATGTTTTGTTGTTAATTTGTAGCTCATGTTCTACATCCCAGCTTTCTAGGTTAGCTCTTTTTTCAAAAAGTCCTCTTAAAATTTTCTGGTGTTTAGCAAGCAGTTCAGAGAGATTCATTTTATGGCAAATTCCCCGGATATAAATAGGAAGATCTGCCGAGTTTGAAATACGGCGTACTTAAGGAGCGCCGATATTTTTAAGAAATATCATGGCTTCCCAAGTCCCTGCTATTCACACCCTGCGCGGCGTTCTTCGAAACAAGGCACAACGCGAGATCTGGTACAATGCGCATGTTTTGGCAAGCAAAAAAAAGCCTTTGAAGGCAACATACGCGTATGGTAGCCTTCCACACAAAGTTGTCAAAGTGGCGGCTGGTTGGAAGCTAGGTAGCGAGGTGCTTCCTGAGACAACTCCGGTCTACGAATACGGTTTTGCTACGTACGGCGATCGTATGAGCATCCCGCACGGGGCATTTGTGTTCAAACACCAGATGGGGGGCTACGATTTGCGCTGTCCGTCATCCGTCGAGGAGAAAATCTTTTCGGTGAAAGATCCCATTTTTAAGGGGTCGGATACTTTTGTAAGGTCGGGCAAAAAAAAACTTCGCGTGAGATGCGGCGCTGGGTTTTACCGTGTTGTTTTTCTCAATTTGAAAGTGAAGTCGAATTTTGCTTACATTTTTGGAAGCAATATTAAGGTTGATACACGCCTGTACAAAATCCCGCAGTGGATGCGCCGCCGAACGGTTGTGCTGCCGCACCCCGCGCGGACGAGTTCTGACTCTGTTTCTAACCCCTTCGGTTTTACAATGCCCGTGGGGCGCCCGAAGCAGGGGCAAGTTCTTGTGGGTGGACTTGAGATGTTGTGTACGCATATTGGACCGCTGTGCACGGTTTCGTGGAAAGGCAAAAAATATTACGCGCACGCCTCTGTAATCTTCCCCTATAAACCTGATGCGGATTAAATAAATGCGATCTTTCTCCTCTTTTCGCCCTGTGCTATCTGAATCAACTCCACGAGAGCGCAAGACCGCGACTTTTGCAATGTGGTTGCGTTCTAACGCTTTGAACCTCCGCCGGGAGTTTGATCGGGGGACTTGGCGCACGGCGCGTCCATGGCTAACGTACGACGAAGTGCGGTACGAGTTAAAAAAATTCCGTGACCGCTCGCTTGGCGCGCTGCAGCTGGGCGGCGTGAGTTTGAAAAATGCGGATGTGGAAAAAGCAGTAAAATATGAATCTTTTGCAACGCGAAGAATTTTTCAGCTTGACATTTCTGAAATGGTATACAATTTCTATGATTTCGATGCTAAAGGCAGAGTGACAAAAAGAAGCGTATTAGACAAAATAAATGAAGAATTTATTTTTTTGCAGCGTGGTAATGTGGTAGAGAGAGACGTGAACTGGAAAAAAGCAATCCAGCCTTTCACAAAGGGCAAAATGCTTACGCTTAAAGCAAAAATTCGCCCACGATCGCTTGCCGCTTTGATTTTGCAAGTTTTCGAGATATCTCAAACTCCTATTTCGCCGGACAAAATATACGCTCAAATAGCCCCCTGCCTGGCAGTGTCTGGGCAGAAAATTTCGCCGCCACTGCTCCGGCGGGCGCTTGAAATTACTGGCGTCAATTTGCGTTACAGGAATCACTTAGAAATAATTAACGGGATTATTAAAAAATATTTTGTGCCGCATAAGCTCGGAAACGAAAATCCTGACCGTTTGAAAAGCATTGTCAACCAGACAGTGAAAATCGACTGGGATAACGCAGTGTGGGATCTAGTATCGTGTAAAATAGTTCCGCGGCACGATTTTGTTTCTGACGAGTACGAACAGGCCTTTAGCGAGGAGCATCATGACCCACCGATTCTTGCCCCGTTACAAGTTCCTTTTTTTCGATACAAAAATCCATATTTGTACGTTCGGAAAAAACAAAAGATTAATTGGAAATTTTTTATAGATAGCTGCACGCGCGTCGGCAAAACCGACACAGACACGCTCAATAAGGCGAATGAAATGATTGTACGCGCAGGGCTAGTGCCTTACGAACACTGTCACGCAGAGTTCGATGTTCTCAGAGTGCAAGGCCTTTCTTTTTCTTTGTCAGTTGCATAACATTTCCAACCCGGCGGTGCTTTCTTTTTGGCTGAGGAGCTTTTATACCGTGCATTTTTCTGCGATGGCTGATTTCTTCGGGGTGATGACGGAATGATTTGCCACAACCCAGCTTGCACGGGTGATTCCTGCGTAGGCTGTGGAATTTGGAGTGCTCTTTCACATTTGTGCTATCACTGTGATAATAATCGCAGTACTGGCAGTGATGCTTCTTTACGTCGTGGCTGTACATACCAGATGGCTTCAGATCAGCGTGGCACCGCTTGAAGTGGCGCGGATAGGCCCTCCGCGCGCATGTCTGTTTGCAGTATGGGCAAATGCCAACATTCGATCCAACTTTGTGCGCTAGCGGTTTGTGCACAGTGTTTTTGCGGAAAGAAACGTGCTGCTGATCCAACGCAACGCAGGTGTGATCAAGACGCTGGTTTTTCTTGCAAAAGGCACAAAACGTCATTTCTGAAACTTTGCAGTCTGAACAGATGCGTTGATCGGACTTCTTCGAAGGATGTTGTTTCTTGAGCATGCGCTTGTGGCGCGTATCACTGCAGAGAGAGCACTTGCTCCAGTTCTTATCCTGACACGTTTCGCATGGCGTATAAGCAAAAGCCTGGTTGCATTTGCAGAGCATCATGAAAGAAATCTTGTCACACGAAACTGAAATTTCCCAATTGAGCTCAAACTTATCAAAAAATTGCTTCACTTGGTCCAGCGTCATTGGATGCTGCTGCCTAAAAAGCGGTTCCAGAAGCGTTGTCTGCTGAGGCACGTTCACAGTTGGAATTGTATAAACTGCTAGTTTGAAAGTTGACTCCAGACGCACTTTTGACGGAAAAATGTGCTTCTTGCACTCGGTCTTGTTGCACGGACAAACTTGCTTAACTTGAAAAGTGTCACCAAATTGAATAATCTTGTAATTTTCCTTGAAGCGTTCCTCCAGGCAATGCATTTCCTCTCCCACGCGCACGTCTCCACGCAGTGAATGCCCAGTTGGAAACTCACAGATGCTGTTCCACCGTCGAAAAGGCCGCATTTTGTCACTTCCGTTCTCGTGGGTTTTGCATTCAGGCGTGCCACATGGGCAAAGCCGTGTGACTACGCAAACCCGCTCGTATCGCAATGCAAATTTGCATACGCCGTTTTTGTACTTCTGAGACAAAAAATGCTGCTTTAAATAGACTTCCGGCTCCCGAGGCACGTCGTCTTCAAGCACATACCCCTTTGGTAGGCTTACATATTCTTCCCACGTTTCTTCCTCCCAACCGTCGGACGAAAAGTCGTCGGACGAAAAATCCTGAGCACTATTTGCTGGGTTTGAGCTTTGCATGGTAGATAGTGGTAGATAAGACTAGCTAGTAATAACTTTTTAAAAATGTTAGACTCGGAGAAGTACGCCGTATAAAAAGTGAGTGATTTTTTCCATAACATGGGTGTCAAAAGAGTACGGTGTACTTATCTAAGTCTAATAATTTAAAAAAAAAAAAATGGTTGTTTTTTGTTTCCCGGATGAGAGCAAGTACCGTGGGCGTGTGATCTACTATTTCCGCGACGCTTTCGATTTGTGCTATGTGGGCTACACCACAGATTTCAGAAAGAGGGTGTCAAATCACAGAAGCAAATCACGCGCCAGAAAAGACGGAAAATTTCTATCTGACAGTGTCTGGAATGAAGCAATTCGCCGGATCGGGTGGGAGAATCTGCGCGTAAAAATTCTTGAATACGTGCCCGAAGGTGTGTCTTTGAAAGAGAGGGAGTGCTTCTGGATACGAATGATGCGATCGGACGACCCGAAATACGGCTACAATTCAAATCCGGGCGGTGAGGGACCGACCAAGCACACGGAAGAGGCAAAGGCGAAGATGAGCGCAAAAAAGATGGGCAATACGAACTGTCCCACAAAACCGGTAACTTCCCGTGAAATCAAAGAAGAGTACTCTGACGGCACTCAACTGGTAGAATTTGTTTCTTACGCATCCGCAGCTGAAGCAGAAAGACAGACGAAGATTTGTAACAGAAACATCTCCGCCTGCTGTCTTGAGAAGAAGGTCAACTCAGCGGGTAACCGATTCTGGAATTACACCAAAGAGGATGATCTGCTTGGGGAGCACGTTGTGCCTCGCATCGGGGATAAGCCAATGCCAGGAAACGAACAGCGGAAGCAGCCGCTCATCTCGGTGTCTCCCGCAGGCGAAAAGCAGCTGCACAAAAGTGCGTGTGCGGCGGGGCGCACTCTGTCAAAATCCACCGGCAAAAATTTCAGTCAGGGCTGCATCTCCAAATGCTGTAATGGCAACAGAACCCATCATCACGGCTACAAGTTCTACTGGGCAACGCCCGAATTGATCGCGGAATTTCACAAAGAACAAGCCGCGCCTACCCAAAAGAAGCGTAAAATGTTTTAAAAAGAAGAAAATGTGCAGGAAAAAAAATTGACAATGTAAGTATAAAGTATCGAAAAAAACTAAGAAAAATGCAATGGGTTTTAATTATTTTATTTATACGCGGTATACAAGCTTCCGACCCGTGCAGTCCTAACCCTTGTCAAAATGGTGGAACGTGTGAAGATTTGGGTTGTGATTTTGACAAAATTGTTACAAGCACATACACAAGCTTTGGCGCAGGGAAGTGCACCGACCTGGTTTCTCTGCCTGAGGGAGAATACCCACCGCTTCTGAGCAACACGTCAGAGCTTTATAACTCCGACCGAAACCAGGAGTGTATGCAGCGGTGCTTAGACACGTGTAGCGACTACGTGATGTTTACTGTTCGAAAATCTGACGACCGGTGCTCTTGTTCACCTCTTTGCGAATTCTTTGCGGGTGATTTGATAAATCCTCAGGATTATGACACGTATGAAATCGGCGAACCTGATGTCACCGAATTTTTTTGCGAGTGCACAGAGGGCTTTGGAGGACAGACATGCAGTGACGCAGTCCCTGTTGCAGAGACGCAGTGGACTGTATTTTGGGAGCTTTTAGACTATTCGTCAAACACAAATGATTTGGAAGTTGCGCAATATACCGGCGTACCAGCAGTGCAAACAACGCCATTCTGGTGTATTCAAACAAAAAATTACCCGAATGCTTATAATAGCTACGCGGATTCCACTGCGAGGAACGTTTATGCGATCAACTCGCTCGGCGTTTTGTCTTTTGATACAGAGGATCAAACAAGTAGTTGTATGTACGACGGTTTGAAAGTAGGAAATACGTGGTATTGTGACGACGAGGCAGCTCTTCAGAGTGGTCTTTCTGTGGCTGCGGGTACAGATTTTAAATTTGAATCCGATGTTTCGGACAATGGGAATGGATTCAGAATCTGTGTGTTCAATGGAGTGCCTGCGAATGGTGTGACGTGCGTAGCTAGTTCAGACTCTTCACTAACTACACCAGACGAAGATGGAAATTTTTTCTGCGTGGACGGTGACATAAGTGGTGACACTACGAGCGGGTGTGTTTGCTCGCCGAAGGCGTGCGTGATCCAGAATCCGATGACCGAATCCTGGCATAAAAACTGCGCAAGTGCGAATTCTTTTATTTCTGGCACAGCTGGTAATTGTAAGTGCAATTGCAACAAGGGTGACTGGGATGGATTCCAGTGGAAAGGTGGGAGATGTATAAGCGACGTGAATGAGTGCACGAACATTCCTACAGGACCTGCTACATTTCGGGCAACGGCACGGTGCAGTCCGAATGCAGATTGTTTGAACGCGGCTGGAAGTTATTCTTGTACTTGCCAAGAAGACTGGGTAGACGCAATTAATGGTGATTTTGTGGACATAGATCAGACCGAGTGTCTTTTACAAAGTACTATTGACGCGGTAAAGCTAATTATCCCTCCGGCTCGCCCGTACGGTACTGCTGACGAGATTTCTGGATCATTCAGTTTCGTAGGCGCTGGTTGTGTGTTTTACTACGACACGTCGACGCGGTCGTTGTCGCGGGTCATTTACAACACTGCAACGCTCACAAGTGACATTGGGAAAGAATCGTATAGCATCTGCAAGTGCGCTGATTGTAATCAAACTTATCATTTGGTAACGGATAAATTTGGCTCTTGCGCGGATTATACACCTATCCAGGGACATGCGTGCGTTCCAGAGAGCTGCGTCGTGGAAGCTTCTCCAACTGAACCCAACCACATCGCTTGTGCTAACGGAAATGCAACCGGGAGAGCTGGAAACTGCGGCTGCGAATGCCCAGTTGATTCCAGCGGAGCAGATCAATGGCTTGGTGCTCTTTGTGACACAGACGTGAATGAATGCATCAACGCAGCTGCGGGATTTGCTGTGGACAACTGCGGCGCACTAGCGGCTTGTGCAAATACGGACGGTGGTTTCAACTGCACGTGTAACGCGGGTTACGCAGGCGACGGCATAACATGCACTAACATTAATGAGTGTGAAGGCGAAAACATTTGTCTAACCACTCAATTCTGCTTTGATATTCCAGGTGATTACATTTGCCTGTGTAATGGCGGGTTCATAACTGTGGGAGATACAATTCCTCCTACTTGCAAATGCGTTGCGGGGAAAAATTTAACTGAGACGACCTGTTTAGCATGTGAATACCCGAGAGCCAATCATGAGGAAAACAGCCAATGCGAGGTTCAGGTTTGTAATGTTAACGAACAAATAGTTGATGCAGGGACATTCGATAAACTTTTAGACCCATCGAGTTCAAATGCTAATTGCGAGGATTGCATTGTCGGATTTGCGTCGCCGGGAGGTACAAATCCGACGTGCGAGGATATTGACGAGTGCAGTCCTGACCCGTGTCTAAATGGCGCGACGTGTTCTCAGACCTCCGATGGGACAACTCCAGTTGTGGGCGGGTATTTTTGTGCCTGCCCGGTTGGTTTTAGTGGTGTGAATTGCGAAGTAAACATTGATGAGTGTGTTGGAACTCCTTGCAAAAATAGCGGAACTTGTATTGATGGAGCAAATACGTTCACTTGCAATTGTTCAACGTCAACAGCGAATTCCGCTGGGGTATCTGGATGGACTGGAGCTACATGCGAAGACAACGTTGACGAGTGCACTCTTGGAACGGACAACTGCGACGAGAACGCAGTGTGTGGAGACACTGACGGTGATTTCACGTGTGTTTGCAGTGCAAATTACAACGGTGACGGTACAAGCTGTACTGTTAAAGATTGTGAGATTGGAGAAACTGCTGATGCATGGACAATAGCTTGTGTCAACGGAGCTGCCACTGGAACCGCCGGGAATTGCATTTGCGGTTGCGATACAGGTTGGGAAGGTGCTCTGTGCGACCAGGATATTAACGAATGTCTTGAAATTACGGATGATTGCTTGGCGTACCACACTTGTTTAAACAACCAAGGTAGTTATTCGTGTTTGTGTAAGTCACTTTTTGAAACAACTGCTGTTGCAAATGAGAATCCAATCTGTATATGTCCAGCTGGAGCGGATTTGAGCAGCCCGAGTAATGAGAGTACTATTTGTAGTGCTTGTGAAGCTGGGAAAACAAATAGTTTGCAAAACTCTCAGTGTTCTTTTGCAGAATGTTCAACGGATAGTTTTGTAATTTCAAGCGGGTTTGATTTTACGGCAATCTCTAACGATGCTGCAAATTGCGAAGCATGCGCGACTGGATATTTTTCAAATGATCCGTTTTCAACAGACTGTGAAGCTTCAGACTGTATAACTAGTAGTGACCCTTCAAAGCAGGGCGCGGAGGGTGAGATGTACTGTCTGTACGGAGATGCGACTGGTGTGACTGCCGCTTGTGGGTGTGAGTGTGTGTCTGGGTTTTCGGGCATTAATTGTGACGAGTGCGCTTCGGGGAGTGGTTTTAATGGGTCTGCGTGCGTTCCGTGTGCAAATAAGCAAGCTAATAACCTAACAACGCACGACGCTGTTTGTGCGAATCAGATTTGTTCTGCTGGATTTGGAGTTGTTACTGATGGATTTAACTTCAATTTTGACCCTGCGGACACTAGCACGACAAACTGCGTTGCTTGTACGGGGATTCAAGCTTCGCCGGCTGGAAACGGAGTTTGTATTACTCAAACGTGCGGAGAAAACGAGCAGGTTGTAAGCGTCGGGTTTGACCCAATTCTTGACCCAACTTCGTCTAACGCAAATTGTGAGGCTTGTGCTGCTGGGTTTGCTTCGACAGCAGGACCAAACCCTATTTGTGAGGACATTAACGAGTGTAGCCCTGATCCTTGTCAGAACGGAGCCACGTGTAGTACACCCAATCTGAACGCTTACCACTGTGCGTGTGTGGCTGGTTACAATGGCACAAACTGCGAGACGAATATTAACGATTGCAGCCCGGATCCTTGTCAGAACAGTGCACTCTGCACTGATGGAATAGACACCCACAGCTGCGCGTGTGTGGCTGGTTATGAGGGCACAAACTGCGAGACGGACATCAACGAGTGCAGCCCTGATCCTTGTCAGAATGGAGCCAGTTGTAGTCAAACGAATGATGGTACAACACCTACAGTGAACGCTTACCACTGCGCGTGTGTGACTGGTTATGAGGGCACAAACTGCGAGACGGACATCAACGAGTGTAGCCCTGATCCTTGTCAGAACGGAGCCACGTGCAGTACACCCAATCTGAACTCTTATGAGTGCGCGTGTGTGGCTGGTTACAATGGCACGAACTGCGAGACGGATATCAACGAGTGTAGCCCTGATCCTTGTCAGAACGGAGCCACGTGCAGTACACCCAATCTGAATTCTTATTCTTGTGCGTGTGTGGCTGGTTATGAGGGCACAAACTGCGAGACAGACATCAACGATTGCATTCCCGATCCTTGTGTAAACGAAGCACTCTGTACTGATGGAATAGACTCCTACAGTTGCGGGTGCGCAAATGGTTTCTCTGGCATTAATTGCGACGAGTGCGCTGCGGGGAAAGGCTTTAATGGGTCTGCGTGCGTTCCGTGTGCAAATAAGCAAGCTAATAACCTAACAACGCACGACGCTGTTTGTGCGAATCAGATTTGTTCTGCCGGATTTGGAGTTGTGACGGATGGATTTAACTTTAATTTTGACCCGGCGGACACTAGCACGACAAACTGCGTTGTTTGTACGGGGATTCAAGCTTCGCCAGCTGGAAACGGAGTTTGTATTACTCAAACGTGCGGAGAAAATGAGCAGGTTGTAAGCGTCGGGTTTGACCCAAATCTTGACCCAACTTCGTCTAACGCAAATTGTGAGGCTTGTGCTGCTGGGTTTGCTTCGACAGCAGGACCAAACCCAATTTGTGAAGATATTAACGAGTGTAGCCCTGATCCTTGTCAGAACGGAGGCACGTGCAGCACGCCCTTTGTAAATCTTTACAGCTGCGAGTGTGTTGCTGGTTACGAGGGCAACAACTGCGAGACAGATATTAACGAGTGCAGCCCTGATCCTTGTCAGAACAGTGCAGTTTGTACCACGCCTCTTGTAAACTCGTACAGCTGCGCGTGTCTACCTGGTTATGAGGGCGCAACTTGTGGCGTGGACATCAATGAGTGCAGCCCTGATCCTTGTCAGAATGGGGCGGGTTGTATTAACGGAATAAATTCTTACACGTGCACGTGCCCAGAAAACAATATGGGCAACGTAGCCTGGTCAGGAACAACTTGTGAGATAGATATTGACGAGTGTGCACAAGGAACGCATAATTGTGGATCTTTCCACACATGCAATGATACAGATGGTGATTTTTCGTGTGAGTGCAACGCCGGGTTCGAAAGCACACCGGGCAGTCCTCCGACGTGCCATTGTCCCGCTGGTTTCGAAAACACATCTTCGACCTGCACAGCGTGCGTGTACCCGACAACAAATCATTTACAAAATTCTCAATGCACACACGCAGAATGTCAATCTGACCAATTCGTTCATTCTATTGAATTTTTCACAAGCATTTTGCCTCATAATCACTTGTCAAACTGTCAAGGTTGTCCTCTTGGAACTTTTTCAAATAACGCACTCTCATTAACGTGTGAAGATTTTAACGAGTGTGCCGTAGGAATAGCCGGCACTTGTGGGGTTTTCAACGATAACGGCGTCTTAGTTCCAATGGGCACTTGCGTCGAAAGCTCCACTGACGGAACTGTAGCCTTAGGTGCGTTTGAATGTAACCCAGCCGCAGGATTTGACTGTTCGACCTTACCCTGTACAGATATAAAGGAATGTGACACAACCCCATGTGGTCTTAATAGCGTTGCATGTACCGACACGTACACAGCAGTAGACCCTACTGGGTTCCAATGTACATGTGCTTTAGGGTACAGTGGATTGCTTTGTGATGTTCCGGAACTATGCAGTGACACCTTAGACGATTCTGATTTAGGATTAGGCGGAAATTTCTATTGTAGGTATGGTACTATAAGTGGTACGACTGGAAGCTGCAGCTGCGACTGTATTTCAGGGTTTAGTGGTGATCACTGTGACGTCTGCACGTTCGGATCGGGAGTCCTTAACGAAGAATGTATTGTCTGTACATACCCTGCAACAAACGACCAGCGGACTCACGACGCTCCGTGCATAATTCAACAGTGTAACTCTAACCGTGGCGTTGTTGTTGACGGACTTGCTTTTAATGCAAGTTTAGACGGTAATTTTGATAACACAAACTGCATCCCATGCCCGCCTGGTACACAATCCCCTCATGGTAGTGGAATTTGCGGCAATATCCTCTGTGGCGTGAACGAAAAGGTTGAAAATAATTTATGCGTCCCATGTGAAGAGGGTTCGACTTCTCTGTCTGGTTCAGATGCAAGTGGGTCCAATACGCAGTGCATTGGAATCCCTTGCTCGGAAAATCTTCGTGTGATAAATTCTCAGTGTCTTCCCTGTCCTGCCGGAACAACAAATGAAGCTGGAGATCTACGTAATCAAGGAGATACGTTTTGCGATGCGGTCCCCTGTCTTGAAAACGAAAAAGTTCATAATAATCAATGCGAGCAATGCCCGCCGGGTTCAACGAACGAAGCAGGGGACAACCCTGCTGGTCCTAATACAGAGTGTGATCCCATTTTATGTGGTACTGATGAATCTGTATTAAACCACGTGTGTACCGCGTGCGAAAATCTTTACGTAAATTTAGAGGGTGACGATTCCTCTAAAGTAAATACAGTTTGCGTGCTCGGATGCATTGAAAATCAATACGTCTCGAATCACGTGTGTTTAGATTGCAATTCTCTGTCTTTAGCACCAGCTTTGGCTAACCCTCAAGGCGAAGACACCGAATGCATTTTTGAAGGCAGTTGTGGAAATGAACAAATAGGTTACGTGTCATGCAATGAAGAAAATACTTATTTGTGTGCAAATGATTTGTGTGCATGTAAAATTGGATTTGCTGGAACAACTTGTGATGAGCCGGATATTGCTGACGCAAGCGCATCAACAATTCTGAAACAAAATTTTGTGAGTCAATATAAAACAACTCCTTTTTTGCCGTCGGATAGCTTGATTGTTGCCTCCCAAGGAAATATAGCCGAACATCTTTCAGATATCGTGACAAGCTTTGTTCAACAAGGGGTGTTGACATCCAGGAGCGTAGCTGAGCATCTTGTTGTATTGGACGAGATTACGGTAATGCAGCGTGTTGTTACGTCCCAGGCACCTGCTTTAATGGCAGTCGCGCCAGAGTTAGGCGACGACGATTGCCTTGAAAACGGCGCATTTTCTACAAAGTGCTCCACGTTTGACTTTAATGGCGTAGACGAGACCGTGTTCTTGCATGCCCCCATTGGATTTTGGTCCATTATAACAAAATCGGCAAGCATAATATCAAAGCAAACGTCAATTAACAACACAGATTTTGAAATGCAGTGCTGGAACGAAAATGGGTGGGATCCGAAACAAGTTTTTTACCGCGATAGTTTGTACGAATGCAATGGATTTGTCATTTTGATTGGATCACAAAGCCCAATTTGCCACGCGACAATTACTCAACCTAACGGAGTCGTCGTTCCGGGCACTTGTGGACTGAAAGGAGCGTGCAGTGTTGATGGGTTAAGTTATACATGTGTGTGCAGTCACGGCTACACAGGTGAATTTTGTGAGATTCCGTATGTACCGCCTTCTAGTTGTTCAGACGTAAATTGTGTAAATTACGGGGGTGTTAACTCTAGCGTTTTGTCCGTGCCAAATAATATTTTGGAAAGTGATTTAATTAGCTTTTGTTGCAATTACAACACGCGCGCCGATTTTGACGAAATTTGTGAAGCGGAAGTTTTGGCAGTAGAATATGTTAGTCGCGGGTGCTGTGCAAGACAATTTTGTATTTAAGATTAATTATTTAACTTTTTATAGAGCCAATTATCTAGTCGGAAAATTAAACCTCTGAAAATTTTATTCCCAACGCGTTCAGCGACTTGTTCGCACGTCCAGTCAATGTCTCTCTCGCTCGTGTAAGCAATCTGCTTGAGATAACGCTCGAATTGTACTTCGATGAGGTACGGATCGCCCGGAAAAAGACTATACGGGTCACCTTCACACACTAGCTGTATTTCCCATCTCCCTTTTATGCTCAAGTTCTTCGATTTCTTCCATTTCATCGAATTCGGGAATTCTTTCAAGGTCAGAAATCTCTCCATAACTAGATTTCGAAGCTTCACCTGACTTAAATATGCGCTTGAGTTCGGTATCTCCTGCCGCAACGTCAACGTACTGGCGCGAATCGCGGAGCAAGCCGTACAAATATTTTCTTGCGAAATAAAGAAAAATCAGAATCGCGCAAAACGAAATTCCAACAAAAGCGAGAAAGAAATTAATTTCCTTTTGCTTCAGCGCGCTTAAAGTGGTGTGGTTAAAGCGCTCGTAGCTTGGACTCGGGAAACTCTGACCAGGGCTCGGAGCAGGACTGAAAGTGCTGCTTGGAGCAGGGCTCAGGGTGTCAAAAGAGCTCGGAGAAACCACGCTTGGGCTTGAACTCGGAGCAGGGGACGAGATATCAGGGCTTGGAAAGGCGCTTGGGCTCGGGCTCAGAGCAGAAAAATTAGAGAAGTTTGAGAGATTCATTTTTCTTTTCAAAAGTTAGACAAAGTTAAGTACACCGTAAATCTTATAGAAACGCGCCCAAAACCACACATGCCTGGAGTATGCTGAGCGGGTACGAACACGCTACGAGTAGGCTTAAGTAGGGGTTGAGCCAGGCGCAAGTCAAAATCAAATCAAAACCGACGCAAGGTTTGATAAGCCACAAGAGAATTTCAGGACTTTTGGGACTGAGGACCGCCAGATGCTTCATCACGTGCTGGGGAGGGAAAACAAAATGCAGAGCCGATGCGAAGGTGCGTAGGAGCGAGTAACACTCGTTTATTTTTGCATGAGTCGTTTGTTTTCTGTACCGTGCGCTTAATTTGACTTTTAATACGTGAAAAGTTAAGACGAGCAACGCAAAGACGAAACATAGCAGCATCTATAAAAAGAATTACTGTGCTTTATAATACCATGATAAGATTTCTTTCTGGATTTGCTCTAGGCTACATTTGTGCGAAGAAGCCTCCGAGCTCAGCAGACATTCAAACGTTCGGTGCGGATTTACAAAGATTCTTCTCAGAGCTCGCGAAATTCGGCGCTGCTAAATAGTTCCCATTTCTCGGCAAAGCCTTCGAACAGCGTGGCATTAAAGGGCATCTCAAAAGTATCGTATTGTAAGTAAATTTGTATAGCAAACACGATCAGCGCCGTTTCAAGCAGCTTTAAGAAGCAAACTCCCACTTGGGTGCAATACGTCCATTGTATGTGCACTAAGCAAAGTACAAATATAAAGAGGGCGATGTACATTATTGAATTAAGCATGACCTAAATAAGCGCAAGTACTTCGCGCTCAATCTCCCAAAGTTGGTACCTCCGGATGAGAGCCTGCTTGTCTTCTTCCTTGTAGTTGCCACCGTCGCTCCTGTTATCAGGTGGGGGGAGAGGGCGCACGTTTTTGTACCAACAAACGATCTTGTGATGCTTGTCAAGCTCCTCGACTGTTGGAAACGCCTTGTAGGGCACGATATGGTCGAATTCCCAGACGTCGCCGTAGTTATCCCACGCCATACCGTCCTTGAACTGTGACTCGATATGGGCGCGAATCTCGGCGTAAGTACATCCCATGGTAGCCTGGTTTAGTGGGGAATCGTAACCGTTTATCACAAAGTTGAGCAGATGTTTTGCAAACTTTTCCTTTAGTTTTTGCCAAGGTGTTGTGCCTCGTGCTTTTGCACTAATCCGGCGTTTCTTTTTTGCGTCTTCGGTCTGGTTATACGCTTTCTGCTGCTGCAGAAGCCGGCTGCGGTTGGCAGTGTACCTCTTCTTCATATATGCGCGTCTGCACGTTTTGCACCGGGAATCCAGTCCATTAGGCCTACACTTCTTCTTGTGAAACGCCGACAGGGGTTGCGGATTTTCTTGCTCACACTCCGGGTTGGAGCATGTTTTTGTCTGGGCAGCCATCTTTGAAATTACTAGCTTTGGTTAAGTACACCGTACAATTACACTTGACACCCAACGTAAAATATTTTATACGGTGTACTTCTCTGCGCTTAACTTTTGCAAATGAGTTCCATAATCACAAAATGGCAGACGGATTGGCAAAAATGTCAGGCGTACGCAGAGGCGGAAATTAGCTCGGTAACCACAAGTCGGCGCCAACGCGGGCAGGGTAACCCGAGTCGCATCAAGCACCAAGCCGCTGTCGGCAAAATGGGTGAAATCCTCGCCTGTGAGTACCTCCGGTTCTACGGACACGCCTGCACGGAGCCGGACTTTCAAATTTACTCCAACGCTGACAAATCGTGGGAGAGCGACCTTTTTGTCGGCAAACACAAGATAGCCTGCAAGACTCAGAATAGCGCAAGCGCAAGGCGCTACGGACAAAGCTTTGTGTTCCAAAAGGGTGGACACGGACGTGGGCACACCGACCCTGTATTGCAAGACCAAGAGAGTCTTTGTATGTTCGTGATGCTGAATCTCAAGAACTGCACCTGTGAGGTCCATGGTCCATATCTGATGCGCGATCTCATTACCCTATTCAAAGAACCGACCGTTGAAAGTCTGCGGTTTTCGAAAGCTTGTTTGTACTGGGACGACATACAAAAACTTACAACCTATAAAATTAGGCAGAAAAATTAAAAATGAATTGTTACTGCTGCCTAGAGCGCACTGCTTACCTATCCCCCTGTGCTTGTCAATCACCTCTTTGTCTCTTTTGCTTATTTACTTTACATGCTCGTGGTTTTCATACGTGTACGATTTGCGAAGTCCGCCTATCAACAACTGATTGGCTAATTTTCTTTTTCTTAACACTATTAAGGCTCACACTTATTTGATAAAATGAAGTTGTATACTTCCATTATCTCAGCGCTCGTGATTGCGGGGCTTGCAATTTTCGTGAATGAATTTGCGACGCAGTTCGACGCCGAGCTGAACGCCTGCGGGCTAGGCTCGTACGTTGACGGAGCGTGCGAATGCGTCCACCCGTATACAGGCACACACTGCGAGGTCGCAGATTGTGGGTTTGGGCGTCTGATCACCAGCCTCTTCGAGAGTTCGCTTATCACGACACCAAATCCAGAAAGTGCCTACGGCTGCGCGTGTGAAAGTTTGTTCTGGGGTTTTGGTTGCTCGAATTGCACCGCGAAGTACCCTGAGGATTGCTCTGGACCCTGTAAAGACAGTTATTACGGAGCACGTTGTGAGGTTATGTGCAAAGAAGGCACAGCGAGCGACGCCGAGGGGTTTGCGCACGCCGAGGCGGGCGGCACATATAATTTTTTTGTCGATAATTATGGCATCTGCTTGAACGACGGTTCCGTCCGCTGCAACCCCGGAAGAGCTGGTGAGCATTGTGAGTTCGAATGCTTAGATTGCCTTTACGGGAGCTGTAATCTCGCTGATGGGACTTGTGATTGTTTTCAAGGGTATTACGGTGATCTCTGTAACGCTACTTGTCCCGGCAGGTGCTCAGGCAACAACGGCATTTGCCAAGGGGACGGCACATGCAACTGCGACAACGGGTTCACCGGCAACGACTGCAGCCTCGATTGCTGCATCCGAGACGGTGGCACGTCAATTGGGAGGGTCCACGGCGAGTGTAACCCGCTGGGGGGATGCATATGCGACGCAGGATGGAGCGGTCCGACCTGCGATTGCAACGACGCAATCACCTGTGGCGGAAGGGGAGTGTGCATTAATAATACGGGAGTTTGTGGCTGCGAACCCCAATTTCAGGGCGCAAGATGTGAGATGTGCGACGATTTACGCACCGGGCCCTTCTGTCAACACGACCGCTTCCAGTGTCCCAGCAGGGAGATCCAAAATGGTCAATTTGTTGCGATTAATACCCGCGGGGATTACGCTTGCAAGTGTAATGCCGGTTTTCAAGGTAGTAGTTGTGAGACCTGTACGCCGAGCGCTTACCCTAAGAACGGTACTGAAATGTGCTCGTTCGTTATCCCGGCGTCCCTCTGCAACCGTGGGACGGTAAAACCGACGTATCAAGGCACGGGAATCATGTGCGATTGCGAATTGAATTTCGATCCCGCTGAGGATTGCGGTGCTTGCAAATCAAAGTACTTTGGGTCAGATTGTGAAATTTTTTGTGATGTTTTGTGCACGAATTCGGGCGGCGAGTGCACAACCACCGGGTGCAAATGCCCGAGAGGAATGAGCTCTCTAAACGGAGAATGCGTTCAGTGCGGCGGAAATGTGGATTGCGCCGGTGGCGAATGCGTTGGTGGGCGCTGTTTGTGCGACCCCGGGTTTTATGGCGACGATTGCAGCATTTCTGCGCCAATTTTCGATAATAAAGTGTGCAATGGATATGCTTCCGTATTGGAGTTTGAATCTGCTGAATGCGAGACTGATACGGACTGTACAGATACAGAAGACGACACGCTTGCTTTTGAAAATCAAGCAGTTGCATTGAGAGCAAATCAATTCGGGCGCACTGCGTCAACGTTTTGCCACCGTTTAGACACTCCTATAGAACTCAAAGATACAGAGGGATGCTGTGTAGACGCCAACGCGGATGGTAAATGCGACGCAGCAAATTTGATGGAGTCACCTTGTTCTGGCGATGTGGTTAGCGATATTTGCAACCAGCGGGTGCTGGAGGGCGAAGTAAACGTTTTTCAATGGTGCACGTCGAAGCAGCTGGGTTGCTTAAAAAACGGGGCGTGTGCCGATCCCGTACTCTGTGAGGATAGATGTGATGCTGGGCTCAACTCCTCCGAATGGGCAGACCGATGGGGTGTAGACCATGCTCAGAGTATGCAAAGTGTGATGAATGATTCTTGGAAGTTCCCGATCCACTTTGCTGACCCTTACAACGTGCGCGATTTCTACAATACGGCCTCCCTGGACGATGTCTGTCCATCTGGTTATAACTTCTGCAGGGACGCTTTAATCCCGCTTGGTGCGAGTATTTACAACGCTACGCATAAGTTTGTGAACGGTTGGCAGGCGATGCCCAGTTTCCACACGTGTGAGCTTGATCACCATATAATTCAAAACGTTGACGGTGTGTATATTTATAATTTTTCTAGTCCGATTTGGGCAGAACGCATTGAGTTGGTGAGCGATCCATTAACCACTGCGGCGTTCGGGCGTCTCGGACAAGGTAACGACGCGTATATTGGCGAAACAAATGCGTATATTGACAGCATTGCGCTGTATGGCAGAGGTGACGTTGAACTAATTATTTATAATTTTACTACCGCCGCTTGCGTGGATTTGATGCGAAGGAGCGCCTCCACGTTCGCGCAGTGCAAGCAGTACGCGTTTTACGAGTTTGAGTACGATTGGGATGATTTCTGTGACTGGAAAGACTCGCTGGGGACGACAGGTGGGTTTGAACAGAGGTGTTACGATCAGTCTTTGGTGTGCGCAGGTTGTGAAAATTGGCAAGAAAACTGCGAAAATTTGCCTTTAGAGAGCGAGTTCCCTTCGCCAATGCCCACGCCGTGCACGCCGTGGGACGGCTTTTGTGATGATTATTTGAACGTGAGTGTGCGGCAGACAGGAACGTGTGCGTATACGAAGTGTGAATGCGAAGGTTATGGGGTTGGTGGTGAAGCGTGTAATTTGCAATGCGTTGTGCCTCGGTTTGTGAACTCTGAATCTGCGTGCGGGTCGGATCTCGATCCTCCGTGGGGGCAGTGCGATGAGCATAGAGGCGTGATCGCATTCGGCATGGAGCAGGGCGAGTGCAATTGTTTCAACGGAGGCGATCCTAACTTGGGTTGTGCTTTGGTTTGCACAGGCGAACAGGATTGTAGTCCCGATATTGATACACCCTTTTCATTTACAGCAAGAAATTGTTCAGAATTCAGTGACGTTTATTTGATTGAGGAAATTAACGAAACGGAAACAAACGATCCATTTCGATGTCACGTTTATTTGAGGGACAGTCTTTGCAATTATTATCGTGGGCGGTGCGAATGCTCAACACCCTACACTGTGTTTACAGCCCTAAATCAAACTATTTATCACAATATGGAAAATTACAGAGTGGCTCTAATGCAGGGGTATGAAATTGACGAATACGCACCGTTTGCGCATTACGTTGACCCTGGAAAAGGCATGCTAACGACCGTAAAAACTGATGTTTTGTGCACAGATCCATTTGTATACCCAATAACGGATTCTTTCGTTTGTGCAGAAGCTGTTGCGCGTAAAAATACGGATAAAACGTTTGATGAAGATTTTAAACGGTGTAAAGATTACACTTTGGAAGATTGTGGAAAAATCAGAAATAGCACGATTGTGCCAAAAGGTCCTTGTGGAGAGGATATTATTGATAAGCAGAGTTGTTTGGAGTACGGCAAAACGTATCCTAATATTTTAACAATAACGAACGAACAGAGGTTTATTCGTAAAGAAACAGGACGGTGCACTTGTCTTTCAGGAAGTTGCCCGGAACTTGTAGAAACTGTGCCGTATACCCTTATAAATTCGGGTTTTTGTGATCATTTTATTACGACAATTGATGAGTGCGAAGCTGCTGCGCGAATGATTGAGCGGGGACCGGGGCATATTGATTTTAATGGTGGACCAAAAACTTTTCTTGGCGAGATGAACATTGTTGCAGCCAGTTCAAGTTTTATTAAGGGATGCTATATGACATCAGAAAATGTATATTTTAACGCTTTTCTAGGATTTAGCGTAATTCCCGCGTCTGTGGAAAAAACTTCGATCTGTAAAATAAATGATTTGTATCTGGATTCACAGGCATTGGTTCGATCTTTAGGGCAAAAAAATTCTACGGCAATTCAATATAGCGAGCGGGAATCTCGGATTTTTTACGAAGAGACGAGCGGTGACGGCTTTATCATGAGCGATTGTTTGATTTTTAAGAAAGGAATTTTTAGAAATCAAAACAGAATTTACCTTGATTCGGGTAATTATTTGATTTGGGATTTGGGTGGCGAATCAAACGCTTATGGAGTTGAAATCACGACTTCACTTAATCAAATCAGCCCTAACGGGCGAGCTTCTTTACCTATTGTGTTACCTACTGTGGCAATACGAAACACACCGCACGTGCGCTTGCATTCCAATTTTAAAAACCCGCGTATTCGTGTTGGTGTGTATGGTCTGAGTGAAGATGTAACAATAGAAGTTTCTACAATTAGTGAGTGGGATTTCTTGAGAGATATAGATTTTGAATTAAAACCTGAGCGTCCACCGGTATTAACAATTGGCGGAACATGCGCGGGCTCGTACGAAGCAGGTGCCGCTAAAACGGGACAAAAATATACTTTTAAAGGGAATAACGTTTGGTGTCTAGGTGTATTCGGCAGCGAAACAGCAAAATTAAACCCAGGTGAAATTGGTTTTAGGGTGAACCCTGCGGAAGAATGTTTACAGAAATGCAAAGACATTCCGGGCGCAGATGGTTTTAATATAGACCTTTCAAACGACGGATGTACGTGCGGTAGTTGCAATAATGTGCAAGCTCAGTCTGGTTATGTGACTTACATGATCGAGGATGTGTATGAAGCTGCGAAAACTCCGACCGATCTGCTTGGTGATTGGGTTTTTGGTGATTATATGTTGCGTAAGAATCAAAAAAGAGAATTTGATTTAGGGACATGCGTGGATAAATTGCGTAACCAAGGTGCGCACTGCACGCTTTCCGTGAGCAAGGACGCCTGCTTTGCGTATCTGAGTGAGATTCAAAGCTGTGTTGAGTACAATAGTGATGTGTGCAAAGTTTTCTGTACATCAGAGGGATCAGGGTGTTGTGAAGGCGAGCAGGTTACGGCTGCGGATGCATCTTTTGTTGCACCGTATGTACTGGTAGTAAATACGCCTAACCCGGGGCAACCCAAGGCTGCGCAACTTGCCTCATTCTACACTCCTGATTATGAATGTTTGTTTAATCAGAAACCTTACGTTTTTATTGACGATAGGCTATGTGACACTGCACAACCCCCTATTGGTCGACTAATCAATTCAAAATACGATGAATCTGACTGGTGGATGCATTATGGCATGGAAGAGAGGAGTTTTGAAGAAGCTTTTGAGTTAGACCCGATGCATGCTCTTTCTTCTACAGACAAGGTGGAGGAATGTGCTCGCAGATGCGCAATCGAAGGATATGAAGAATTTACTATTGTGAATAAGCGAAATGAAAAGCGTTGTTTGTGTAACGACGATTGTGTTACAAATCGCAATGATACACCTTTTCCATCGAATTGGTATGACGAAACAAATACACTTGTGACTTACACTTTCGAATCATACAGGATTGTGGATTTATTTGTTGCGGCTTATTCTGACGTTGAGATGTCTTGCGAGGATAATTACGTTAGCGTCCATGCTGGGCTTCCTGAGTTTGACGGGTTTTTGTTTAGAACAGAATACTCTTCTGGCGAATTTATTCCTCTGCTATACAACGTACCAGATGGATATTTCAAGGTTTTCAACAACGAGGTTCCGACTTTAATGGCAACAAAATGTGTTTTTCAAGAAGTTTTTAATTTTAATCATGTGAAAACACGTTTTTTAAAATTTTCTGTGGACAGTGATCAATTTTTAACTCATGCGATTGAGGTGCGTCCAATATTAAGCACCACAGAAGTTGTGACGAGTAATGAGAAATCTGGGTGCATAGAAAAAAACCATGTCGTAAATTATTATGACTTTATGCCTACGGTAATTTCTAGTGCACCGGTTGACTGCAAATACAAACTTTTAGAAGTAGGAAAGAAGTGTACAAACGGTGTTTTACAGGCAAATGGTATAAGCACTGCGGAATGCGCTGCATTGTGTGGATCTGCATTTCACACTGAGGGTCTGGGGGGTGCTAAGAATTGTTGGTGCGCACCTTTTGATTGTGGTGATCGAACTGTGGATTCGATTTCAAAATCATATTCGATTGGAGGGGAAGATTGTTCATTCGAGCTTTTGGCAGAAGGTCCATTTTGTCGGGAATATGAACCTGCCGTCACATTTGATTTAGTTGCATGCGCCGATTATTGTTTTTCCTTGGGGTTTACTGCATTTGATATGCAAAACGGATATGATGATGTATGTGCTTGTTCTACGGACAATTGTGAAACAATGCAACCAGGCATTTCTTGGAACAAAACGGATATGATGATGTATGTGCTTGTTCTACGGACAATTGTGAAACAATGCAACCGGGCATTTCTTGGAAATCATATCGAAAAAGAGCTGTTCCAAGCACGGAACCTAATTTTATTCGTATTTCTGATAAAAGTTGTGAACATTATGGGCATCGGACAATAATGAACAGTGATGTTTGTACACGTGGAGCATTTGAATTTGGAGGGTCTCCTGGGAGCATTTTTGAATCTGTTCGAAACGGGAAATGCGAAGATGCAACTGTTTTTACTTCAGTAAACGATGAATTAGATTGCAGCAGTTTGTGCGAAGATTTTTCTATAAAGCGTCTAGACACTTTCGTTGAGTCTAGAAGGTGTTCGGTTTTAAGCATGCTCTACAGCTTTACAGCAACGAATGCTGCACAATGTGAGAATAATTGTAAACACGATTTATCTTGTCGGTTTTACAAATTTAGTTCCAATATTTGCCGAGTATGGGAAAATTGCGACCGTGACGAATCGTTGGGTTTTCATACTGTTTTAATAAAAAATGATGTTATGCAGTGCGGATGCTCAGAAAACTGTGAAATTGGGTCTGGAGAATATTTAAAATCAGTTGGTTTTCAGTTGACTAGCGCTTCTGGACCATCCACAGGTTTGTCCAACCCGTCTTTACTTCACTCGCGCATACCGGTTAGTGGTACTGACAACGTTCCGCGTTTAGTTGATATTGATAGTGATGGAGACTTAGATCTATTTATGACGTCCAATAATGTAGCAACGCGATATTGGAAAAACATTGGAACTCCATCTATTCCAAATTTTGAAGAGAAGTTTGGAAATGAAAACCCGTTGGATGGAGTTCATTGTGGAGTAGACGGTGCTGTAGTTACAGAGCCGTGTTATTTTACTTTTGGTGATATTGATAAAGATGGAGATATAGACGTACTTTATACGGAAATAAATCCTACCTATAACCATAGGTTTCACAATTTGTTCGAGAATCAAGGAGATGCAGAAAACCCTATATTTGTTTTGAACCGTATAAGGGTTGGAGATCTGACTGGCAACGACGTTGCCAGTGTAAATTTATTTTGTGATTATTCAAGTTATTGCAATCCTAAAACGAGCGTGCCATTTTTATTTGATTATAACGGTGACGGAAATCTTGACGTTTTAATTTTGAAAGACAGAAGTCCGTTTAAGCACGTCATTAAAATGAGGGTTTTTAAATGGTACGGAGCAGACTCAACTTTTCCGGGTAAATATTCGGAGCAAGATATAGGTTATAAAGCACGGTTTGACACTGTGAGCAATTATGCGACATCATTTGCCGATTTGGACGGCGACGGGAGACCAGAGATATATTATAAAGCAAATTATCTTATTGACGACGGTAGTTATTCTATATCTGACGCCTTTCATCTAAACGGTGTTTTTTTAGACGGCGAAAAGGCTTTTGGTGACCTAAATGGTGACGGAGCATTAGACGTTGTTGTTGCAACTGCGTCAACAATGCTATTTTACGAAAATTTTGGAGTTGGAAGTGCGCCTAATTTTCACGATCCGACTTGGTTGAGCGAAGGGTGTGACACTTTTTGTTCAACGCCAGGATTCCAAGTTATTCTTCAGAGCGAGGAAACTGGGGTTTGCGAATGCACAAGTGACTTTACATCGTCTGTGGACGCTTTGCCTTACATGATTTACCAGCCTGACAGTGATGTGTACCATACGTATTCGAAGTTACCGTTAAAGCCCAGAGGCTGTTCAATGGATTATTTTACAGATAAAAACATTCAAGTGGAGTGCACAGATTGCATTTGTGTTGTGGGTGATAGCATTATCGAAGCTGATTTTGTTGAGGTTTCTCTCGGAACTTGCATATCTAACGGATATTCACCTATTGGATTAGAAAGTGAGTGTTACAGCGCTGTTTTGGAACTAGGTTATAATCCGAGTATTAGCGACATTAGTTATCCGTATAGAATTAGAAGCACCGGAAATTTACCACTTAGATTGCATTTGTGTTGTGGGTGATAGCATTATCAAAGCTGATTTTGTTGAGGTTTCTCTCGGAACTTGCATATCTAACGGATATTCACCTATTGGATTAGAAAGTGAGTGTTACAGCGCTGTTTTGGAACTAGGTTATAGTCCGAGTATTAGCGACATTGATTATCCGTATAGAATTAGAAGCACCGCAAATTTACCACTTGGTTGTGTGTATGAAAATAACGTCCCTCACATTGGTAACGGTGCTGTAGAATGTTCAGATAGCCAAATGTGCATTTGTAAGCGAGAAAGTCTGTACGAGGAGGTAAGCGGAACGTGCGAGTCGCATGGTTTATATTTTATTAAAACATGGCGTGAATGCGAGGCAGCAGGAACTGAATTATCTAAGGCAGGCGCAGCTAATTTTTTTTCTGATGGATCATTCAGCGGATGCTCGTTTAATGCAGGCACACTTACTTTTCACAGCCCACCAGGTCTGGTATTCTTAGCAGAGGGAACTGCTCCTTCAGGATCTGTAATTTGCCGTAAGGCAAATTACCCAAGTAATGATTACGTTTCAATAACTTCTGGCGACGAGGCAGTATGTGCTGATAATGGATTTTACAAAATTACTACCCAAAATCAATGTGAGAGGGCAATTTTATCAATGGGGTTGCGAGTAGATGGAATCCACCCTCTTGCAGCGTTTGGTACAGATCCTTATCAAATTGCACCTTCTGGTTGCACGCATTGGTCTGTAGGATTTGCCTCTGTTAATACAGGGGCTCATGCATTTCCATATTGTTCGGAACTTTGGCCTTGCTTGTGTTCACGCAGTCCAACGCCGGCATCCGAAAAACTTTTACCGTTTTTTCCATTGCGTGATATTGTCGAGTATGTGCTCAAGGTTGATTCGAAGTATGTGCGATCTTCGTCGTGTGAATCTGGATTTGATGTAATTGGTCAGCGGGAATGTGAGGTGTCGAAGTTGCTATTCTCGACGGTTGAACCAGATTGTTCTAATCTTTGCAAACATACATCTTCCGAGTGTGACGCGACAGAGATTTGCCTGTGTCACTCTGATATCGCAATTACAGTTTTTGATTCAAATGCCAGTTGTGCGGTTTGTGGCGGTGGTGAGATTTTTGATGTAAGCAGCAGTTTTTTCAACGAAAACGGGAATACTCGAGGCTGCATTTATTCTGAGGAAACATCTTGTTCAACTAAGGAAGTTGGTTGGACACAGTACATTCGAGCATATGACTTTATAGGAAACGAATCTTCTTATGAAATAAGCATTTTCCACGGATATTGCCCAAATTCGATCGATATTCGCGGAGATTACGAGAATATGCAAATATCTGAAATTGTGACTTACTGTCAAAGGCTTTGCAGAAAGTACGAATACTTTTCGGTGAACAGAGACTCTTGTAAATGCACATCTTCTTGTGATAACCCTGCTGGCGCTGACGAATATTCAACTTTCAATTATGTACAGAGTATTTATCCTAACGTTTTGGGTAAGGATGAATTTGTTGAAAAGTGGAACGACAATGATCCAAACATTGCCTGTTTTAAGGATGTAGAGCACAATGAATATACCTCATGCGACTGGATACGAGCATTAAAGCATTTTGCCCGCGGAGCTTCTTATCGTGTAGGAGATTGTCATAATCTTGGACCAGGCACAGGTGAGGGAGTGGCTTCGCAGATCCCTTGCAGCGGGCACGGTTTCTTGTCTGGTGGAACGTGTGCGTGCGATTACTCAGAGCAGTTTGAAATAAAGGACACTGGAATTGGCTTAACTTTTGAATTGCCTACTCTGAGACAGACGCCATTCCGTGGAAAAGATTGTTCGGTAATGTGCCCTGGGTTTGATCTTTGGTCGATGGCAAGTGTGTGTAGCGGACATGGGCGGTGTGAATCTGATGGAAGGTGTGCATGCGACCAGGGGTTTGTTGGTTACAAATGTCATTTGGAGTGCGAGAAATCTGTGAAGGCTTTAACATGTAGTGGGCATGGGGTTTGTAACATTGTGGAAAGACCCGTAACTTCTGATTTATCAACTCTGCGGTCATTGAGCTGTAGCACACGCCCTGAAGAAATGTTTCTTGCGCGAGACCGCGTAATAGAGGTTTCTGATGGCTATTATTATATGTACAAAAACTCTTTGGATTTGGTGGTTGAGTTTTATAGATTAAGAGTGACGACAATTGTGGATTTTTCCACAGCAACTACAAATGATTTTATTGTGGTGCAGACTCGGGGCACAACCACTGAAACTGATAACGATCCAGAAATTACTGTTTGTCAAGGCGCCACTTTAGTCAAAACTTTTGTTGGTTCGCCTCTTTCAATTATTGACGACAATGGTAATTACGTAGTGCATAATTGGAACGAGACGAATCAAATCACAGTGTCTGTTCCAGCGGGTGCTTATACGTATTTCTGCCCAGAGAATCCAGCACTGACAGGGGCGTTTATAGTGGAAGAATGTCCATCTTTTGTGGTCCGAAACGCTACTATAGACGATTTCTACATAAGTGGCACTGCATTTAGGCAACCTTTTGACACAAATATCAACTACCCGTACATGCCTTGCGTTGACTCGATTTCTTTAAAACGAGAGGAGGCAACGCACCCTATGTTACAATATACGACTGCTGACGTCTTTATAAACTGTTCACTTTTACCTGGAATGTTTGGGGAAGCGTATACAATCATATGTGGAGAGTGCGTATGTGAGTCTTCTTCGAGTTCTGGTCATTGGACAGGCCACGACTGTAGAACTCCAGCACTCGGGTTCCTTGGAGAAGACGGCAAAACTTTGTGCGATGGAATGGTGAATGAAATTCCTTGTAATGGGCGGGGAACGTGCGATTGGGGCTCAGTTGATGGTTTGGGAAACGACATTTATTCTTCTTCTGATTGTTTTTGTGGCGATACGTCAATCGACGCAAACTATACAACCGCCCCTAGAAATCATGCTGGTAATCTTGTTTTCCACGCTATGAATTCTGGTATTCCCCTGTACAAAGATACGATTGACTTTTTTGAAGGCAATGAGACAGCTTGTCCAGAGGGCACAACTGCAGTTACTGAAACAGAGTGTTTGTACGATAAAACTGGTAATCTTGTCACTTTGGAAGCTAGAATTGTTACGGACGAGGAGTACATTCTCTCTCCAAACACGTGCGCGGGGTTTGCCTTTGGCACATCGACTGAATCTATTGAAAGAACCAGTGCTAGCGGCGAATTGGTGATTGAGGGAACTGATCAGACTTTCCGATGCGCAGCAGCCTGTTTTGGACACTATAGGTATAAGGCAAAGGGCAAAATTGGTGGAATTCTTATGAGAGAATCCCTTTCTGGAACATTTGAGGAAAATGTAAAAACATGCGGATTTCTTTGTCTTAATAAAGAAAATCCTATGCAGGGCAGTTTCGACGGGGTTGGACTTCGTGGATTTTCAATAAGCAGCGCAGGAACGTGTTATTGTGAATCATACGGAGCTGTCTTGCTGGATCAAGATTGGCGCTATTTTGAATACGTTATTCCTTATAGAGAAGTCACCGGTGGACTTTGTCTCTTAAACAACGACCTTGTTTATTCTAACGTGGATACTTCGGTTAAAACAAATCCTGGTCAGACACCAGAAGAAAGAGTTCAAAACTGCGCACGCGAATGCCAAGCTTTCCAGAATTCAGATGGGGAAGCAGTGGGGTTCAGTTATTTGGAAACAAATGCAGTGTGTTATTGTGAAACACTAAATAATGATTGTACAGTTGCAAATCCTGCACTGCGGAGATTTAATTTTGAGTATTCGAATACATTTAGGCTCACACAAAATTCTGAGTGCCTATGTGGTTTAAATGGAGGGACTGAATGTTTCAGCACTTTAGACTTGCCTGGTGTAAAACCAAGTAATTTTGTGATTCAACAACAGACTGAAGTTTATGAAGATTTCTCGTGTTTGCGCAACAACAACTATGTGTGCAAAGCTGGACAGATAATTTTAAAGAATTTTATTTCCAATTGCAACTGCAAAGATGGATTTACTGGTCCACTGTGCGAAACGCCACGTATGATGTGCATTTTTGGAGGATCAGAGTTGGACGGTACATCATGTGAATGTCCGCACCCAGAAGCCCAAAACCCGCTGGGGTGCTGTGCATATGGTTCCTACTGGAAACAAGACCGATACTCGGGTTTCTCAGCACTGCAAGAATTTGTTGAATTACCAGATAATATCTTTTACAAGAATTCATTACTTGCTGTTTGCAAACCGCTGAGCCGCGATTCTTACCAAAATCCAGGTTCAAGTACTGACGAAGCTATAACGGAGTTGCGACAACACAATTATGTGGCAAGTACCAAGGACCATAAAATTATTACATCGATACCATGTAGTGGTGAGACAGACGTGTCACTTTACAAAGCGGTGTATAAGTTTACAGAGACAACAACAGCACATATTGGGCCTCCTCTGGATATATTTGCTGACCAAACAGTAGCTTATTTCTCAACCCACAACGCAAAAATGCGCTGTCTCGATCACTGTACAATAAATTTTGACACACTGGCTTCCGTCCCCTACATCCCCAAAGGATTCACGTTAAAAACAATTAAAGTCGCAGCAGATACCTCTGCTTACGTCGGTGAGGAAAATGACCTACCGTATGCGTTCAGATGTTATTGCAACAAGTATCAAGCTTACACGGACAACGGAATGAAGACAAGACCAAGCTCTTCTTTTCGTTTCAAACTCAGTGACACAGTGATTCCCACATACAGTCTCAGGCATGACAACCATTATTGTAAATTTTTAGAGATAAATTCACCGTACAAAGGTGGTCAAATTATGAATATGATGAAATATCTCCACGGGTCGCCTCTTGGAAACTCGTGGTGCAATCCTGATCTTGCCTCACACTATGGTCAAGCTCCTGCAGGGGCAACAATTGACATAAGAGATTACAGAACTATTGACTCAGGATTAAACCCACTTCTAGGACTTCGCCTCAGTCCAGATGACGAAAATTACAACCCTGACCCAAAGCAGGGGTGTGCAGAGAGGTGTGGTCGTGACGGATATGATACATTTTGGATCGACTCTGGTTTTAACGCCTATCCAATTGATGACCCACTCTTTGATGATTTTGAAGAGGTAGAAATTTGTCAATGCATGTATTCAGAAGATTTATTCGTAGGCTCTGGAAACGATAAAAACGAATGGGGAATCAATTATGTAAACATTCTTGGAGCAGAATTGTGCTCTATTTACTCCACACAAGAAAGGCTAGACGCTATTATGAAAACGTGCTACAATGCTGGCTTTGATACGTTTATGTGGAATGAAGGCGATGGGTATGGCTGGGCACATTGCTATATGGAGGTAGACTGTGAATTGTACGCAAAACCCGGCAATAAGGTTATGCATATATCAGATCCAGAAATATTTGTTTCGGGCGAGTCTATTGTTGGAGACGTATACGATATTGTCTACCCCAAAGGAACGGACAATTTGGAGTGCATGCAGACAGATTATGGAATTGTGCGACATGTGGATGTTGCTGGACGTAACGGGAACACAGACGACAGTGGTTTCGTAAACGAAATTGGTGTCCCGCATTCACTAGTCCCCGAATTTTTAAACGTAAAAACCCCTATTGCAACGTTGACCGGCGATTACTCTTTTCAGCAATGTATAGCTTACTGTACGCAGCAAAAAGAGGGTAATGACAGAATAAACAGCATAATATTTAAACCACTGTTTGAAACTATTGAGACAGTTTATGCAGAAGATTTTACAGGCGACCTTCCGCGGTGCTGGGGACCCTGTGACACAGACGACTGCGGAGATGGTCTTACTTGCATGACCAGAGACAGAGCAGAAACCGATTATGTAAATGGCATATACGGTTGTGTCGAAACAGAAATTACAAAAGATCAATATGGCGCTACGGGGAGTACCGTACTAACAAACTCTGTTAATATGTGTGGCGTCACAGAGACACAATACCTAAATAACGTGAACTGCCAGTGCACAGAACACGATAAAGATTTTGTCTGTGCGAAATATACTTTGAGGAGCACAAATGGTAGATGTGAGGGAGGCACGTCTATTGGAAGCACACTATCTCCAACAGAAGCATTGTTTAATACAGACAAGGCGCTCGAATGCAAGGGAAGATGTCTTGCGTTAAATTCAGACGTAAAAGCATTTTATATTAAAGTCTCAGATCAATCGTGCTTTTGCGGTATAAATGGTTTAGACGCGAATTATTGCAAACTTGTTGAAGACGCTGCGTACCAGGCCTATGATGTTGTGCTTCCGTGGGGAGCATCCTGCGATAAAATTGATGGCTACTTATTTGAATCAGAAACTGGAATCTTTACTGAACCAGTTGTTCAAAGGTACCAAAACCCACTCACGTGCAATATAGAGTCATATCTAGACTACGGTACAATTATGGACACTGGAACCTGCGAATGTCCGTTGTACGATTTCGAGCCGATGTACCAGGAAACCACAAATTACGTTTTTATGGGAAATTCAATATTCAGTCAAAATTTTGTGGATAATCATCTACATTACAACCAATTGAAAGAATTTGGAGAATCAATGAGTCTCGAATCGTGCAAGGAAGCTTGCAATGCGTACCCTAACTGCGTTGAAATTGTTCTGAAGGATGAAACATGCGTTGGGTTTTTATCATCTGATTTATTTTATAACAATCTTGGTGTAACTGAATGGAAGTATGTAAAAGTCAGTGACAGAATGTGTAAAGAGACAGAAAACACGCAGATTCTTGCATTCGCTCCATTAATCGAAGACTGTATGGCGGAACTTATTAAAAAGGAGCAAATAGGCGCCACATTTACATGGGCTACTCCAAGAGGGTATGATACTGACAATCAGTGTGGGACAATAGGCACAACTTATAAAACGCTCGGTTACGTAGACAACCTTATGGATCCTACAATGGTGGAAAACGATGCAAATGGTAATCACATATGTCAATCAGGTGGAAATATTAATGTTCCAGCAAGTGGAACGGGAACTGAACCATCCGCGGTCGTCGTTGGCAAAAAAGTACCAACGTACTTACTTGTACAAGAAGCAGCTTTTATCTCAGATCCGCTCGCCGTTCGGCACAAAAGGGTACTGAATATAAACGAGGTAAACCGGTACTGCTCAGTAGGCGAAGTTTTGGAGTACGAAGAGGACAAGAACCATGTTCACGCAAACCCCCACTACTGCATGCAAGAGTGTCGAAAGAAAATTGAAAATGATTATATACTTTCGCGCGCAGACATTGTTAATAACAGATTCAAATGTTACTGCGCACAAGAAATTTACGATAATTGTATCTTGCAAGAGAGATCAGAATTTAAGCAGTATAAAGTTTATAAATCAAGTACGGCATATTCAAGCTCAGAGCGCCTCATCAGCCCCATTGACCCACAGATTGGCAAAACAAAACAATGTAAATGCCAAGGGTATTATATCTCAGCGGGCGAGGCGTTTTCGTGTCCTGAAAACACCTTCAAAAATTCACAGCACTGCACAGCTGAATGTGAAAAATGTCCACAAGGAAAATCTTCAGAAATGGGAGCGACTACATGCGAACAGTGCGCGGCAGGACAAGTTGCTAGCGCCAACGGCTGCGAAAAATGCACTCCTGGTAAATACGCTACAATAATGGATACAGCCTGCCGAATTTGTGCATCCGGGACATACGCCGTTGATTATGGCGCAGGGCGCTGCACGGCTTGTCCCGCCGGATATAGTGATGACGACCCCAACGAAGGTCTTCTTTGCACTGCATGTGTGTCAGGAAAAGATACGAAAGGATTAACTGCCACACTAGCCTGTTCAGACTGCAGTAAAGGTTCGTACAGCTCAGAGAATGGGCTTGCAACATGCACATTGTGTCCTACCGGTCGAAAGGGTTCGATTACGGGAGCAACAACATTGGTGGGCTGTGTGGAGTGTACGCGGGGACAATATCAAAGCGAAAAGGGTCAAATAGTTTGCAGCAGTTGTCCACCAGGAAAGGCAAACCCGTACCCTGCAAGACCACTCTGTACAACCTGCGAAAAAGGACAAGTTCAAGATTCGTCTGGTCAGAATACGTGTTCAGAGTGTGGACCTGGCTATTATACCGACGAGGAAGGGACTGAGAGATGCAAAGGCTGCAATTCCGGGAGATTTTCGAATCTTTGGGGTCGCAAAACAGCATGCGAAGCGTGTAGACTCGGATACTACGCATCGGGCACAGGAAATACAGGTTGTTCGTATTGCGCAACAGGAAAATACGCAAATCTAAATGAAATGACCGAATGTACCGACTGCCCGCCTGCACGACCGAGTTATTCAAGTCTGCCAGCCGCTATGGGCGAAAGTTTTTGCTACGGATCAATGTGGGGGAATTACATAAGAGATAGTCGAAAAAATTCGTGTGACAGTTATTACTGCGGCACAAAGTACACGAGTAGTACTTCTAAGTACATGTCGCTAGCCAGAGACTGCGCACCTGGCGGCACAAATCAGATGATTAATGTGGGGGAATTACATAAGAAATAGTCGAAAAAATTCGTGTGACAGTTATTACTGCGGCACAAAGTACACGAGTAGTACTTCTAAGTACATGTCGCTAGCCAGAGACTGCGCACCTGGTGGAACAAATCAGATGATTTCAAAACCCGGAGATGGAACAATTCAAAGAAGACAGTGCTGGACAGGTTCAGTTAGCGGAAAGACGTCTACTCAGAGATGTAACGCGCTTGCAATGAATTATGGGGACAACAGTGAGAGTTACTCGGCTTATGACGCAGGCGGCGGGTGGATCTGGTGCCGCCCCACGACGCAACAGCAATATTCCGATTCCCGCTTGTAACTTCAGGGGGGTATTTAGGTGGCTCAAAATAAATAAATCATGGCGCTGCCTTTGGCACCTTCTTTCAATCATATTTTTATGGATCTGGAATTCGTCGGCGACATAACTAAGTGTGCATCTGCCTGCGAAATCTGGATGATCGGAGCCGTCAAACCCGATAACTCTACTTTTCAGGCGTATATCAACGTGAATACCGATTATCCGACACATCCGGGATGCGTAGAGCTCACGGAAGAATACCTTGCTGAGCGTAACGCTGTGGATTTTTCTATAGCGTTTCAGCGGTTTGTCGACTGGGTGGGACCACAAGCGGTGCTCATTTCGCATAATTGCTTTAGGAGTGACAAGCCGGTGCTGGAGAGCGAGTGCACGAAGCACGGCGTGATTCTGCCAGCCGGGTTTAAATTCTACGATTCGCTTCTCTTTCTGCGGAGCAAAATTCAGTGCATGAGCTATCGCCTGCAAGACGTGTATCAGACGGTAACCGGAAAAAAGTTCCAACAGACACATACTGCGCTAAAAGACGCGCAAGGCTTGAAAGAAATTTTGGACATAGTGCCACCGCAGGGGTTATACACCTACCCCAAGTTCCTCACGCCCCTACAAAACATTAAGTGGCTAGGAGCAGCGTGCGAAAACGCGCTCGTCCAAAATGGCGTCCGTTCTGTAGAAGCCCTAATTTTGCGGTATCAAGAATGGATAAATTTGGACGGTTGCACGATTACTTTGATGAAACAGTTCCTTAGCCAATTTAACCTGCCCTGCGCGGACCTGACACCCATTGCAGCCGAAATCGTCCAGAATTGGCTGCCCAAAAGCCACGGGGGAGGTAAATAAATTAAAAACGAGACACTATAAGTATGATATATTTTTAAATAAAGCAGCTATGTCATATGTAATGCCACCACAGCCGACTCCTAAGCAGCAGAAGTACAGAAAACGCCTCATTAGGCGGCTAAAGAAAAGAGGCATGTTTATCAAGGATGCAAAACACAAGGGAGCTGGGACATATGGGCTACTTGCGCCCCACGGAAAAATGTACATAGGTAAGTCTGGCAGGTACAAAGGTCGGATGCAGGATCACAAGAAAACTGCGTATAACAAGAAAAAAGACGCGTGGAAAGAAAACAGATATCTTTACCGAGCAATAAGGAAATGGGGCTGGGATCGTTTCGAAAAATTCCTGTTCCAAAAGCATGACATAAGGCGTGGAGACATCGACGACGTGCTAAACAAGCAAGAAGTTGCCTTGATTGCAGAATTCGAGACCTTTACTGACCAATCAAAGGGATACAACCTCACTGCCGGCGGGGAGGGCACCAGCGGATATAAGCATACACCGGAGCAGGTTGCGGCACATACTGCGAGAATGAAGAAACAATGGGACGATCCAGAATACAAGGAAAAAATGAGAGCGGTGAATAAGGAAGCGCAGAACCGCCCCGAGGTGAAGGCGGCAAACAGTGAGAGGTCAAAGAAAATGTGGGCTGATCCAGAATTCAAGGCAAAAATGAGCGTGACAATGAAGGAAGTAGCAAACCGCCCAGAAGTGAAGGCAGCGCGAAACCGTCCAGAAGCAAAGGCAGCGCACAGTGAGAGGTCAAAGAAAATGTGGGGGGATCCAGAATATAGGACAAAGACAAGCGCGGCAATAAAACAAGCACATAATACTCAAGAAGTAAAGGCGGCGCACAGTGCAGCGTCAAAGAGAAACTGGGAGGATCCAGAATACAGGGCAAAGGTAAGCGCAGCAACTACGGAGGCACAGAACCGTCCGGAGGTGAAGGCAGCGCACAGTGCAGCGGCAAAGAAGATGTGGGCTTCTGAAAAGGGAACAAAAATGAAAGAAGCACAGATCAAACGACAAAGCAAACCAGTTGTCTCCAAACAGTTAGTCAGTGGCAAAAACACCATCAAAGAATACCAGCTACGTTACCACGCCGGTCGAACAATAGGTGCAGAGGACCTTCGCTTACTGTTTGGCATGAATTTTTCACGCACAAGTATCTCACAAGTTATAACTGGTAGAAAAAAGCGCCACTTGGGATTTTTTTTCGAAAACTACACGGGCGCGCCGGGACAACCCACGCCGGAAAATCCCAAAAAAAAAATTAAAGATACATATTACTAATTTTATCCTGTTTAATATCTTTAAAATGAGCATTTATCGCCTTCTGCACATCTTCGTAGAGGAGTTTTTTATCGCCCCCGTGCAACCAGTTGCGCAGGCTATACTGGATTTTTGCTTTGAGCCCAATGTTCTGCGTGTCTCCTCCCGAATATTTGAAGTCCTTGTTTTTAAAGAGTTCCACCGCAGACTCTTCGACGCTCCACCCGAATTTTTTTAATTGAATCTGAAAGATTTCGAAAATCTCCTCAGGCGTATATTTTGGGATGACAAACCGCCACGCAAATCTGCGTTTAAGACCCGGCTGGACAGCGAACACGCGCTCCATCTCCTTCTCGTAGCCTGCGACGATGATTATGGTGTCTGGATTTTCTGACATATGCGCGCAAATCTCCCCTAAGCACTCCTCACCGTACGAGTCGTTCTCGCTAGTGACCAGCGTGTAAAATTCATCAATAAAAATCACCCCATTCTTGTGTTTCTGAAGGACTTTACGCGTTTTAGCGGCTGTCTGTCCCATATATGAGGCAACAAGATCGCTACGATGTAAAATTGAGAACCCTGCGCCTTCGCTAAAGATACTGAGCTCACTCCAAAGTTTAAATAGGATTTTTGCAAGAGACGTCTTTCCACATCCCGGTGGACCGAGGATCATTGTATGAAGGAAATGGTCGTCAGCAGACCCATTGTTGCACAGGAGGTACCTCAGCTGTCCTAATACGTCGCGCTTAACCTCAGACATGCCAACGAGCGCCTCAAGTGCTTCGATCCTTTTATCTAACTTGCCAAATCGTGAGCGAAATCTTTTTGCATGATTTAGAACGCTATCCGATCGTTCCCGTTTTCGCTTCTGCATTTGATCCGAAAAAAATCTGGTTTTATACTTACCAGTTCATACTCAACATTTTGCAAGCCCTTGAGCCACACTATATAAGTTTACCGCAACGTCCTCTGGTGTAAGAAAATGGATCTGTTCATTCTTCTGCAAAATTTCTTCGTGTAGTTCCGCAAAGTTCGCGTCTTGGTGGAGCGAAACTGCGAGAGTACTATGATTGAGTACCTCTTGCGGGTCTTCCGCGGTGCTGGCAACTGCAAAATGATAGTGCGCTTTCAATTTCGCTGCATACGCAGGGTTCGCCCCGCGTTTCCACACCTGATTAGAGAGTTCAGCCAGCTGGTATGCCATCTTACAGACCGCCGCAGTTGTCTTCATCATGTGCATATTATATAGAGCCGTCGCGCGCGTCCTAAAGAGCAATGCAAGTGCATGCTCTTTCTGTAATTCTGGCATCCCCCGGACGTACGGAGTCTTCACAAACTCCGCCTGGAGCATCTCTTTGCAGAGAACAACCGCGCGGGTAAGCAAGACGTGTGCTTTCTTGTATTCGCACGCAACAAAGGCTTTTTTAGCTTCCTTCATGAGCATTTTATGAAGCGTGTGCTTTATCCGGAACTTTTCAAACTTCCAAGAGCTAGAATTTCTGCCGTTCCACTCAAATAACGGTTGTTTTTTTATACTGGGCGTTTTTGCCTCTTTTAAAATCTCCAACATTTCGTTAAATTTAACTAAATAATTCTCCATATTTGCTACACTTTCTGTAGAATTCTCGTAACGTTCTGATAACTCAATCGCGCGTTCTCTTTCAATAGACAAGACATGTTCGTACAACATTTTTTAGCATTGTCTCGGAGTAAATACGCAGCAAAAAAAAACATTATAAACACAGCTGCTAAACTTAAAAAAATGATTCTACTACTTTTTTTTCTTTTTGAAGTGGTGACTGCCCAAAATTTTTGTCTTGATAATTCTCACAATTGTCCAATAAATTCCTACTGCGTTTTTGCAGAGGAAGAACCTCACCTTTTCACCTGCCAAGCAGATTTGGGGTTTGTCTGTGAAGGAGCGGATTGTAATTATTCTTATCAGTGTCAGTATCTCGCAACAGAACCCTTTTCAACGGAGAATTGCACGTTTGTAGGAGCTCCGCCGGCGCCAAGCCTGTTGCTAGATCAATGCAAAGCATCTCGAATCTTTCCTGATGTTTCCTTACAGAAGTCTAACAATCCCGCGTTCCAACAATCGGCTTGGGATTATGGTTGTGAATACGCTAATTCTGTCAAATCAAGCAACCAATGCCAAAATATACCCTGGAACGGATGCTGCGCAACTGGGGACTGCAATTCAAACAATTGCTCAGGTGGGGACTGTTGCACTGCCTCTGGCAATATTGCAAGAATTGCGTGTGCTGAGTTTTTCCCGTGTTTTCAAGCACCTTGTTTAAACGCTGCTCAGTGTATTGACTGGACGGACGCTCCAGATGGAAAAAATCTTTACAATTGCACGTGCCCGGCAGGATATGAAGGAATAAACTGCGAAATTGCTATTCCATTTGATTGTGCCGGGGTTGCGTATGGTATTCAGACAAACGACGCTTGTGGGGTTTGCAGTGGAGATAATTCCAGCTGCACAGACTGCGACGGGGTACTTTTCGGAAACCTTATTGTGGACGGCTGTGGTCACTGTGGTGGAGATAATTCCAGCTGCACAGACCAGTGCGGAGTGCTTAATGGGTTCGATGAATGTCTTGACTGTGCAGACACGCCATTCGGAACTCTAGTGCGTGATGACTGCGATATTTGTGGTGGGAACAACACGTGCGTTGTTGTTGATTATGGATTTTCTCAAGTTGAGGCCTGTGAAGGCACAAACGTACGCGTAGTTTGGCAAGGGTATCACAATATCCGGGAGACACCATCAGCAGCGTGCAATGGTGATCTAGGTCAACTTGTTGGGTGGTACAATACTGGGGAGGAAATCACGTTTAAGAATGACCTCTTAAGTGCTGCTCCAGGAGAGACTAGATACTTCAAGTGTGATTCGCACTGTGCTGACGGAGCGCGTTTCGAAGTTAGTTGCCCTGCGCTTACTCCACCAACGCCGGCACCCACACTTGCTCCCCAAGCGGCTCCTGCTCCCGCGCCAGCTCCTGTACCAGCTCCTGTACCAGCTCCTGCACCAGCTCCTGCACTAGCCCCAGCGCCTGCTCCAGCATCGGCTCCAGCACCTGCTCCGGCTCCAGCACCGGCTCCTGCTCCAGCACCAGCTCCAGCGCCTGCTCCAGCTCCTGCACCAGCTCCAGCTCCTGCACCGGCTCCTGCACCAGCTCCCGCACCGGCTCCTGCACCAGCTCCCGCACCAGCGCCTGCTCCAGCTCCTGCTCCTGCTCCGGCTCCTGCTCAGGCTCCAGCTCCTGCACCGGCAACAGCACCCACTCCTGCTCCGGCTCCAGCACCGGCTCCGGCTCCGGCTCCTGCACCAGCTCCTGAGCCTGAGCGAAACTGTGAAAATATTTTATGTTTTGGAAGTAGCAGTTGTGAAAACTCATTGTGTGTATGTACAGAAGGCTGGGCTGGTGAGCTCTGTGAAATTGATACAAGCGACGGACTAGACGAGGCAATTGAAGATATTTTAGGTGATGCAAGACGTGAAATTCAAACATTTGCAAAAGGAAATCAAAGAGACAGTGAAATAAACACTTTTTTGGATACTGTTTCTACCATGCAGAGCTCGCTGGTTGCTCAGAAAATCCAGGGAATACCTGATGGCATGTCAGATGCCCACAAAGCGTACGAAACAAAGAAAATTATGCACGAGTTTGGACAGGTTCTTTCAACAGAAGATTTTCCCGTGAACTTAAGAAGAATACTGCTCAGTACGTCGGCGATTAAAGCTGTTCCACTTCAGCCGGTCTTAATTACTGCACCGCCAATGCGAACACCAGACACGTGTGCCTCCGGAATAGGGGCAAACTGTCCCGTTATGCTTGTTGTTGACGAAGTTGTTATTTCTGATGGCAAACAGCTCTTAAATATCATGGAAACTGCTCCAGAAGCAAACAGTTGGTCCCTAACTTTTGAAAATCCTGAAAATCCACAATTGCTAACAAAACAAACTCGCTTAGAGCAAAGTACCAAAAAATACCTTATGCAGTGCTGGAGCGGAACATCTTGGACAAAAGACGAAATTTTTGATGTTCAAAATAGCGCGGCTACGTACGAATGCAACGGACACGTATTGCTAATTGCTTCCGTCGCCGGTTTGTGCACACCGTCGACGTGTAGCAACGGCGGGACCTGCGGTGCCGTCGGATTCGCGTTTTTCTGCAATTGCCCAGCTGGCTATACTGGCGCTTTATGCGAGATAGAAAATAGCATAACTCATTGCTCAGAATACAATTGTGACAACGCAGGAGGGCACAAAAAATTCAACCCAGAATCAGAGGGTATTTGTTCAGAAAGTGACCAGTGCACAACAGCAAAATGTTGCGTGAGTGATCCAGTTTCTTTCTACGCAGAGTGCGAACTCGCAAAAACGCAGCCGGAGGTTTACATTACATCAGGTTGCTGCGCAACTTGCTAAAATTAAAAAATTTAATCCATTTAATCCATTACACAACCTAGTCCAGCTTGAAAGGTGGCACCGACAACACAAGCCCCACAGAACCCACCGCCGTCACACACGGCACAATTCGGATCGTTCAAAAACGCGCTACAGCACGTCGTCCTGCAATCGTTGTCCGTACACTCACCATCTGCTGCACAGGCTATTCCGGCAACTGATTTTGCTACACACACACCACCGTCCAAGTAGAATCCGTCCGCACACGCCTCGCAGGCCCCAGTGTTACTACAAGTGTTACAGTTGACGTCATTGAAACCTGAACTGCAACAAGTGGTTCGGCAGTCGTTATCTGTACAATCGCCGTTTACAGAACAGGTTTCTCCAGCAGCCGATAAGACAACCGCATTCGGAAACGCATCTATTTTCCGCACTAAACTAAACCAGTCTGTTTTTGACATTAATCCGTTATAATCACTCGGTCGATCAACGAAATAGACGTAAGAAAAATGTTTTCCGTACATTAAATCGAGATCTATGGTACTAACATCTGAATCGGTTAAAACAAGCGCTGATTTTGTCCGCGGCGTCGCAAGCTGAGCAGCGGATGGTTGAAACGCAACTGCGTTAGCATAGGTGTTTTCATACATAATGTTGAGTTCAGCCATGTTAAGCCAATCCGCACCGTATTCATTTCCACCACTATCTGCGATGCTTCCAAAGTTAAACACGCTAAAGGCGCTTGCCTCTTGTGCACGCGTGTGGTCAATTAGACGCTGATACATGGCTCTATCACCAGTAGTTTCGTCAAAGAAAATACCCTTTATACTCCAATCTGAGAAATATCCAGTAATTTGTTCTTTTCCAGGGGCCTCTTTCGCAGCATTGCCGTAATCCGTCGAGACATAACCAATCAACACGACATTGTGCAATCCTTCAAACAGATCAATTGCTGCCTGCCAGTCAGCATTGGGAGGTGAAGCTGCATCCACACCGTTATTAGGGTTAATCACTATGACATGACGAACATCAGTGTACGTTTGCGCACTCTCTTGGAGTGTTTTCCAACCTTCGACAAGCTCACCACTGCTTGTTGGATAAAAATAAGCAGGAATTAATAAATTCAAATCTTTTTCCGTGTCTACAAGGCAAGCGCGGCTTTTTCCAGTGCACTTGTTCTTTTGCACGCTCGATACGCAGGTGCTGAACTCGCTTGGGTCACACGCTGTGGTGTTTTCTTCGCGAATCATCCAAACAAATCCCAAAGCGCCAATTGTAAGGATAAAAACGATAAGAATAGAGCACTGTTTTGGGTCTTTTTTTTTCAGAACGGTTTTGCTACCGCCGCTAATTACCAAGCTTGTTTCTTCACCGGTTTCGTTATTAGTCAAATACCTGACCTCTCTGTTCAT